>Ga0224508_10000909_pt1 | contig 27233 bp, 26 predicted proteins | sample SF_Jan12_sed_USG_4_FD_170157 | JGI IMG/M metagenome (GOLD analysis project Ga0224508, IMG submission 170157) | Sediment microbial communities from San Francisco Bay, California, United States - SF_Jan12_sed_USGS_21 | ecosystem: Environmental > Aquatic > Marine > Sediment | place: USA... | reverse complement strand
GGCGGCGGCGGAGCGCACGATCTGCTCCTCGTGCACAGAGTGCGGTGTCGCCAGGATCACCGCATCGATTTCCCGATCCCTCAGGACGTCCTCAAGCCTGGCCGTGACGGGAAAGCGTTCCGCGCTCGACAGCGAGCTCGGCGCGCCCGGATCCGGATCGACGCCCCGGACAATGCGCAGCTTGTCGCTATGGCTGAGGCTGCCAACGATGTGCCTGCCCCACCATCCCAGGCCGATGATGGCTGCCGTGAGCATGGCGTTACGCCAAGAGGGTCGCGGTAAGGACGCTCACGTGGGTGTCGCGTCCCCCCCGTCGACGATGACCAGCTCGTTGTCCCCGGCGCCGTTCAGTCGAAACAGTCGGGCCTTCTGGTATTCGGGAGAACGATGACAGGCTACGGCGTCTTCGAAAGTCGGGAATTCGATGACCACATGGCGTTGGAAGTAGAGCGATCCCTCGAGGTGTTCATGACGGCCGCCCCGGGCGAGAACCTTGCCGTTGTACTTGCCTATGATGTCCGGTACCAGGTCCGTGTAGCGTTTGTATTCGACCGGGTCATAGATCTTTGACCGTGCAAGCCAGTAAGCGGGCATGAGTCCTGTCCTTTTTTCTATTCGAGTTCGGTTACGGGGCGAATCGAGCCGCGGTTGGGATCATTCCTGGTTCTTGATGACGACCTTGATCGCGCCGTCGAGTTTTTCCCGGGCATAGCGAAGACCCGTAGGCAATTCACTCAGTGGAAAGGTATGCGTATGAATCAATGCTGCGTCGAATTTTTTCTGTGTCATCAGAGCCGCCGCGCGGCGCACCGCACTTCGGCCCTCACCCCGGATTCCGTAGAGGTAGATGTTGTTCGCCACGATATGCCTGGTATCGACCGAGACAGGACCGTGGGAGAACGCCGACAGACAGACGCGCCCGCCACGGCTCACCATCCTGATGGCTTCATCGACCGCATTCGGCGCACCGGAACACTCGAGCACGAAGTTCACGCCGCGCCCATCGTTGGCTCCGTGCACCGCCTCGACCGCGGGCTCGCGCCCCGCGTTGATGAGCCGGTCAGCCCCCAGCCGGCCCCCGATCTCCAGCCTCTCATCGAGGAGGTCGGTGAGAATCACCGGGCTCGCCCCCAGGGCTTTACCCACCGCGACGCCCAGCAGCCCTATCGGTCCAGCCCCCGTCACGACCAGACTCTGGCCCGCAACGAGCCCGCCGAGCACATCCAACCCGTACATCGCGGTGCCGGCCGTGACGATCAACGTGGCCACTTCATCACTCATGAAGTCGGGCACTCGTACCAGGGTGTTGACGTGATTCACCGCGTACTGAGTGAATGCACCGTCCGTCGTATAGCCGTTGGCTCGATGCCCCTTGCTGTATTCGCCGAAGTTAGCGCCGTAATTCAAGCAGGAGGTATACATGCCCATTCGGCAGCGCTCACAACGCCCGCAGCCGGCGTGTATCTCGACGGCGATTCTGTCGCCCACGGCGTACTCGTCCACGGTGGGGCCGAGCTCGACGATGGTGCCCATGTATTCGTGGCCGGGCGTGAAGTTCTTGTTGAAAGGCAGCTCCCCCCCGATGAGTGCGGGTTCGCCCTCACTGATGATCTCCAGATCGGTGGCGCAGATCGCAACGGCATCGATCCGCACCAGGACTTCCGCGGGACCGGGCCGAGGCACGGGTTTCTCGACGAGTGTCAGCTCCTCGGGGTTGCCCAGGACCCAGGCCTTCATGGTCTCCGGAATGTCGAAGGCGATCATGTTTATTCTCCGCGGAAATGTGCCCACGCTCGAATCGGCGCGCGGGTCAGATTATGGGCCGGACAGGCAAAACGCAACCAGTTGACGGGTGGGTCTCGCCGCCTCCACCGGTCGTGTCCTTTGGGTTTTGACAGCCGGGGAGTCTAACTCGCGGCGAGCTGTTCGGCCTCTTGTTTCTCCATGATCGCACCCAGCACACGCTCGGCGGTGGCCGGCAGAGCCGTGATTCGCACCCCGACGGCGTCGTGGATGGCGTTCATGATGGCTGCCGCGGTGGGCACGGCTGTGGGCTCTCCGGCGCCCTTCGCCCCGAACGGCCCCGTGGGATCGTAGTTGTCCACCAGCCCGACATCCAGCTCCGGCATGTCCAGGCTGGTAGGCATGATGTAGTTCGTCAGGTTGGGATTGATCTGGCGGCCTTCCTCGAACAGGATCTCCTCCTGCAGGGCAAATCCGACACCCATGGAGATACCGCCCTGGATCTGACCTTCGACCAGCATCGGGTTGATCGGCGTGCCGCAATCGTGCACGGCGACGATTTTCAGAACCTCGACTTCGCCCGTTTCGTCGTCGACTTCCACATCCGCGATCTGGGTCGCATAGACGTAGGTGTTAAAGGGTTTGCCCTGACCGGTCTCGGGGTCCATTTCCACCGTCGGCGGATTGTAGCTGGCGCTGCCGATGGCCGGGTTGCCCACAACGCTCTCGCTGTGCTGGACGACCTGGCTGATGGGGATCGACCTTGAGGGAAAGCCCAACACCTGGATTTGTTTGTCCCGCGCTTCCAGTTGATCGGGTTTCACGTTCAATAACGGCGCGGCGGCCTCGAACAGAATCTCGCGAGCCTTCTCCGCCGCGCGAACGATTGCGTTCCCCGTGACGTAGGTCGTGCGGCTCGCGATCGCACCCGTATCCATGGGCGTGACATCTGTGTCGCCCGAGACGACGTGAACATCGTCAGTGGCGAGGCCGAGGGTCTCGGCCGCGATCTGCCCGAGAACGGTCAATGCGCCCTGGCCGGTCTCGACCGTACCGGTGAGCAGCGTCGCCGTGCCGTCCGTGTTGACCTTAACGGTCGCCGCGCTCGGATTCGCTGCGACAGTGAAGCCGATGGGGTACCACATGCACGCCATGCCGCGTCCGCGCTTCTTCATGCCTGCCACTCCTTCCAACCGAATCGATCGGCCGCTTGCGTGAGCGACTCTTTCAGCGCAACGCTCTGCAGCGTCTGACTGGTCGGGCTGAGGGAGTTCTCCGAGAAGCCGTTACGGAGCCGGATTTCCAGCGGATCAATGCCCAACTCATGGGCGATATCGTCCATCTGGGACTCATAGGCGAAGCAGACCTGCGGCGCGCCGAACCCGCGCATCGCGCCGGTGGTGGTCTTATTGGTGTACACCGCGTACGCCTCCACCAGGACGTGATCGATGTTGTAGGGCCCGGGAGCGAGTATCGAGCCTTTACCGATGGTCGTCCCGGTCCACGAGCAGTAGGCGCCGCCGTCGAGCACCAGCCTGATCTTGCGCGCCAGGATCTTGCCGTCTTTGCTGACCCCGGTGGTGTAATCCATGATGAACGGGTGACGTATCGTCGAGGACACGAATTCGTCGCCGCGGGTGAACACGGATTTCACGGGCCGCCCGGACTTTTTCGACAACAGCGCCAGGATGGGTTCATTAGTGATCTCGTTCTTACCGCCGAAGTTGCCACCCACGACGGTGCCGATCAGCCTGATCTTGCTCTGGGGCATCGCGAGCGTGCGCGCCAGATCCTCTCGACCGAGCGTGATTCGCCCCAGGCTCGTCCAGAGGGTCACGCGGCCATTGCCATCCCAGGAAGCGATCGAGGCGTGCGGTTCCAGCGGGACGTGCTCTACCATCTGAGTTCGGAACTGGCGGTGGAATACGTGATCTGATTCAGCCAGCGCTTTGTCGACGTCACCCTTCTTGATGGTTTTGCTCGTATAGATATTGGTGTCTCCACCGTGCACCTTCGGGGCGTCGTCTTTCATCGCCTCCAGCGGGTCGAAGACCGCGGGTAGTGGCTCGTACTCGACCTTGATCTTCTCCAGCGCGTCGGCAGCGAGCTGCTCGCTCGTGGCCGCGACTGCAGCGACACCGTCGCCGCGATGACGCGCGATCGGATAGGCAAGGACCGGCTGGTCCTGATAGGTCGGGCCGAAGGAATTCTCGGGTATCTCGGCGCCGGTGAGCGTTGCAATGACACCGGGCATCTTCTCCGCTTCACTCGTGTCGATGCTCAGGATTCGCTCGTGGGGATCCTCACTGCGCAAAATCTTCGCATGGAGCATGTGCGGGAAAGTGATGTCGTCGATGTATTGAGTCTGCCCCAGTCCGTGAAGCCGCCCGTCCGGTCTGCTGGCCCGCTGTCCGACGGCCGGGGTCCGCAGGCGAGCCTCGCTTTCCGGAAGCTCCAGCGGAAAGGCCACCGGTTTGTCCGCAGGGACGCTTAGCGGCTGCTGCGCGGGGGCTCTGGACTCGCGGGCTGTGACGAGCTCCTCGGCGTCTGTCTGGATGTCCTTAGTCCTGGTGGCCATCAAGTTCTCTCCTTAAGGAATGGTGGCTATGCGCTCGTCTGGGCCGAATTCATCGCCCGACCGGCATCGATGACCGCTTCGATGATTTTCGTGTAACCGGTGCAACGACAGAGGTTACCGGCGAGGGCATCGCGGATTTCGAAGACGGAAGGCTCCGGGTTCTTGTCCAGCAGATTCTTCGCCGACATCAGCATGCCCGGTCCACAGAAGCCGCATTGAAGCGCGCCGTGCTCTTCGAACTTTTCCTGCAGCGGGTGCAGCTCATTCGAGTTCGCCAGGCCTTCGATCGTCGTCACGTCTGCTCCGTTGGCTCTTGCCGCGAGCATCAGGCACGAGTTGACGGACACGCCATCGACGATGACCGTGCAGGTGCCGCAGTCTCCGACATCACAGCCAAGCTTGGCCCCGGTGAGGCCCAGCTGCTCGCGCAGCATCTTCAAGAGCGTCGTCTCGGGGGGCACATCCGCCGACCTCGGCTCACCGTTGACTTTGAGTTCTACCAACATGATGTTCGATTCTCCGGTTCAGCCCGCGCTCGCGATCTCCACGGATCGCGTCAGCACACGCCGGGTGAGTGTCTTGATGAGCTGGCGCCTGTAGTCCGCCGAGGCTCGAAAATCATCGATCGGCTTGGCCTCGGTCACCGCAATGTCCGCGGCCTCAGCGATGATATCCTGAGTCGGTGCCTGGCCGGCTAAAAAAGCCTCTGCCTCGAGCGCTCTCAGCGGCGTCGGTGCGACCGCCCCCAGAGCGATTCGAGGCTCGACGAGCTTGCCTTCCTCGAGCGTAAGCGCCGCGGCCGCGTTGACCAGGGCCAGGGCCTGACCTTTTCGCAAGCCGAACTTGTAGAAGCTCGAAGGTTTGCCGAGATTCCTCTTCGGTATCCAGATGTCCACCAGCAGCTCATGAGGTTCGAGGACGGTCTTGCGGGGACCGACGAAGAACTCCTCGATGGGCATCCGCCGATTGCCGTCCGTGCCGGCGACGGTGACCTCCGCGTCCAGCACCATCAGCGCCGGGGCGCTGTCGGCCGAGGGCACACAGGTCACCAGATTGCCCCCAATGGTGCCCAGGTTTCGAGTCTGCACCGCGCCGACCGTGTGCGAGGCCGCCACCACCTCGGGCGTCTTCTCGAGGCAAATCGGGTGCTCCATGATCTCGCCGTAGGTGACCATGCTGCCGATCCGCAATCCCTCGTCCGTCTCTTCGATGCCTCGAAACTCGTCCAGCCCCGAAACGTCCACCAGGACATGGATATTGCCGGGGGAATGTTTCAAATCGACGACCAGATCGGTGCCGCCGGCGAGAGGGCAGGCCGTTTCACCATGTTCGGCGAGCAGGGCCACGGCAGCCGCCGCGGACTCCGGCACGATGTATTCGAGCGGCCTCAAGTCAGGCTACCTTGGATACCGTGCCGTCCACGATCTTCCTGAACTGGTCCTCAGTCAGGAGTTTCTTCGTGGAGCCACCCAACGCCTTGACCTGTTTCAGGATCTCCGCGGCCTCCTCGTCCGACGCCCGCGCACCGATCTTGTCCAGCCAGATCTTCACGGAGTCGATGCCGCTGCCTTTGCCCATGACCACGCTGGCTTCGGGTTGTCCGACGAACTCCGGACGGAACGGGAAGAGCTCTGTTTGATGCTCTTTGCCGCAGTTCGCGAACCAGTTCGCGATGATCCCGGATTCCACCTGGAACAGCTGGTCGCCGACCACCGCGCGGTTGCTCGGGACCGCCACGCCGGAGATCTCCTGCACCATCTTCGCCAGGGGATAGAGCTTATCGTAGCGGATGCCGATATCGATGCCGTACATGGTCTTCAAAGCCATGACGGTGTCTTCTGTGGGTGCGTTACCGGCGCGTTCGCCCAGCCCGAGCACGGTCGAGTGCACCACCTCGGCGCCCTCGGCCAGCGCCAGCAGGGTGTTCGCAACGCCACAGCCGAAGTCCTGGTGGAAATGAGTCTCCAGTCGAGTATCGGGGAAACGCTCCTTCACGCCGCGAACGAAGAACTTCATGGCGTGGGGCGAGACAACACCGAAGGTATCCACGAGAGCCAGCGCGTCCATGTGGCCGTCCGTCGCTACCTTTTCGATCAGGTCGAGCACCCAGCTGATTTCGGATCGGGAGAAATCGATCGGGAAAAAGACCACCTCGAGACCGCGTTCATGGGCGTAGCTCGTCGCCTCAATGGACAGATCGATGGCTTTCTGGAGTGGCCATTTGTAGGCGTGCTCGATCAGATGGGTACTGGCAGGCACTTCCATGATCAGGCCTTTCGCACCCGCATCCACGGACGCGTCGATGTCGCCTTTCATGCAGCGGCAGAACGAGTAGATCTCGGGTCCAAGGTCGCGCTTGACGATCTCGGCGATGGCTTTGAAGTCATCGGGGGAAACCGCGGGCAGACCGGCTTCGATGCGGTGAATACCCGCTTCCGCCAGGCCTTCAGCAATGCGCAGCTTGTCATCGAAGGTGAAAGCAACGCCCGTTTGCTGCTCGCCGTCGCGCAGGGTGACGTCATGAATCTTGATCGTCTCGGCAAAGTTCAGGTCTTTGGTGACTTCATCATTGAAGTTCCAGGCACTGCTGAACCAGTCGTCGCTCTTCCAGGGTTGCTCGCTCATTTTCAAAAAACCTCGAAATTTCAAATCATTATTGTCAGGGCAGCCGGTGATTATACCGATTCCAAAGCGACCCGCGAAGGCGCATTGGTACAGTGTCAAGTCGTTTGGGGCACGGCGGCGGTGCGGTCGCGACGTGGCTTGCGCACCAGCAGGTCAGGGCCGAAGGTAGTGACCTTTAAATTACTTATATATCAGTACGTTAGTGGTATTTTATAAGGTCATATCTAGTCGAAGCCTCAGGTCCGGTTAGGTCTGAACTCCTCATCCAGCGCGGCACGGATCCGGGCGACGGCCTCGGGGTCGGGCGGGGCAGTGAAGCGACTCACGATCAGCGTGATGGGAACGTTTACCGCCAAGCCCAGGAAAGCCGCATCGAACCGGGCAAGACTGGCAGGCCAGAGGAGAGGAACCGTGAACTCGAAGCCGAACGGGGCGAAGGTACTCCCGCCGAGGACCGCCGCCATGGCCGCCGCGAGCCCGATCACCATCCCGGTAGAGATGCCGGCTTTCGTGAACCGAAGCCCCCCCATGGGTATCGTCACTGCCAGAACGGCCGGCAACAACTGCGTAATCATCGCAGCGGTGACCCCTACCATGAGCACAACCAATCCCCAGTTGTTCGACGCGGCGATTACCGTGCCGCCAACCAGAAAGATGATGAAGATCCGCCCGACGCTGATGTAATGACGATCCGAACCGTCCTTCTTGATGAAAGCCGCGTAAACGTCTTTCGTGAGCATGGCGGAGTTCGCGTTCGTATCGGCATCGAGTGATGACATGCCCGCGGCGAGCCCTCCGGCCACGATCAAGCCGGCGAACCAGGCTGGCGCGTAGGTTGCGAGCAGAAGAGGGAAGGAGTTATCCGCGGCAGAACCGGTTAGCTCCGGGAAAAAGTAGAATGCTGTGAATCCAATCACCATCGCAGGCAGATAGAGTGCCATGAGATAGAAGCCAACAGTCAGACCGATTTTTCTGGTCGTCTTCACGTCCTTCGCTGAGTAGAAGAACATGAACCCCCTGGGCAGAATCGCCCAGTACAGAGCAATGCCGAAGACGGGAAATGTCGCCCACCATTGGGGTGTCGCGAGTCCCCGCGGGCCCGGTAACGTCAGCAAGGCCGGTTCGGTGTCCCGGATGGTGTTGAAGAGCGTGAGCAGGTTGCCGTCGATAAGGCTCAGGCACCAGAAAGCAGCCGCCCACACGGCGACGAACATCCAGACCGCCTGAGCGACCGTCGTCCACGTGACCCCGCGTATACCGCTCGAGGTGACGTAGATCATGACCATGACCCCCATAATCCCCAACGCCCAGTTGTAAGGGATGTGTCCTTCGGTGCCGCTGGAAAGCAATATAGCGGGCCCGGTTACGTTCGCGGTCATCAAAGGGACACAGCAGGAGAGCATGTAGATGGCAACGAAGGCTCTGAATTTTCCCTCACCGAAATAGTCGGCGAGCATGTCCGCTGGTGTGATGTAGTTAAACTTCCGGCCAAGACAGGTGATGCGTGATCCGACAAAGTAGATCACTGCCAGGGGTGTAAATACCGTCCAGAGAACATTGGCGGCGAAGGCGACCCCGTGCGCGTGATAAAAGCCCATGGAACCCGGAATCGCGAACGCCGTGTGAAATCCGCCGGCGATGCCGAGATAGAGCACGATGAACCCGAACCCCTTTCCGACCTTGAAGTAGTCGTCCATGGCTACGCGGCCGCCTCGGGTCCAGCGACCGGTGCCGACCCAGAGAATCAACAGGGCATACAGAACTACGATAGTGACGGTGTAGTGCCAGGATTCCAACGTCAGTCTCCCCGCGACAGCTCGCGCGCCTGCTCGATCTTAAGACCGAAGCACAGACAACCGATCAGCCAAACGATGCCCCAGCCGCTGCACCATGCATACACCAATGGCATCCCCAGTACGGCGACCGGTTCGTTCACGGCCCACGTGCCGACCCAGATCATGAAGAAACAAACTAGAAACCAGCCCAGATAGAGTCGGTCCCACAAGGTCTGGGGCACCAGATGGTTGCTTTGTCCAGAATCCGTCATATCGGCCCCCTGCGAAGTGGACTATTGTTTATGCCGCTGGCGCTAGAAGCACGTGAACGCGGGTTTTGTTGTCCAGATAACGGCAGGCATTCTGCTGGATAAGATATCCCAAGTCCACCGTCGAACCTGCCGGTCAGCGATTCCTGGAGGTATAGTAACGTTCTCCGGCGACTCGTCTCGAGGGCCGATATGCGACTGAATCGAAAACTGAGGTTGTATCCAGGAGTCGCCGCACTGGTGGCGGTGACGTGGCTGCTCGTCGGCGCTGTTGCCCATGGGCAGTGGCCGCAACGCCCCATCACGCTCGTCGTGATGTATGCACCCGGCGGGGGGACGGACACGGTTCTGCGCACGCTCGCTGCTGAAATGTCCAACGCGACCGGCTGGCGCATCAATGTCGTCAATCGGCCCGGCGCAGCGGGCACGCTGGCCACCAACTTCGTGCTCAACAGGCCCAATGACGGGTATACGCTGCTGGGTTCCTCCAGCTTCGGAAAGTTCGCGCGGGTGAGCGGTGATGGTCAGTCCAAGTCCTGGCGTGACTGGTATTTCATGCAGGCGGCAACCAATCTGGCGAGTTGGTCGGTGCGGCCCGACTCCCCGTATCGGACCTTTGCCGACGTCGTCGCCGCGGCCAGGGCCGACCCGGGGGAGATCACGATCTCGACCTCAGGCTCCGGCGGTCTTTGGCACGAGATCGCCGCGAGCGTCGCAAAAACGGCGGGCATCGAGCTCAGATACGTGCCCTACGGCAGCGGGCAGGCGGCGACCCTGGCCGGGCTCAACGCCGAGGTTGACGTTGCCGGTGGGGGTGTGCACGAGCACATTCAATTCGTCGACTCGGGAGATCTCATCCCGCTCCAGCAGACCGGTGCGAGCGACATCGTCACCGGGAGCGGCAAGGTCATGCCGTCGCTCGCCAACTTCCTACCGGAGATCAGGCAGCAGCTGCCGCCGAACGGCACGTATGACATCGGCATCCGGCGAGACACGCCGGTTGAGATCATTCGCGAGGTCCAGGCCGCCTTCCTGGCGGCGGTGGACTCGGACGCGTTCAGGGCCGTGGCCCGGCAGCAGCGACTCTTCATCGACGTGAAGGTCGGCGAGGTGGCGGACCGACGGGCCGCGGAGCTGGAAGCGATCACCGCCACGATGTTCGAGGACCTGGGTATCCCCGGGGCCAAGCCCGCCGGGGAGCTCGGCCTGCCCGAAGCGGAAGACTTCGATGCCTGGTGGCCGCCCGAGGGCTACGTGCCTCTGCCGCTGTAGCACTTCCCGTCCGATGCGCGACCGTGCCTGAGCTCCCGGACATCACCCTGTACCTGGAAGCCCTGGCGGCGCGAATCAAGGGGCGGAGGCTGGTCCGGACTGACTTGTATAACCCTTTTCTGCTGCGCACGGCCGAGCCCGCGCTGGAGGCCGCCCACGGACGCCGGGTCCTGGAACTCCAACGGATCGGGAAACGCGTTGCGATCGGGCTCGAGGCGGACATCTGGCTCGTATTCCATCTCATGGTTGCGGGCCGCTTCCAATGGCAGGATGAACCCCCGGGGCGTGGCGGGCGGCAGCTACTGGCCGCGCTGCAGTTCGAGAACGGGACGCTCACTCTGACGGAAGCAGGGACCAAGAAACGTGCATCCCTGCACGTCCTCAGCGGTCGCGAGTCACTCCGAAACCACGATCCCGGTGGGCTGGAGATCTCCCGGGCCGACGCGGAAGCTTTCTTGGCCGCCGTGACACGAGAGAATCACACGCTGAAGCGGGCACTCACCGATCCCAGGATACTGAGCGGGGTCGGTAACGCATATTCCGATGAGATCCTGCACCGGGCACGGCTGTCACCGATCAAGCTGACGGACAAGTTGGACACCGAGGAAGCTTTGAGATTGTTCCAGGCGACCCGGCAGGTCCTCGACGAGTGGACCGAGCGTCTGCGTGAACAGAGCGCGGGCGATTTCCCGAAAAAAGTGACGGCGTTTCGTGACGGGATGGCGGTTCACGGACGGTTCGGAAAACCGTGCCCGATTTGCGCCACCACGGTACAGCGGATTCGTTACGCGACGAACGAAACGAATTACTGTCCGCGCTGCCAGACCGATGGCCGTCTGCTGGCGGACCGCTCGTTGTCGCGGCTCCTGAAGAAAGACTGGCCACGCTCCATCGATGAGCTCGAGGGGCGTCAATGACGACGGAGCTGCGCGGGTGGGATCGCACCGTCGCCCATGCGGACATGGATTCGTTCTATGCGGCGGTGGAGCAGCTCGACGACCCCAGGTTGCGAGGTCGCCCGGTCCTGGTCGGACCCGACAGTGATCGCGGCGTCGTATTGACCGCAAGCTACGAAGCGCGCCCGTTCGGGGTCGGTAGCGCGATGCCGATGGCCCGGGCCCGCCGGCTCTGCCCTGATGCCTTGATCGTTCCACCGCGATTCCCGCGTTACCAGGAGCTTTCCGGGGTCATCATGGCCGTGTTCTCGGACTTCTCGCCCGTCGTGGAGCCGCTGAGCCTCGACGAGGCCTTTCTCGAAATGACGGGCTCGGAAGGATTGTTCGGTGAGCCTGAGAGCATGGGTCATCGGCTCAAAGAGGCCGTGCGAGCGGCGACCGGAGGCCTGACCGTATCGGTCGGGTTGTCGGGCACCAAGTATGTGGCCAAGGTCGCCAGCGGGTTCTCCAAACCCGACGGCCTGACCGTCGTGCCACCGGCGAGTGCCCGCGAGTGGCTGGCACCGCTGCCCGTCTCCAGGCTCTGGGGCGCCGGAAAGAAGACCCAGGCGCGCCTCGAAGAACTGAATCTCAGGACGATTGGAGACGTGGCGGGCGCGGATCCGGCGTTCCTGGTCGAGCGGCTCGGCAGCGCCGGTGCCCATTTCTATTCGCTGTCCCAGGCACGGGATCCCCGCCGCGTTGAGAGCCGACGCAGCGCGAAGAGCATTGGCTCGGAACGCACGCTCAGCCGGGACATCCGCGATCCGCGTGAGATCGAGAAGCACCTGCGCCGATCGGCAGACGCAATCGGAAGGCGGCTGAGAAACAAGAACTGTGTCGCCGCCGGCGTCCGCGTGAAGCTCAAGACGACGAAGTTCGAGTTGCTGACACGTCAGGCCCAGTTGAGCGAGCCTACCGACGTTGCGGACGTTCTCTACGGGAGAAGCGTCGAGCTACTCGCCGCGTTTCAACATCCGGGCCCGTTCAGGCTGGTCGGCATGGCGGCTTTCGATCTCACGACCATGAAAGATCCGTTGCAGCTCGATCTGTTAAATCGCACTGAGCGTGAGCGCCGATTGGAGTCGACGCTGGATCGGATTGCGGAGCGGTTCGGCGACGGTGCCATTCACCGTGCCGGAAACCTCGAGACCTCCCTCGGCTCCGGCCTCGCGCCCAACCTGGACTTCCTGGGCAAAGAGGAGGGGCTGGAGGATTAGCTGCGTCGCGCCGCCTGGGACTGGGCTTCCAGTTCGGCCCAGCGTTCAACCGCGGTTTCGAGTCGACGCTGCAATTGGGTCAGCTCGTCGAGCTTATTCTGAACCTGCGCATGGGGTCCCCGGTAGAACGCTTCGGCGTTGACCTCTTTCTGGATCGACTCGACATCGCGCTCCAGCGCCTCGATACGTTCGGGCAGCGCGTCCAGCTCGCGCTGCAGCTGGTAGGAGAGCTTCCGCGCGGGGGAGGGCGCCTCGTTCCTCGCCGCTTTCCCGGCCCTCGGTTTCGGCGTTGCCTCCTCGGCGACCGCGAGTGCGTGATGGAGTCGCGTCCAATCGCTGTAGCCGCCCTCGTAACGCTTAACGGCACCGTCGCCCTCAAACACCAGCACGCTGGTCACGACCTTATCCAGAAAGTAGCGATCGTGGCTCACGACGAGCAGCGTCCCGCTGTAATCAGAGAGCCGCGCCTCCAGTGCCTCCAGCGTCTCAACATCCAGATCGTTGGTGGGTTCATCCAGAACGAGAAGATTCGCAGCCTCGGTGAACAGCTTCGCCAGAATGACCCGGTTGCGTTCACCGCCCGATAGAGCGGCCACACGTGTCATGGCGCGCTTCGCCGAAAACAGAAAGTCCGTGAGATAGCCAATGATGTGCTTTTTCTTTCCGTGGATGTGAATGTAGTCGCGGCCCTCACCCACGATCTCCGCAACGGTCTTGGATGTGTCCAGCTCTCGCCTCAGTTGGTCGAAGTAAGCCACCTGCAGGTGTGTGCCGAGTTTCACCGATCCGGAATCGGGGCTGAGCTCGCCCAGCAGGATGCGCAGGAGCGTGCTCTTCCCGACGCCGTTATTACCGATGATGCCAATGCGTTCGCCTCGGGTGACGCGGAGGGAGAAATCCTTCAGCAGCGTCTTGTCGCCATAAGCGTGGGAGATGTTGCGCGCCTCTATGACCTTCTTGCCCGATAGCTGATCAGCCTCATTGACGTGAATACGGGCGTTTCGGGGTCGCTTGATGCGTTTCGCCCGTTCTTCACGCATCGCTTCGAGCGCGCGCACCCGTCCTTCGTTGCGGCTCTCGCGCGCCTTGATCCCCTGGCGGACCCAGGCTTCCTCTTCAGCCAGGCGCTTGTCGAACAGGGCGTTTCTGCGATCCTCATCCAGGTCCGCCTTGCCTTTCTGTCGCAGGTAGTCCCGGTATCCCCCGGGCCAGGCGCGCATCTGTCCACGGTCTATCTCGATGATCCGGGTGGCCAGCCGCTCGACGAAACCCCGGTCATGCGTGACGAAGAGCACGGCCCCATCGAACCGCCGGACTTCCTCCTCGAGCCACTCTATGGTGGTGATGTCGAGGTGGTTGGTGGGTTCATCCAGGAGGAGCAGGTCGGGCTTGCCCACCAGCGCCTGGGCGAGCGCCACGCGTCGCCGCCAGCCACCGGACAGCTCGCTCATCTTCTCCTGCGAGGGGAGCTGTAGCTGGGTCACCATGGCGTCGACCTGCACGTCGACGGACCAGCCGCCGCCGGCCTCGATGGCGGCCTCGAGCGCTTCCAGCTCCCGCAGCTGCGCCTTCTGCGACCCCTGGGCTTCGCTGAGCTCCCGATAGCCCCGGATCCGAGCCGCCTGCTCGCGCATGCCTTCTGCGACCACATCCCAGACCCGTCTCTCCGAAGGCTCCGACAGGACCTGGTCCAGCATGGCAATGTCGATACCGGGCTGGATCTCGATCCTCCCCTCGTCGGGCTCGAGCCTCCCGGTGAGGAGCTTGAGGGTCGAGGACTTGCCCGCACCGTTTCGCCCGATCAGGCAGAGCCGCTCACCGGGCTCGATCTGTAGATTCGCCCCTTCGAGGATCACCTGATCACCGAAGGCCAGCGAAACCTCATCCAAACGTACGAGCGCCGTCATTGTTTCCGATCGGCTGCATTATTCTCAACGACATAATAACAATAATCTGTATGTCTTTGGTTTTGCTCAGTTTTCAATGAGCTGCCCGACCCTTGATCATGATAAAATACAGCCTCGCTCCTGCTGGGTGCCGCAGTGCAGCGGGGCCGCAGGAAGACTAGAAAAAAAATAAGGAGGAGTACCATGAGCCCAGCAAAAATCGTTCGTATCGTGGGGGTCGTCCTCGTGATCGCGGCGGCGCTCATTCCGGCCATCCCGTACACAGCTCTCGCCCTGGCGCTCGTCGGCCTTGCGGTCGGTTATTACGTCGATAAGGACAACCGCGGGAACCTGTTCCTGATCGTCATCGTCCTGGCCAGTGGCGCCGCGGGCGCTCTGGAGGCCATCCCAGCGGTCGGTGTCTATCTGACGGCCATTCTAACCAACCTGAACGGATTATTGGCGGCCGCGGCCGTGACCGTGATCGTGATGGTGGTCAAAGAGAGACTGACCGAGTAATCACGCCAGATGGGGAAGCTGCCGCGTAAGCCGCAGCGATAGAGCCGCGGGGGCTCTCGACCCCCGCGGTTTTATTTTGAGAGCAATCCGTCGACTCCGGGGGCATGAATTTGGTGACCAAAGACAGAAGACACTCTAGAGAGGACTATCTCTACATGGGTGGGTACGCAATTTAACATAATATACATTATGCGCACTAGGATAGATCGGTGGGTGACCCGCCAGGACGCCATGCCCTTTCGAGATTTTGTCTATAAAGGCCTGTTTTTTGGGAAATAAAGCTCAGATAGACCTCAGAGTCCGCGCTGGGGCTGCCTCAGCCGACCTCAGGGGGGCGGTTCCAGGACGGCTCCGGCGACACGGGACCCGGGGCGACCGCCCGGAAGTGGAATCGGTTTCACCGGGATTTCTGCCGCTCATGTGCTATCTTTTCGCGTCAACGGCGAACCTCTTTGAGTCGTTGTGATCTAACTGGTTTGTATCGGACGTGACGGGGACCAACATGCACCCACCAAGAAAGCTCATATTGACGGCCGCGGCCGCCTGTATCGCCACGCTGGCGATGAGCAACGCACAGGCTTTGTTTACATCCGAGAAGGAAGTCATGCGCCAGTCGCGACTCCAGTGGCTCACGATGAAACGTGACATGCCGCGGCCGGCCAATCCGCGTATCCAACCGTTCGTAGAGTGCATCTCCAACAGCATCATTCGCACCCTGGAAGAGCCTTACGCGAGTATGGACTGGGAAATCGTCGTCTTCGACAACGAGTCGGCTAACGCCTTCGCCATGCCGGGCGGTAAGGTGGGCGTGTTCACCGGCATCTTCGCTGTGGCGGATACACCGGACGCTCTGGCAGCGGTCATCGGACATGAGATCGCGCATCTGACGCAGAACCACGTGATGGAGCGTGCCAGACGGGGCACGTGGACGGACCTGGCGACCATCATCGGTAGCGCGGCCACGGGGCTGGGACGCTCCGTTCGCGACGGCGTCCAGGTAGGGCTCTCGTTGCCGTTTGATCGTGGGCAGGAGAGCGAGGCGGACGTGGTCGGCCTCGACTACATGGCCAAAGCCGGTTTCGACCCGCGCTCGAGCATCTATCTGTGGAAGAACATGGCTGAGGCCAGAGGCGGACAGGAGGTTCCGGAGTTTCTGTCCACGCACCCGTCCGACGACCGGCGCCTGGATGATCTGATCAAAGCGATGACACCCGCATTGATCGCCGCCAACGACGCGCGGGAGCAAGGCCGGGCCGCGAACTGCACGCCCTGACCCTCGCCCGGGACGCTGTCTCGGGTCGTTTGTCTTTCAATCCGGCGGCTGAACTGCCGTTTCCGATCCGGGGTCGGACCGAGCGGCCTCCTCCACCCGCAGCTCCCCCGAGCCGCTCGGCGGCAGCGGGGGTATCCTGCCCGCCGTGGCATACAGCTCCAGCAGCTCGTCGTCGCTGATGGCCCGCACGTCACGGACCCTGCACACGTCATTGCTGTCTCTCGCAAAGGGCCCGCTGACCACGTAGGCGTTGTCCACCGCGCAGATACGCCCGTCCGAGTCCTGAAACGCGATCATGGAAGCAAAACCCAGATCGCAGAAAAAGCCGTCCGTCTCGACGATATAGGGACAGCGGTCGGCACCGACCTCGAGCAGCAGCGTGTCGTCGTCCAGCATTTGAAAGCTGCGCACACGGCTCTCATAGAAACACGTTGACCGCAGGTCACAGGCGGGACGAGCCGCCCGTTCCGTGGTGGTCGCACAGCCGGTGACCAGCAGGACTGAGACTACGATGGAAAGGCGCAGGCGCATGATCAATTACAACCCTGGAGCAGTCTATGCGTCTCTAGCCGGTCCGTCCAACCACGTGGCGGGGTTCTTCGGGGCCCCTAATGCTGCCATTATCACGACCGTGACTTCGTCTTTCGGTTCGGCCATGGATGTACTGAGTGAGGTGCTGGAGACCCTGCAGCTCAGGTGCACGAAGGTAGAGTCTCTGGTGGTGGAGGATCGCTGCCGGGCCGGGCCGCCGCCACAGCAGGCGCTCGCGCACGTCGTGCTGTCGGGCGATTGTGTCCTTCGCATCCATGGCGAGCAGGACGCCACGGCACTGTCTCCCCTCGACTGTTTCCTGTTATTGGGCGGCCAGCAGTACGAGATCGAGGTCACGCCCGGGGCGACGCGGACCCGCGTCCTGCGGTGTGCTTACTCGTTCGAGCGCAGTCTGCCCCACCCGTTTACGCAGCATTTCCCGGCGCTGCTGTGCCTGCGCTCGCACTATCTAACGGATGACAGTGAGCTTGGCCGAGCCGTCTCGTTACTTGACGGTGAGCTCATCAACGCCCGGCTCGCCATTGATTTCGTGGCGGTCAGACTCGCCGAGATCATTCTCGTGGAATTGTTGAGGCGCTGTCAGTTGGAGGGAGCACAGCCGGCCTTCCTTGCGGCGTTATCCGACCCGGCCGTGCATCGGGCGTTACAGCACATCCACGCCGAACCGGAGCATCATTGGCAGGTCCCGGAGCTCGCGAGCCGCGTCGGACTGTCGCGCGCCGTTTTCGCCGAAAGATTTCACCGCCAGGTCGGGGAACCACCGCTGCGTTACGTCAGGCTCTGGCGCCTTCTGAAGGCACGTCGTGAGCTGCAGACTACGACGATGCCGATCAAGGAGCTCGCTCGGAAGTCAGGTTACGGTTCCAGCACCGGATTCAGTCGCGCCTTCAGGCGCGTCTTCGGCTATCCACCCAGTTACCTGCGTCAGCCGCCCACGGAGTCGCGGACCCGCACGGCGACGTCAGGATAGTCACAGAAGACTGCGTCCACCGGAATGTCGCCGAAGAAGAGCTCCAGAAGGGCTTCCAGCGACTCCGCGTATGGCGGCAGGTCTCGGCGACGAAACGTGTACGGGTGCAGCTCGAGACCCGCGGCGCGCGCCTCCTCGAACAGCCGCGACCGGCGGACCATCTCATCGGCGCCGAATTCGGCGAGCTGGCCATAACCGGACCCGATTCCCTGCGCGAATTCGGCCAATTCCACCAGGCCATCGGGAGTCAGGAGGCCTGCGTAATCCTGACCGTCGTCGATCAGCTGAATGAGTCTCAACGGCGTAGCGAACTGCTGGCGCAGGCGACGAATTTCCTCCGGGTCAAAACACTGCACGAAGATGGCATCTTCGGCGTTTTCGTATCCGGTCGCCGCGAGTATGTCCAGTAGACCCTCAGTCAGGTCGATGCCGTGTTGCCTGTGCCAGGCGGGATGCTTGAGCTCCGGATAGATCCCCACGTCGCGGCCGGTGACACGATTCAGCTCCTGGATGAGGTCGATCTCCTCCCTCAGCGTCGAAACCGCGAACCGTTCGCTCAGCTCTGGCGCGCCCTGCGGGTAGATGGCATCGAGCTCGCCCGGGTCGTCGTTTCGGCGACCGACCGTCAACGCTCTTATCTCGGACAAGTCGAAATCCACGGCGTAGTAGTGCCCGTCTTCTCGGTTTCGGCTCGGATAGAGGGCCGCGACGTCGGTAATGGACTCGAGATGGATGTCGTGAAACACGATCAGCTCACCGTCCCGGGTGGCAACCACGTCCTGCTCGAGGAAATCCGCGCCCTGCCAATGGGCAAGGACTTTAGCCTCGAGGGTGTGCTCGGGCAGATAACCGCTAGCGCCGCGGTGGGCAATTATCCGTGGGTTGGAGCCGTTGGTAGCCACGCCCCTAGTTTAGCCGCTGCGAGGCCGCGTGTGCGTTCAGGGCATCTCGAATTCTATGGTTTCCCATCGCATCGTATCTTCATGCCGGGCCTGACGGCGGATCGCATCGGCTATCGTGCGCTCGTTCCAACCGACGACCTCATTGGCACGCTCAGACACCTCTTTAGGGATCTCTCCGACCCCACCAAACAGCTCCAGTGCGATGAGGGGGAGCTCCTTGGCCTGCGCGGCGTCCATCTGATACGTAATCCAATCCCGGTTCTCCGGGTACATGGCGCTCGGAACAACGACGACCTCCGCCGAGTGGATCTGTTTGCGGAGCTCGTCTTTGAGGGCTTCCTTGGTCGCTGACTCGGGGACGTTATCCGGCGCGCTGCAGTTGATGTAGAAGAAGTTCGGAGAGCTTTCCAGGTACTCGAAGAACCTGTCGTAGTCGGCGTGTTCCGAGAACGTATGCATCATGAAGACACGAATCGGCTTTTTCTCTGACATGACCGTATCCCGGGGTCCGGCTTGACATGACCGGACCCTACTGTGGGGCCGGCGTTTATGCAACGACGGGGTTCGCAGAGCTGGAGCTTGACAGGGTACGGGTATCCGGGGCCATTATTGCGGGATGGGGGTCCCATGACATATCTCCGGGCTTGGGTAAACTAGGCCCATGCGTTTGCTCCTCTACAACATCCGATACGGCCTCGGTTTCGGCTCCGCCATGCACTGGCCCGTGCCCGGAGCGCCTTATCTGCTCGGCAATCGCGGCAACCTGCAACGCATCACCAGCTTCATAAAATCAAAGGACGCCGATATCGTCGGACTGGTCGAGGTTGACACCGGATCAATTCGAACGCGCCGCAGAAATCAGGCGGAGACGATCGCGCGGGAACTGGGACATTACTCCGTCTACCAGTGTAAGTATGGCGAGGGTTCTCTGAATCAACATCTGCCGATCGTGCGCAAGCAGGGGAACGCCTTCCTCGCCGCACCCCGAATTCACGGGGAGCGCTTCCATTACTTCGACAAGGGGATCAAACGTCTGATCATCGAGCTGGAGTTGGATGAGTGCGCGATCTTCCTCGTTCACCTGTCCTTGAAGTATCGGCACAGGCACGCGCAGCTGCGCCATCTGCATGATCTGGTCGTCGGGTCGAGCAAGCCGGTTCTCGTGGCGGGAGACTTCAACACGTTCTGGGGTGAGCATGAGATCTACCTGTTCATGAAGGCGGCCGGCTTGAGAAGCGCCAATGCCCGTGGCCTCCCGTCATATCCGAGCCGTGCGCCACGCAAGGAGCTCGATTTCGTTCTGTACGGTGACGGTATCAATGTCACCGATTTCCATATCCCCGTCGTCAAGTTCTCCGACCATCTGCCACTGGTGTGCGATTTCGAAGTCGGGAATCAATCCCAGCGTGCCGCCTGATTTAAACCAAAGCCATGGCTGAGCACTGGCGCACGGAAGACGATTCCGCCGGCATTCGGTGGCTGTCGTTGGACAAAGCGGGCAGCAGCACCAATGTCCTTTCCCAGCAGGTGCTGGCAGAGCTCAGCGAACTGATCGATGGGATCGAAGCGGAAGCACCCGCTGGCGTCGTCATCAAATCAGCCAAGCCGTCTGGCTTCATCCTCGGTGCCGATATTGCTGAGTTCGAGCGCCTCGAAAGCGTCGCGCAGGCGGAAACCCTCGCCGCTGACGGGCAGGCACTGTTGGCGAGGATCGAAGCACTGCCCTGCCCTACCGTTGCGGCAATCAATGGCTTCGCATTGGGCGGCGGGCTTGAGCTCGCCCTGGCATGCGACTACCGGGTTGCCGCGGAAAGCTATGACCGTTGTATCGGTCTGCCGGAGGTCCAGCTGGGGATCCACCCCGGTTTCGGCGGCACTGTCCGGAGCGTGCGGTTGCTGGGCGCTCCCCTGGCGATGGATCTGATGCTCAGCGGCAGATCGGTCTCGCCGATGGAAGCATTGCGCTCAGGCCTGATCGACCAGGTCGCCGATCCCGCGCACCTCGATCAAGCGGCGCGCAACGTCGTGCGGCGACGTCCGCCGAGCCGCCGGGCGCCGTTTCACTTGAGAGCACTCAACCTGCGACCGGCGCGGTATTGGCTTGGGAGGCGAATTCGAGCCCGTGTTACCCGCCGGGCACGCCGTGAGCACTACCCTGCTCCGCACGCGATCCTTGACTTGTGGGTGCGTCATGGGGCCTCGGGTCCGGATGCGTACCGGGCGGAGGCACGCTCGATCGCGGAGCTGTTGTTTACGCCGACGTCGAAGAATCTCGTGCGCGTATTCTTTCTCCGGGAGCGCTTGCGCGGACTGGCGACACAATCCTCGGCGGCTGCACGCGTTCACGTGGTGGGCGCGGGCGTGATGGGAGGTGATATCGCGGCCTGGTGTGCGCTCCGGGGACTGACAGTCACGCTTCAGGACCGCGCACTCGAGTTCGTCGAGCCGGCGTTGGCGCGGGCGAGCGCGCTGTTCGAACGCCGGCTGAAGGCGCCGGGCGCCGCCGCTGCTGCGACCGACCGGCTAATCGTCGATCTTGAGGGTGAGTCTATCGGCGAAGCCGACGTCGTCATCGAGGCCATCGTCGAACGGCTTGACGCAAAGCAGGCGCTGTTTCGAGACCTGGAGCCCCGGATGCGAGAGAGCGGGTTGCTGGCGACCAACACCTCCAGCATCAAGCTCGAGGAGCTGTCCGCGGGGTTGGCGCATCCCGGGCGATTCCTCGGCCTGCATTTCTTCAACCCCGTGTCGCGCCTTCCGCTGGTCGAAGTGATACGCAGTGATTCAACCGATGATGCCTCCCTGGACCAGGCGGTGGCATTCGTTGCGCGTATCGGGAAACTGCCCCTGCCCTGTCGGAGCGCGCCCGGGTTCGTGGTCAACCGGATACTCGCACCCTATATGCTGGAGGCGCTCCTCGCCCACGAGGATGGGCACGCGTTCGAGACGATTGACAAGGCAGCAGAGAGATTCGGGATGCCCACCGGGCCGGTGGAGCTCGCCGATCGTGTCGGTCTGGACGTGGCGTTGCATGTCACCCGGATCCTGGGTGAGACGCTGGGTGCGACCGTCCCGGCCCTGCTGCAGTCCAAGGTCGATGCCGGAGAGCTCGGCGCGAAAACCGGCCGCGGATTCTACCGTTTCGAAAAGGATCGACCCCAGAAAGCCGCCAGTTTCGCCAGTCCCGACGCCGAGCTCCAGGACCGGTTGATTCTCGCACTGGTCAACGAGGCCATGGCCTGCTACGAGGACGGTGTCGTGGATGAGTTGGACCTGCTGGACGCAGGGGTCATCTTCGGCACCGGATTCGCCCCGTTCACCGGCGGGCCGATACACTATGCGCGCCAGCGTGGCGTCGAGGCGGTCATCGAGAGGCTCGAGTCCCTCGCAACGGCATTCGGGCCCCGCTTTACACCCCATCCCGGCTGGCGAAAGCTGATTTCCGGGACGTGATCACGGTAGCATAGCCAGGAGAAGGCCTATGTTAGACTCCGCGGCCGCAATGATGAGTGCTCTCCTGTAGCGAGATTCGATGACCAAAGAAGTCGACGCTAGTCAGTTGGAAGCCTTCTCGCCCCTGGACGGGCTGAAGCACGACAACCTGAGCGCGCTCGCGAAGAAAACGAGCATACAGGTCGCTGCGCCGGGTCAGACGCTGTTCAAGGAAGCCGATTCGGAGAAACGCACGGTCTACATATTGTCAGGCAACGTCGAGTTGAGGGAGGATGGCCAGGTGATCCAGACGATCACGGGAGGCACCGAAATCGCTCGCAACCCGGTCGCGCCCATGCTGCCGCGGCGTTGCACAGCAGTCGCGGTCGATGATGTTGAGTATTTGTCCATCGACAGCGATCTCTTGGATGTGATGTTGACCTGGGATCAGACGGGATCCTACGAGGTTGCCGAGCTTCGCGGCGAAGACATGGCGACTGATGACTGGATGACCACGCTGCTCCAGACGCAAGCCTTCCACAAGATTCCGCCTGCGAACATCCAGGCGATCTTTATGCGCCTGCAGCAAGTGAACTACAAAGCCGGCGAGGTCGTTCTCAAGCAGGGTGAAGAAGGCGACTATTTTTACGTCGTCACTCGCGGGCGGTGTGTGGTTACGAGAGAAACACCGCTCAATAAAGAAGGGATCCGGCTCGCGGAGCTGGAGGTCGGCCAGACTTTCGGCGAGGAGGCGTTGATCTCGGAGGCCAAGCGCAATGCGACGGTTACCATGGAGACGGATGGCACTCTGATGCGGCTTCGCAAGGAGGATTTTCGAACGCTGCTCAACGAGCCCATGCTTGAATGGGTCGATACCACGCAGGCGGACGCCATCATCGCTGAGGGTGGTCAGTGGCTGGACGTCCGTTTGCCCAGCGAGTTCGAGGCCTACAGGAAAGACGGCGCCATCAACGTACCCTTGTACTTCATCCGCTTGAAGCTGAAAACGCTGGACCCGGACCTCAAGTACGTGGTGTGTTGTGACACCGGGAGTCGCAGCTCGGCCGGCGCGTTCATTCTGAATGAGAGAGGATTCAAGACCTACGTCCTGAAAGGTGGGCTCAACAGAGCGGACCTGGAAGGTTAGTCTCGGCGCGCCTCAGCGCTACAGTGTGTGGGTGGGCTTGTCACCGCCCAGAGCACCGGCCAGATAGTTCTCGATACGTTTTTGGGTGTTGCCCTGGTCCTGCTCACTGAACTGCACGCCGATACCCGCAGTCCGTTTGCCCTGGGCGCCCTTCGGGGTAATCCAGATGACTTTTCCGGCTACAGGGATCTTCTCCTCTTCACCCATGACGTTGAGGAGCATGAAGACTTCGTCGCCGAGCTTGTAGCTCGAGTTCGTGGGTATGAACAAGCCACCGTTCTGCACGAATGGCATATAGGCGAGATAGAGCGCGCTCTTGTCCTTGATGGTGAGTGTTAGGAGTCCGGGTTTACTCACAATCGTCCTCTTTGGTCCTGAAACCCAAGCAAAAGGGCCCGTGTCGCCAGGTCCGCGTTGATCCCCCCGCCCAGCTGCCGCAGCAGCGCTTCAGTGCGCTCGAGCCGCTGAAAAAGGGTCCGAAGTGTTGGTACCTGCCAGGCATTATGCAATCTATCCAGCTTCAGATCTGTGATGGGGTTCGAAGCCTCGGGCGCCATCCGGGCACGGATCACCCAGCGCAAATGGGCCGCGAGCCAGCTCAGCGCAAGCTCCAGATCGTCCTTCAGCCACTGATCGGCGACGGTCTGAGGGTCGAGCCTGCTATTAGAAATTAGTTCAAATTGTCGTTCGAACTCTTTATTTTTACACGTATAATTGTTGTCCTGGAACGCCATCGCTCGAAACGGCGCCCCCTCCGCGAGGGCCAGTAACTGACTCCATTCAGACTCAGTGGCCTCGGTTTCGGAGCGACGTAACCAACCCAGAGCCTCGCCCATCCCCGGCCGGGGGACGGGTAGATACTGGCAGCGGCTGCGAATGGTTGCCGGCAGTCGTCCCGGCTGATGGGTGAGCAATAGCAGATAGGTCCGCGCCGTCGGCTCCTCGAGCGTTTTCAGCAGCGCATTTGCGGCGGCCGTCGTCATCGCATCCGCGGGCTCCAATATGACCACCTTCGGGCCCTCCATGCTGGTGAGGGTCAGCGATCCGGTCGTTTCCCTGATCTGATCCACGCTCACGGTCCGCCGGTCCGCCTCCGGGAAGATCCAATGCAGGTCCGGATGATGGTCGCTCGGTTCATGGCGCACCGCCATTGCACGGGCACCTTCCGCTGGCCCGAGTGGCTGCGGGCGGGCGGCCTGGGGGTGCAGCAGCCGGTGGGCCGCCACCAGTGCCAGGTTTATCTTTCCGATGCCTTCCGGACCGGCTAACAGCCAGCCATGCGCGAAGCGTCCTTCGCTGCGGGCCCGTTCCAACTGCTCGAGTGGCTCCAGGAGCCAGGGGCAGATTTTCGTCGCAAGGCTCTGGTGGGACACGGAGGTCATGCCGAGGCCCTGAAAGCCCGGTCGAAGTGCTCCAACTGCTCGGCGACCTGGGCCTGAACCTCCGCCACCGGTCGGGCAGCGTCAACCAGTTTGATGCGAACCGGGTGTTTGCGCGCGAGCTCGCCGTACGTCTCGCGGACCCTTGCAAAGAACGCGAGATCCTCTCGCTCGAAGTGGTCCGGATCACGATTCGAGATCCGCGCGAGCCCGACCTCGACCGGGGCGTCCAGTAGAAGTGTGAGGTCGGGCTCCAGACCGCGTTGCACGGCGGATTTCAGGGACTCGAGCCAGACGGGATCCGCGCCCCGCCCACCGCCCTGATAAGCGATCGTGGCATCGGTGAACCGGTCGCAGATGACCCAGCGCCCCTCGGCAAGAGCGGGTCTGATGACCTCGTCGAGGTGGTGGGCACGGGCTGCGAACATCAGCAGCGTCTCCGTCTCTGCCGATAGCGACGAATGATCGCCCTCCAGAATCCATTCTCTGATCTTCTCGCCGAGCGGCGTGCCACCGGGTTCCCGAGTGACCAACACGTGATGTCCCGCGGCGGATACGCATTGCTCCACCGTGCTCAGACAGGTCGATTTCCCGACTCCCTCGAGCCCCTCGAGTGTGATGAATGCGCCGGTGCTCATCGGTCCGCTTTCTCTAAGGCGACGCTCTGACTTGTTGAAGATAGCGTGCGACTGCGGCGTTGTGTTCTTCCAGCGTCGTGGAGAAATAATGGCTGCCGTCGCCCAGTCCGGTCGCTACGAAATACAGCTCCGAGCCCGGCTCGGGATCGACCGCGGCGGACAAGGCACCTCCCCCCGGAAGCGCGATCGGCGTCGGGGGGAGCCCTGCACGCGTGTAGGTGTTGTAGGGCGTGTCGCTAGCCAGATCGGCCCGGCGCAGGTTCCCGTCGAACTCGGCTCCGAGGCCATAGATCACTGTGGGATCCGTCTGCAGCCGCATGCCCCGTTCCAGTCGTCGGTGAAAAACCCCGGCGATCCGGCGCCGTTCTGCGGCCAGGCCGGTCTCTTTTTCGATGATGGATGCGAGTATCAGCGCCTCGTAAGGGCTCTTCAGGACGCTCGTCGCGCGGTAACCGGACCAGGCGTCTCCGAGGCGTTCCCGCATGGCTTCGTGCGCCTGGTTCAGGATCTCGAGGGCGAGCGTCCCCTTTGGAAACCGGTAGGTGTCGGGATAGAACTGACCCTCCGGATGAGTGTCGGCCTCGTCGAGGTCCGCCATGATGGTCTCAGCGCTCAGCCCACTGGAGTCGATCGCCTCGTGGTCCCGTATCGCAGCGATTAACTCCTCGAAGCGCCAACCCTCCACCACGGTTATCTGGTGCAGATAGACGTCGCCGCTTACGAGTTGCTCGAGTAGTTGCCGGGGGCTGCTCTCGTGGGGAATCAGGTACTCACCGGCCTGGATACGCGTCGCCTCGCCCGACAACCGACCGTAGATCGATAGCAGGCGCGGTGCTTCGAGGACACCACGCCCGTTCAGATCGTTCGCCACCCGCGCGAGTGGCGTTCCTGGCGGGACATTCAGCCACTCGCCGGATTCCGGGACGTTCATCGGCGCCTCGAGCAATCGCCAGGACATGACCGCGGCGCTCGAACAAACCACGACGAGCCCCGTGATAAAAGTACCCAGTAAGACCCGCTGCAATGTCCTAGACACGCTGTCCCAACTTCATACTCCCACACGGCTCATGGTACCCCGTCTCAAAGCCGTCGGGTTGGGAGAATGACAGGAGTTCGGGCCAGGTGCCAGACCGGGAATGTCGGTCGTCGGAGCGGTTAGTCGGGTCGTTTGAAAATTACGGTGCCGTTGGTCCCGCCGAACCCGAATGAGTTCGACAGGGCGACCTTCAATTCGAGCTCCCGCGCGGTGTTCGCCGTGTAATCGAGATCGCATTGCGGGTCCTGATTTTCGATATTGATGGTTGGGGGGATGACCTGTTCCTCGATGGCCATGACGGTGAAGATGGCCTCCAGCGCCCCCGCCGCACCGAGCGTGTGGCCCGTGGTGGATTTAGTGGAGCTGATCGCCAGTCGTTTAGCATGGTCGCCGAACGTGAGCTTGACAGCGAGCGTCTCGGCCAGATCGCCCAATGGGGTCGAAGTCCCATGCGCGTTCACGTAATCCACGTCCTCGCGATTCAAGCCGGCGTCTTCCAGCGCCATCCGCATGCACAGGTCTGCGCCGGAACCGTCCTCCGTGGGCGCGGTGATGTGATACGCATCGCCCGTCATTGCCGAACCGACCAATTCGGCGTAAATCCGGGCGCCTCTTTTCGTCGCATGCTCGTAATCTTCGAGAACCAGGCAGCCGGCCCCGTCACTGAGCACAAAACCGTCGCGGTCGCGATCCCAGGGGCGGCTCGCACCCGCCGGATCGTCATTGCGTGTGGACAGCGCGCGGGCCGCGCAGAATCCACCGATACCCAGAGGCGTCGTCGAAAACTCCGCCCCGCCGGCGAGAACCACATCGGCGTCACCGATCCCGATGAGTCTGGCCCCGAGCCCGATGCAGTGGGTCGAGGTCGCACAGGCCGTGACCAGCGCCAGATTGAGCCCTGTCATTCCATATTTTATCGAGACGTGTCCGGAGACCATGTTGACTATGCTGCCCGGAACGAAGAACGGGGAGATTCGCCGCGGTCCGCCGGTTCTGTATTTCTCGTAATTCTGCTCGATGGTGTCGATCCCGCCGATACCGGATCCCATGATGACCCCGAACCGATGGGCATTCGATTCGGT
>Ga0224508_10000908_pt1 | contig 27264 bp, 23 predicted proteins | sample SF_Jan12_sed_USG_4_FD_170157 | JGI IMG/M metagenome (GOLD analysis project Ga0224508, IMG submission 170157) | Sediment microbial communities from San Francisco Bay, California, United States - SF_Jan12_sed_USGS_21 | ecosystem: Environmental > Aquatic > Marine > Sediment | place: USA... | reverse complement strand
CAACCTGATCGAAGCCGCCGGTTACCGCGTCGATCGTGAGTACTACCTGAACGATGCGGGCCGGCAGATGGACATTCTCGGTGTCAGCGTCTGGCTGAGAATGCTCGAACAAAGTGGCGAGCGTGTACCTTTTCCGGAGGCGGGTTACAAGGGCGCCTACATTGGCGAAATCGCCGCGTCAATTGACAGGTCACGGTTAACCGAAGTCAGCGCTGACGCAGTCTGTGCAGACCTGCCAGCGGATGCGCCCGATGGCGACAGGGAAGAATACATCGGCGCGTTGATCCGCAAAGCCGAAAAGCTTCTCGGCGAGGACCCGTTTCGAGATCTGCGTCTCGAAGCGCTTTCCAAAATCAGCGAGGACATCGAAGACGACCTGAAGGGCTTTGGTATCGAATTCGATCACTGGTTTTCGGAGCAAAGCCTGTCTACCGAGGGCCTGATCAGCGACTCGTTACAGGTTCTGAAGGACCGCGGCATGCTTTTTGAGAAGGACGGGGCAACATGGTTCCGGGCGACAGACTACGGCGACGAGAAAGACCGGGTCGTCGTCCGTGAAAACGGCAAGACAACTTACTTTGCATCCGACATCGCATACCACTACGGCAAGCGCAAACGCGGCTACGATCATTTACTCGACATACTCGGCTCCGATCATCACGGCTATGTTGCGAGAGTTCGTGCCGGCCTCGAGGCAATGGGCTACGCCGGCGACTGCCTGGAAGTCGAACTCGTTCAGTTTGTCAGCCTCTACCGGGCCGGTGAGAAGTTATCGATGTCCACGCGCTCGGGTGACTTTGTAACACTTCGTCAGTTGCGGCAGGAAGTCGGCAACGATGCCGCTCGATTCTTTTACGTCATGCGATCCAACGATCAGCATCTCGATTTCGACCTGGAACTCGCGAAGAGCCATTCGAACGATAACCCCGTCTATTACATACAGTACGCCCATGCTCGCGTCGCGAGCGTTTTCCGGCAGCTCGATGAGAAATCCTTACAATGGGATAAAGTAGCCGGCCTCGAAAACCTTGCCAGTCTCACCGAGATTCATGAAAAAGCGTTGATGAGCACTTTGAGCAGGTATCCCGAGATCATTGAGCTCGCCGCGAACAACCGAGCACCACAACACCTCGTCCATTATCTCCGCGACCTTGCCAACGAATTTCATACTTATTACAACGCACACACTTTCATTGTCGACGAGGACGCCCTGCGTAATGCGAGGCTCACATTAATCACCGCCACACGTCAGGTTATCGCCAATGGCTTGGGCATTCTCGGCGTGTCGGCACCGGACTCCATGTAAGACAATGGCCAAGAGGCGACGACGACGGAAAAAGAATTCACGCAAGGACGATTATCCTGGCTGGGTCTGGATGCTGTTCGGACTCGCAATCGGGCTCGCGGTTGCATTCGCGATTTACGTCAACGACCGCAGCCCGGGCATCCCCTTGAGACCGGTCGCAGAGCAAGCATCGAACATCGACGATAATAAGGAGCAAGCCGGCGGCCGACCGGATACCCCCGCCAAGCCACGCTTTGACTTCTACGACATGCTCCCCAATTTTGAGGTCGTTATCCCGGAACAGGAACCCGATGTGCGGGTCGAGTCGGGTCCTCAGGCCGTTGTCGAACCCGGCGTCTATGTCCTCCAGGCCGGCTCGTTTACTGAATACAAGGACGCCGATCGGCGCAGGGCCACTCTCGCGATGCAGGGCATCACATCGAAGATTCAACGCGTCATGATCGACGACAAGACCTACCATCGCGTCCGTATCGGCCCGATCGACGATCTGAACGAACTGAATACGATGAGAAGCCGGCTTCGCGAGGCGGAGATTGATGTGCTGAGAATCAGACTTGGCGATTAAACTCGCATTTCGACTCGCCCCCGTTTTCCTGTTTCTGGCCGCGTGCGCGACGTCGCCGGTAAGCGAGCCCGAAGAACCGCCCGTTGCCGAAGTCGCTGACGCGGCGCCGTCCGCAGCCGCGCCGGCTAAAGATCTGAATGCATTCAGGCTCAGCATCGCCGCCGTCGGCGACATGATGCTCGGCACCGACTACCCGGAGAATCATCTGCCTGACGACGACGGCGTGAGTTTTCTTGCTGCCGTCACGCCGGTTCTGTCCATGGCCGATATCACTTTCGGCAATCTCGAAGGCGTGTTACTCGACGGTGGCGAACCCGGCAAGAAATGCAGCAACCCGGCCAGCTGCTATCGGTTTCGATCTCCACCGCGCTACGTTGAACATTTTGTCGCTGCCGGATTCGACGTGATGAGTGTTGCCAATAATCACGCCCGGGATTTCGGCGAAGAAGGCCGATTGGCCACGATGCGGACACTGGCTGCCGCAGGCATACATCACTCCGGCCTCGAAGGCGACTTCGCGAGTTTTACATCAAAGGAGCTCAGTGTTGCCTTAATCGCGTTCGCCGTTACAAAGAATTCCAACCTGATGCTCGACTACGAAAAATCAGCCGAGACTGTCGCCGCGCACGCAAACTCGCATGACATTGTCATCGTATCCTTCCACGGTGGCGCCGAGGGAAGACACGTCATGCATTTGCCGTTCGAGGAAGAGGAGTATTTCGGTGAACCGCGTGGCGACGTCGTGAAATTCTCGCGAATGATGGTTGATGCAGGCGCGGACCTCGTGATCGGCCATGGCCCGCATGTCGTACGGGCGATGGAACGATACAAGGATCGCCTGATCGCATACAGCCTCGGTAATTTCGCCACCTATTACGGCATCAGTGTCGATGGCATCAAAGGCATCGCCCCGATCCTGGTCACAACCCTTGACGGAACCGGCAAATTTATCGAGGGCAGGATCCACTCGACCGCGCAAATCAGGCCCGGCGGCCCACAGATCGATGCAGGTCAGAAAGCATTGAATCTCATCAGGGGACTGAGCATTCAAGATTTTGGCAAACCCGGCATCACTTTTCATCCGGATGGGAAAATCGTTCCCGCCGACAGGCGCAGGAAGCGCTCGACCATGCCATTCACCTTTTGATAGTCCTGCGCAAACGTCGAACAGCCCTGTAATCTCGACACGTTATCTGACAATTTTGTTCTATTAATATTGCTTAGGATTCAGTATCAAAGCTATGAGCCGCATATTCTTCTACGGACTTTTCATGGACGCAAAGCTATTGGAACACATGGGATTTCACCCCAAGCTCATCGGTTCCGCGGAATTGCGCGATTTCCGGATCTCTATTGGAAACAGAGCGACTCTAATCCCCGATCCTGGATCAAGCTGTTACGGTGTAGTGATCGACCTCCCGGATGAGGAAGCGTCAGCTCTTTACTCAAAACCGGACCTTAGCGATTACCGGCCAGAGCTCGTAAGCGCAGTCCTTTTGCACGATCATTCAATTCAGCCCTCGTCGTGCTACAACCTGCCCAGGGAGAAACTTGGCGCCGGAACGAACGCTGATTATTCTGAAAAACTGGCTGCACTCGTACTTGAGCTCGGATTTCCATCGGACTATGCACATGAAATTATGCGTTGCTGATACGACGCCTGAAAAATCGCTGCACTGACCAACTGAGACCAGCTACGCTCTTGAGGTACTCATCAACTATAGTCGGCGGAAGCCGGACGGAGATATCCGTAAAACTGAGAGATTTCGTCACTATTTGGTGTCGGGCATTTGATAGTTTGTTGAACCTCGAACGCATCGGCAGGTCGCAACCCATGAATACTGAAGTAGAGCAGATGCGCCGAAAGTTCAGCCTGTACTACATCGCTGGAACGTTGCTAATGGTCGGGCTCGTCATCCTGTATTGGATTTTTAATTTTCCTGATGCGAAAAACTATCCCTACGTCAGGTTGGCCTCAGGCGTGTTTGGCTTATTATCGGTACTGTCTGGGGTTGGTATATTTGCAAAAAGGAAGTGGGTCCGTTGGCCGCTCCTGCTGCTGCTAATATCTATGTATGGTGTTTTTGGCACGACGTACGATGCGACTGGTGCTACGTCGGAAATCGTATTGCTGGTAGCCTTCGTGATCTTGCCCCTCGCCGCATTCCTTTTCTGGCGTGCGGTCAAGAAGATCATCTTTGAGCCAGCTTAGCAGTTCGTTGCGCTTTAGCTTGATGTTCTACCATCACATTCTTCGGCCACTCGGGCCGGGCTTCTCTATCATTATTCGTCAAGGCCGACCGATCTGAAATCCACTCCCAAAGAACGTAGTTTGCGATAGAGGTGCGTTCTTTCCATGCCCACCCGCTTGGCGAGCTTACCGACCTTGCCATCACACAGTACGAGTTGTTGCTGCAGGTAAGCCCGTTCAAATTTCTCGCGCGCCTCCCTTAAGGGCAGCGCCAAGAGGTCTTGTTTAACTAATGGCTCGTTAGCGTGTGCAATCGCCGATATTTCCTTTTCGACTTCGTCCAGCATTACTTCTTCATCGGAGCCGGTAAGCAAAAGCCTGCGAACAAGATTCTTGAGTTCACGGACGTTGTCCGGCCATGGATAATTCCGGAGCCGGTTTTGTGCAGCCACGCCGAATCGCCTGAATGACAAGCCTTCGCCGTCCACGAGTTTATCGACGTAATAGCTCAAGAGTTCCGGCACGTCTTCCGCGTATTCCCTGAGCGGCGGCACCTTGAGACTCAAGGTATTGAGATCCGATACGAGTTCTCTTCTCAATGTCCCGGCCTCAACCTTACTTTCGTAGTCCGTGTTCACGGTCGCGAGGACGCGAGCGTTTAGCTGTATCGGCTCGTGCCCGCCACGTCGGATGAACTCGCCCTGTTCCAGGGCGCTCATAATGAGTTTCTGTGCCAGTTCGTTGAGATCGGTTAGTTCGTCGATAATGAGCGTGCCATTCTTGGCCCGCTCGAAGTAACCGTTGTGCACTTCGCCATTCGCCTCGCTACCGAATAGCTGCTCCTCCGCATTGCTTTCCGTCAGGGATGCCGCGAGCAAATGAACCAACGGTCCTTCCGCACGCTCGCTCAATGCATGAATATACCGGGCAAATGCGCCACGACCTGTGCCCGCCTCGCCGATCAAAAGCACCGGCGAGTCGTGATTGGCATACTGCTGCACCTTGTCGCGGAGGCCCTGCATGAGCTTGCTCCGGCCCACCGGCGTCAGCAGAGACGGCAGGAGTCGGCGTGCTGTACTCGATTGCCTCTTTGCCGCCTCAATGGCGCGTTCGACCGTCCGTAGAAGCTTTGCGATCGACAAAGGTTTTTCCACAAAATCGAATGCGCCGAGGCGCGTTGCCTCGACAGCCGTATCGACTGTGCCGTGGCCCGACATGATGACGACCGGACAGTCGAGACCTCCCTGCTCGGACCACTCCCGAAGGAGAGTGATCCCGTCGGTATCCGGCATCCAGATGTCGAGCAGAATCAGGTCGAACTTGCCCTCCTGACGTGCCGCGCGCGCCTCGGTGGCGTTGCCTGCATTGGTCACCGTATAACCTTCGTCCGATAGGATATCTTTTATCAGCGCCCGGATATCGGCCTCGTCGTCGACTACCAGCACATGGGGTTTGCTCATGCTCTTTCCCTCCGTTTATCTCCCCGGCCCGGCAACATTGCCGTCATTGCTTCTCGCGCCGCTTCGTTGACAGGCAACTGGATGCGGATCGCCGCCCCGCCTTCATCCAGATTCTCGGCTTCGATTGTCCCGCCGTGTTCTTCGACCAGTTTCTTGACAATTGCCAAACCCAAGCCTGTTCCTTTGGGCTTTGTTGTTACGTACGGATCGAAAACCTGGCTGACGGATCCGGTTTTGAAGCCCGGCCCGTTGTCTTCCACAACGATCTGGGCCACCTCGGTTTCCTGCACTTCCGTTTTGCTAATGCGGACTTCGATGCGTCCTTTGCGGTCGCTGTTTTCAAGCGCCTCTGTAGAGTTTCGTATCAGGTTATGCAGCATCTGCCGCACGCGGCCGATATCCGCCTCGATTTTTGGCAGCGTCGGATCCGTGTTCAGGACGATTTCAATACCGCTTTCCTGTGCGCGATACAGGTCGACAACCTCGTGTGCGAGCTTGGTGAGACTGAATGCGTTGATGTCGATGTCGGGAGCACGCGCATAATCGCTAAACGCGTTCACCATTTCCTTCATCGCCTCCACTTGTTGCACGATCGTGTGCGTTGCCCGATCGAGCACCTGCACCTCGTCCTCCGACATCGTATCGATGTACTTACGCCGCAACCGCTCGGCCGAGAGTTGTATCGGTGTCAGCGGGTTCTTGATTTCGTGTGCGAGTCGCCTGGCAACCTCGCCCCAGGCGGCGTCGCGCTGCGCCTGGAGCAGCGCTGTGATGTCGTCAAATACGACCACAAATCCTGCGGCGTGATCCTCATCGCCCGGTAAGGTCGTGCATGCGCAGGTCAACACGCGCCGCCCGACTTCGCCGCGTAACACGATTTGCTCCCGCCACTCGGTCTCTCCGGCATCGAGATGAACCTGCGCCACATCGATAAACTGCCCGAGCAGCGGCTGGCCAACGGCGACGTCAGTCAGGTTTTCGCCGACTCTATTCTCGAGATCGACATTGAGAATAGCCCCGGATGCCTGATTCGCCGTTCGAATCCTGAGGTCAGACTCGAGGGCCACGACACCAGTCGACAGCCTTGCGAGAATGACTTCGACATTTGCGCGTTCGGCTTCGACTTGTGCCTGACTCAAGCTGGCCTGCCGTCGCGCCTCAGATAATTTCTCGGTCATGTCGTTAAAAGAACTGACGAGAAATCCGATCTCGTCCCGTGATGGCGTCGGAAGGCGTGTATCGAAATCGCCTTTTGCGACTGCTCTCGTTCCCTCGACCAGATCCTGAATTGGCGCAACCAGTCTTCTGGACAGCACAAACGCCCCATAAACCGATGCCAGCAGCGAAAGCAATAACACGACGGTCAGCGTGAGCGTAAAGGTTCGCTTCAGGGGTTCGCGCAGGTAAAGAAGCCGCTTGTATTCACTGTAAGACGAATCAACGCTGTCGGCCATGCGGCCGATTCTCTCCGTGACCGGAAAATGCGCCTGAATGACGCCGAGGGTTGCCGGCCGGCTTCGGTCGCCGAACGCAACCGCCGTTCGAATCTGGTAGCTGCCGCGCTCCAGTGGATCGAGACTCACGAAGGGCCTGTTTTGGCGGATCTGCAGAATGACCTCGTCTCTCGGCACCGGTGGCAGGCTGCCCGCCGCGAGATCGGAACTGGTTGCCAGAATCCGCCTGTTGGTCCCGAACACGGTAATCTCGCTCGCACCACTTTCCCTGCGCAGCATACTCAGCTCGAATATCAGTTGACGCCCGCTGGCTTCCCTCAGGCGATCCGCAATCTTAATGGTCGTCCTCAGGTGGTCCCGCATCTGTGTTTCGAGCGCAGCACGGCTAAGAGCAAGTGCGTCATCAAGGCCTTTTTCAACTTCGACGTTAAACCAGGTATCGATGCCGCGGTTAATGAACTGCATCGAGAAGTAAAAGACGACCAGCAGCGGCACGATCGCGAGCGTGACCGACATGCCGACCATGCGCGCTTTTAGTTTCGCCCCGGGCACGTGAGCGCGGTAGTCATGCCATAGCCGCGCTAGATTGCCGACGAGAAACGCAAACAGCACGATGACGCCGGCGATATTGACCAACAGGATCAAAATGTGCAGCCGGTCAAAGTCCTCGGCGTTCTGAGCGGTGCGACTGAGGAGAAAGAGCGCAGTCAGGACAAGCCCGACGCCCGTCGCGCCGAGCACCGAATACGCCAGTCTTTTTATCGCTCGAGTAACCATTCGAACCAATCACTTTCCAGTTGCCATTGATCGCGCCAGAAAAACAGAATCCGCAACGGGGCCGGGTATTGTTCCGTGCTCAGCCTGGCGCGCAGACGTATCCGATAAGTCTTGTCAGGCTCAAGAATCGCGTCATCGACGACCGGCAAGCCCTCAATGCGCCCGAGATTATTGAGTGCCGAGTAAAGTGTCGCGAACGAGTCCTGATCTCCGCTATTCAGGTTTCTAACGATGTACCGCTGGCTCAACGGCCGGTATCCGAGTTCATAGCCGACGACAAGCTCTGCGTCCTGCGCGTCGGGCATGAACCGCCTGACGCGGATGACTTCGAGATTGAGTTCGATCCGCAGTGCTACACCACTATTTAGCGCATCGAGGGCTTCGTCACTCAGCACAAGCTGAAGACGCGATTCGAGTTCGTGCACGCCCTCGATCAAGATTGTCGACGCCGACCGCACCTCAAAGTAGCCCGCATGCTCGAGCCTTTCCTGCGCCAGGGCCGGCATCAGGAGCAGTGTTGCCAACAGGCCGCCAATGAAAATGGCTGTGCGGCTGTTTGTCAGTCTTTCGGTCATATTGTTGTCAGCAAACCTTCTCCAGACATGCATAATAAAAGCCATCCAGGTCCTGGCTGCCGGGCAGGATCTGATATCCGCAGGTCTTACGCCGCATTAGATCGCGGATGTTGTTATTTAGCAACGCATCGTTTTCCCTGGCGTCTGCGTGTGTCTCCAGAAATTTTCCCGCCACCGCGTCATTTTCCTCTGTCAGCACCGAGCAGGTCACGTAGAGCAGCACCCCGTTTGCCTTCAGGAGCGGCCACAGCGCACAAAGAAGAGCCCGCTGCGCTCCGGCCAGGGCCCCAATGTCCTCGGGCCGTCGAAGTAGCTTGATGTCCGGATGGCGGCGAATGACGCCGCTGGCCGAACACGGCGCATCCAACAGGATCCTGTCGAACTGCGTTCCGTCCCACCACTCATCTGGTTTTGATGCGTCGGCCGCAAGAACAGTTGCGGACAGGCCGAGTCGCGACAGGTTTTCGCGAACCTTGTCCAGTCGGCCCTCATCAAGATCAACAGCCGTTAGATCGGTATCAGGTCCCGCGAGTTCCAGTAAGTGCCCGGTTTTCCCGCCCGGCGCTGCACAGGCATCGAGGATGCGGGTACCGCCGTCCCGGAGCAGCCACGGCCCGGCCAGCTGCGCGGCGGCATCCTGTACCGATACCCGGCCATCAATGAATCCTGGCAGGTCCTCAACGAGCCGCGGGCTCCCCAGCTTGACGGCCTGATCGAAACCGCTCATCACCTGGTGAGACGGGGCTGCATCAGCAGACCGGTCGGCCTCCTCGAGTTCGCCGACGTACTCGTCCCGGGACAGCCGCTTGCTGTTTACGCGGAGCCACATCGGCGCCTGTCTGTTTCCGGCTTCCACGATCTCGAGCCAGTGATCCGGCCAGTCGCGCTGGAATCGCCCGAGCAGCCATGCCGGATGCGAGTAACGGGCTTCGTCGTCTGCAAGCTCCGCCGCCGGCATGTTCTTACGCAGAAAGTTCCTGAGAACCGCATTGATCAGTGCCGCATACTTCGGCCGGCGCAGCACTCTTGTGGCCTCGACCGTCATGGAAACTGCAGCATGATCGGGTATTCGGGTGTCGGTCAGTTGATAGATGCCGACAGCGATCAGAGACTCGATGACACTGTCCTTCTGCTTGAGGGGCCGGTCCAGCAATGCACCGAGCTGCGATCTAAGGCGCCAGTGAAAGCGCAGAGTACCGTAACAGAGAGCCCTGGCCAGGCCTCGTTCAGACAGGCCTATGCTTTCCTCCGCCTTAGCGAGCACAACATCGAGCGAACGGCCCTGTGTAACCACGGCATCGACGGCTTCGGCCACCCGGGCTCGGGTTCGAGCGCCTGTTTTCATTCCGTTCATCGGCTTAGCCGAGTCGCCTGCCCGGTAGGGACGTTTGGTCTGCGAACTCTCCTGCACTGACTCTTCCCCGTCCCGGCCGCTGCAATTCAAGCATTCTGAGCACGCCGTCACCGCAGGCAACGTCAATGCCGTCACGCCCTGCCGCCATCACGGTACCCGCCGAGCCGGTTTGCCCGTCGACAAGCTCCGCCGACCAACATTTCACCCGCTCGCCATCGAGATCGAAGGCTGCTCCCGGTGCCGGATTGTAGGCCCGCACCTGACGCAGCAACTCCGTGGCAGTCTTTTCCCAATGCATCAACGCGTCGCTTTTGCTTATCTTGCCGGCATACGTAACCAAACTCTCATCCTGTGGTTCTGCCTGAAGTTTGCCGTCGAAGATGTCGGCCAGGTTATCGCAGAGCATCTTCCCGCCCAACAATGCCAGCCGGTCATGCAACTCGCCGGCAGTTTCCGTATCGCCAATTCGAACAGATTGCCTCGCAAACACCGGCCCGCTATCGAGTCCTGCGGTTATCTGCATCAAGCTGACGCCCGTTTCCTCGTCTCCGGCAAGAATCGCCGCCTGTATCGGTGCGGCGCCGCGCCAGCGAGGCAGCAGCGATGCGTGAACATTGAGGCAGCCGTGCTTTGGCAGCTTGAGAATCGCCTGCGGTAGTATCAGGCCGTAAGCCGCAACGATCATCAGGTCTGCCTGAAATTCCGAAAATTTCGAAACGACATCCTTGTCTTTGAGTGATTCGGGCTGCAGGACTTCAATGTTCCGGCTGAGTGCGAATTCTTTGACGGGGCTTGCTTTGAGTTTTCTTCCCCTTCCTGCCGGTCTGTCAGGTTGCGTATAGACTGCAAGCGGCCTGACGCCCGAATCGCAAAGCGCGCGTAATGAGGCAAGCGCGAAATCCGGCGTGCCGGCAAACAAGATTCTTCTGCCGCTCATAAACTGGCTCGAAATTGTAACGAATGTGCTGAATCGGTCCGAATGTTCTATCAGTTGCTGGTGAAATATTCGGGCTAGATTACGGCAGCCTGTGCCGGCTGTTGCCGCCGATCTTTTGCCAGCTTCTTACGAATGCGCTGCCGCTTTGCCTCGGACAGGTAATCGACAAACAACTTGCCGTTCAGATGATCGATTTCATGCTGAATACAGACGGCCAGCAGGTCCTGCATATTTTCCTCGACAGCATTTCCGTCGCGATCGAGATAGCGGACACGAATATGCTCGGCGCGCTCGACTTCTTCAAAGTAACCCGGCACGGACAGACAACCCTCCTCGGTGACGGCGACGCCGTCTTTTTCCAGGATCTCCGGGTTGATCAAAACATGCGGGTCGTTCTTCTCCGCTGAGGTGTCTGCGACCAGCAGGCGTTTGTGCACGTCCACCTGCGTCGCTGCCAGTCCAATGCCCGGTGCGGCGTACATTGTCTCGAACATATCGTCGATCAAAGTTCGCAAATCGTCGTCAACATCGGAGAGTGGGACTGCCTTCTTGCGCAGTCTCGGGTCCGGAAACTCCAAAATTGTAAGTATTGCCATAATTCCTCGAGTCAAGACTCGTGTGAATTGCCACAAAATGCGGCTAAATTTTTGACTTTATTGAATAAGATGACGGACAATGCCGCCTGAAAGTCAGTCCGAAAATCAGACTGCCAGGCCCTAATTGGGCCGGAATTGTGACGCGTTTGGCAGTCTGAAAGACGTCGACACGACATATTATAGCAACGCCTGCCCGCTGGCAGGTCTGGAGCACTTTGATGGAGCACCCGTCGATCATGTCACTCAGCAAAAATTGCCTGACTTTCAGCCTGCGACTGACCGTTGTCGCACTCGCCGCGGCGCTGGCTGGTTGCGGTATGAACCCATTTTCAAATGACGACGAAGCCCCGGCTCCCGTGCAGCGAACGACGTCGGCGCCCACTGGCTCAACATCTATGGATGCTGGCGCGGCTTCAAGCCAACCCACCTACCAACCGCAATTGGTTGAGCAAACAGAGTCCCGCGTCCCACTTGCCGAAGGCCACCCCGACGAATATACCGTACAGGTCGGTGACACGCTGTGGGATATCGCTGCGACCTTTCTTAAAGACCCCTGGTATTGGCCCGAAGTCTGGTATGTCAATCCCCAGGTTGAGAACCCACACCTTATTTATCCGGGCGATGTGCTGGCGTTAGTGATTATCGATGGTCGGCAGCGCATTACTACCACATCCAGGGGACCGGCATACCGCTTATCGCCCCAGGCCAGGTCGACACCGTTAAGCGAAGCAATCACCAGCATTCCGTATGAGCAAATCGCTGCGTTCCTTTCCAAGGGCCTCGTTCTCGAGAAAGGACAGGTGCAGCGACTGCCGTATATTGTTGCAACACGTGGCGATCACATGATTGCTGCTGCCGGCAACGAAATCTACGTCCGTGGCGGCGCTCCGGCGCAGTCGGGCACGCGATACAGTGTTGTTCATGTAGGCGACGAGTTGGTGGACCCGGACGACAACAAGGTTGTCGGCTTTCAGGGAATCTATGTCGGTGAAGGTCTGCTGGCACGCGGTGGCGATCCGGCAACTATTGCACTGACGGATACCAATCGTGAGGCGCTTCAAGGCGACCGCCTTATCCCCGAATCCGTTGACATTCCGCTGAATTTCTTCCCGAAAGCCCCCGATATACAGGTTGATGGCCGAATCATCTCGGTAGTAGATGGGGTATCCATGATCGGACAGTACCAGGTCGTGGTCTTGAACCGCGGCGCACGAAATGGTCTGGCACCAGGAGACGTTCTGACGGTTTTCCAGGCCGGCGAAGTCGTGCGGGATCATTATTCAGGCGGCTCATTTTATGGGGCCGCTGAAAAGGTCAGGCTGCCGGATGAAGAAGCCGGTACTCTCATGGTATTTAAGGTATATGACCGTATTGGGTACGGACTCGTGATGGAAGCGACCACCCCGATTCACGTGCTCGACGCCGTACGCAACCCTTACTGATTAAAGCCTGAAAACGGGCCGGCACTCTTTAAGGCGTGCCGGCCCGTTTTTTTTGTAGACAACAAGAAATCGGGGACGTAATTTCCGGGACCGCCCCCTTGGGGACTGTCCCCACCGGTCAGGGGATTTGATGGAGAATAAAGAACGACAATGGCTCAAGAAAACCGGTAACCGGATCATTCAATCCGATTCCGAAGATTTTCCCGAGTTGTTGCAGCGAATTACTGATCCACCCAGTCTCTTATATATAGTCGGCAACGCCGATGCTCTGCACATGCCGGCCTTGTCGATTGTGGGCAGCCGAAATCCTACGCGCGGAGGCAAAGAAAACGCTTACGAGTTCGCCAGGCACCTCGGGCAGTGTGGCTTCTGTATAGTCAGTGGGCTGGCGCTGGGAATCGACACATCGGCGCATGAAGGTGCGCTCGATGCCGGCGCGATGACGGTCGCTTTTCTGGGCCACGGGATCGACCGCGTGTATCCCGCAGCCAATCGCGATCTCGCGCATCGAATATCACAAAATGGCGTACTGGTGTCCGAATACCCGCTCGGCAGCCCACCCCGCCGTGAGCATTTTCCACAGCGCAACAGACTCATCAGTGGCCTGAGTCTGGGCACACTCGTGGTCGAGGCCGCGAGGCGCAGCGGCTCTCTCATCACCGCCCGGACGGCGGGAGAACAGGGCCGCGAAGTGTTTGCAATTCCCGGCTCCATTCACAACCCGCTTTCCCGTGGCTGCCATCAACTGATCAAGCAGGGGGCCAAACTGGTTGAAAGCGCCGAAGACATCGTCAGCGAACTTGGGGCGCTGGTCGGGCATCTTATGCAAAATGATTCTGACATAGAACATCACGATTTCGACAATTCAGAACATGACAACGACTATGATATTTTACTTAAAGTCCTGTCGTACGATCCGGCCAGCGCCGATGAGCTTGCGGAAAATTCTGGATTGACGATCGACCAGGTTTCCTCCATGCTTCTGATACTGGAGCTCGAGGAAAAAGTCGAAGCGTTATCTGGTGGCAAATATTTGATGCGAAAAAAATAAGGAGCAGCTCCAGGCATGAAAGAGAATGTCCTCGATGTACTAATGTACCTTTTCGAGACCTATATCGACGCAGACGAAGAGCCGGAACCGAATCAGAACGAACTTCGCGACGAACTATCCAGGGCTGGTTTTAACGATACTGAAATCGACCGCGCACTGGACTGGCTGGACGGGCTGGCCGATAACCACGATGGATTGACGTATAACCCGCAGACGGCAAACGGCACCCGGATATATAACGACGTCGAACAAGCACGTCTCGACTCGGGCTCTCGCGGTTTCATAACCTATCTCGAGCAGATCGGAATCTTGTCGCCACCTCAGCGCGAAATTCTGATAGATCGCCTGCTGGCGCTTGAAACGCCGGACATAGATGTTGAGCAAATTAAATGGGTTGTATTGATGGTTTTGTTCAGTCAACCCGGCCAGGAACTTGCTTATGCCCGCATGGAAGACCTCGTTTTCGAGGAAAGCGCCGGAGCACTGCATTAACGATATTTCTTGACACTGAGAAGCCAAGCATGTAATTGAACCGCGGCACTGTCTGCGGTTTTTTCTTTTTGGGTGGAAAGAGTTCTAAGGTATGTCCAAGAACCTTGTCATAGTTGAGTCACCTGCCAAGGCCAAGACAATTGGCAAATATCTCGGTAAGGACTTCGACGTCATGGCCTCATATGGCCATGTTCGCGACCTTGTGCCCAAAGAAGGCGCGGTAGATACGGCTGATGACTTTGCCATGAAGTATCAGGTCATCGAGCGAAATGAGAAACATGTCAAGGCTATCATTCGCGCACTGAAGAAATCCGAAGCGCTATACCTCGCGACTGACCCGGACAGAGAGGGAGAAGCGATATCCTGGCATTTGACCGAGCTCCTTAAGGAAAAGAACGCACTGAATGACAAGCCCGTTCATCGGGTCGTCTTCTACGAGATCACAAAGAAGGCGGTTCAGGAAGCAATTGAACATCCTCGTGACATTTCAGGCGACCTCGTCAGCGCCCAGCAGGCACGTCGGGCCCTCGACTATCTCGTCGGCTTCAATCTTTCCCCGCTGCTGTGGAAAAAAGTGCAGCGCGGACTGTCCGCCGGGCGCGTGCAAAGCCCGGCGTTAAGGATGATCGTCGAAAGAGAGCTGGAAATTGAAGCCTTCAAAGCTCGCGAGTACTGGACGATCGAAGCGGATGTAAGCAAGGAAGGGCAGCCATTCCTATCAAGGCTCGTTCGGTATCGTGGTGAAAAAGTCGAACAATTCAGTTTCGAAACCGAGGATGCGGCCAGGGAGGTCGAAAAGACAATTCTCGATGCTGCGGACGGCAAACTGACGACAGTCAGCGTCGAGAAGAAGCAGCGCAGACGAAATCCTTCGGCGCCGTTCACTACTTCTACGCTGCAGCAGGAATCTTCACGCAAGCTTGGTTTCAATACGCAATGGACGATGCGTGTCGCCCAACGCCTGTATGAGGGCATCGAGCTGGCGGAGGAAGGCAATGTCGGCCTCATCAGCTATATGCGCACCGACTCCGTTACGCTTGCTGACGTTGCTGTGGAGGAAATACGCAAGGTTATTGCCGGCCGCTACGGTGTCGGGAACGTTCCCGAGTCTCCACGCCAATTCAAGACTAAAACAAAGAATGCCCAGGAAGCGCATGAAGCAATCCGGCCGACCTCGGTTGAGCGAACGCCCGAATCACTCAAAGGCAAACTCGACGAAGATCAGCTGAAGTTATACACGTTGATCTGGCAGCGCACGATGGCATCCCAGATGGTCCCTGCCGTATTCGACACAGTCACACTCGAATTGGCAGCCGGCCCTGATACCGATGATGGACACCGTTTCCGCGCGAACGGTTCGGTTCTGGTCGAACCGGGATTCATGGCCGTTTATCAGGAAGGCAGGGATGACAACAACAACGATGAAGGAGATCGATTGTTGCCGGAAGTTGCTGAAGGCGACGTCATAAGCCTGGATGAATTGCGTCCCGAGCAGCATTTCACCGAACCGCCACCGCGATTTACTGAAGCAAATCTTGTCAAGACGCTCGAGGAATACGGAATCGGCAGACCATCAACGTACGCAAGCATTATCGCAACACTCAAGAACCGTGAGTACGTCGAAATGGATGGCAAGCGGTTCATCCCGACCGACATCGCCCGAATCGTTAACGGTTTTCTGACCGAACATTTCACGCAATACGTCGATTACGACTTTACCGCAAAGCTCGAAGATGACCTCGATGCAATTTCTCTCGGTGAGAAGAGCATGATCCCGTTGCTCGAAAGCTTCTGGAAGCCGTTTTCCGATCTCGTTGAGCACAAAGAGCTCAACGTAACGCGTGAACAGGTAGCGCAGGCACGCGAACTCGGCATCGACCCAAACTCCGGTAAGCCGATGACCGTACGTATGGGACGTTACGGCCCATTCGTTCAGATCGGCACGAAAGATGACGAGGAGAAACCGAAATTTGCGGGCCTCCGTCCCGGTCAAAAGATAAATGACATCACTCAGGAAGAGGCCCTGGAACTCTTCAAGCTTCCACGCGACCTGGGCGAGACTCCAGATGGTCTTCCGGTGTCGGCGAGCGTCGGCCGGTTTGGCCCGTACGTTCGTTACGGCGATAAATACGTTTCGATTCGCGGCGACGATGATCCCTATACCATTCAGTTACCGCGAGCCCTCAAGCTGATCGAGGCCAAGGAAATCGAGGATGCCAATCGCATCATTCAGGACTTCGAAGATGAGGGCATTCAGGTATTGAATGGTCGTTATGGACCTTACGTTACGGACAAGACCAAGAACGCACGCATTCCCAAGGACCGTGAGCCGAAAGCACTGACGCTGGAGGAGTGCAAGGAATTGCTTGCCGCGGCACCTGCCAGAGGCCGACGAGGCAAGAAGAAAAAGAAAACGACGAACAAAAAAGCCCAGAAAAAGCAAAGCGCGAAGAAAAAGAAAACTGCGGCCGTCAAGGTTAACGGCGATGATTAGGCGCTTGAAGATACCCTTGCAATGACACCATGGCCCTGTCCTTTCCAATTCATCGTGCCGGAAGAATATTAAGGTCCGGTGGCGTCGTTGCGTACCCGACCGAGGGCGTGTTCGGATTCGGTTGCATTCCCGATAACGTCGATGCCGTTATTCGGATCCTGTCCATAAAGAAACGTGACGCGGCCTCAGGGCTGGTTATCATCGCTTCGGATATCGAACAACTCGAGGATTGGGTGGACCTGCCTGAGACCGCCAGACTGCAATCAAGTGCCAAGCAACCCGTCACCTGGATAGTGCCTGCTACACCAAATGTTCCTTACTGGATCAAGGGCGAACGTCCTGGTCTCGCCGTTCGAATCACGTCACATCCTATAGCCAGCGCTCTGTGCGAAGCTGCCGATTCAGCGCTGGTCTCGACAAGCGCCAATATTGCCGGCAGACCACCCGCCCGAAGTGTGCATGTTCTTCGCCGATGCTTCGGTCGTTTAGTAGACTGCATCGTTCCAGGCCGTTGCGGCCAGGCCGCCGGCCCATCGGAAATTCGCGATTTGCAAACCGGCAAAGTGTTGAGACCAGGAACAACATGAGCGATTTTGACGCTTCAATTCGGCAGGTCGACGAATACCTGAAATCGCTGCAGCAGCGAGTTGTTCATGCCCTAGAAGATGTCAACGGCAAGGAAAAGTTTCGCCGCGATGACTGGGAACGTGAGGCTGGCGGCGGCGGACAAAGCCGGGTCCTGACCGATGGCGCCGTATTCGAGCAGGCCGGCGTTGGTTTTTCTCATGTACATGGCAGCGAGATGCCACCGTCGGCAAGCAAGTCTCGTCCCGAACTTGCCGGTCGCCGCTTTCAGGCGATGGGTGTTTCCCTCGTGCTACACCCGAGAAACCCATACGTACCCACCACACACGCCAATTTCCGATTTTTTTGTGCGGAAACTGCGGAGGGTGAACCGATCTGGTGGTTTGGTGGCGGCCTTGATCTGACGCCCTATTATCCGTTTCATGACGACGTACTGCACTGGCATCGCATTGCGCGAAACGCGTGCACCGAATTCGGTGATGACGTTTATGACAAGTACAAAGCGTGGTGTGACGAGTACTTTTTCCTGAAGCACAGGAATGAGACGCGCGGCGTCGGTGGTTTGTTTTTTGACGACCTGAATGACTGGGGGTTTGACCGCTGCTTCGAATTCACGAAAACCGTTGCTGACCAGTTCTTGCCGGCGTATTTGCCTATTGTGGATGCACGCAAGAATCATCCCTACGGAGAGCGACAGCGCGAGTTTCAACTTTACCGTCGCGGCCGCTACGTCGAGTTTAATTTGCTTTACGACCGTGGCACACTGTTCGGGCTGCAGTCCGGTGGAAGAACGGAATCAATATTGATGTCATTGCCACCGAGAGTTCGGTGGGAATACGATTGGCAACCGGAACCCAGTTCCCCGGAGGAAAAACTCTACAAGCATTACCTCGTGGCACAAGATTGGCTCGAGCAGGAGTGAGGTAAAAGAAAACACCCGTGTCGTGGATTGAAGAAATCGAAGTTACCGAGGCCGAAGGTAAACTCGCGCAGGTGTACGCCGAACTTTTGGAAAAGCGCGGTAAGGTCGCAAACATTTTGCAGGTACACAGTCTGAACCCGGACGCGATGGCCAGCCATATCGACCTTTACATGAATATCATGTTCGGCAAGTCGGGGCTCAGCCGCGCGGAGCGGGAGGCAATCGCCGTGGTTGTGTCAGCGACAAACGAATGTGAATACTGTGTCAATCATCACACTGTAGCGCTCAGGCGCTATATCAAAGACGAGGACACCCTGCAGATTCTCGCGAGTGCAGACGGCCTCGAAGTGCTCGAACCCCGCCTTGGCAATATTGTCATACACGCCGAAAAACTGACTTCCGCGCCTGCCGCAATGGCCGAAAGCGATCTCGATCCTCTGCGCCTTGAAGGCCTGTCCGATCAGGATATTCTCGATATCACGCTGGTGGTCGCATACTTCAATTTCGTCAACCGGATTGCTTTAGGCTTGGGCGTCAGTTACTCCGCCGAGGAACTTTCGGGCTACCGGGACGACTAATGCTTGGCTGGCGAGCCGGGTAATGCTGGCCGCCCAGCGCTAGTATGTGGTAAGTTCCTTTCAAAACCGGGGTTTACACTGGTTTCTTTATAAATGACAAAAAGAACCTGGGGGCCCAATTCTCCGTGATTATTGCCAGGCTTTTCATTCTCTGCTGTTTGTTCATGGCAAGCGCCGCCTGGTCGGACAATGAGACGCGGCTCCGTGAAGGCGGGAGCGCTGCGGGCATCCGACTGGCCGGCAGCGACGACTCGACCGAGAGCAAGGTCTATATCGTTCGGCTCAGAGCACCGTCCGCGGCTGAATATTTTTCGAGCTTTGCCGTCCCTTCGTTCAACAAGAGACTCTCATCGACCCCGCGATCTTTCGACAAGAACAATGCTGCCGTCCAATCCTACACCGCGGAGCTGGGCGCTCTGCAAGACAAGGTTCTGGCGCGGACCGGATCCGGTACGAAAAAAATATACAGCTACCGCTACACCTTGAATGGTTTTGCCGCACGCATGTCGCAGGCCCAGGCGCATAAACTTGAACACTTCGATGACGTGCTCGGCGTCTGGGAAGACGAGATTCGCCCACTGGCAACAAATTTCAGTCCTCAGTTTCTGGGGCTTTTCCAACCGACTGTGGGTTTACGCGGCACACCCGGCCTGGACGGAGACGGTGTCATTATCGGCACAATCGATAGCGGCATAACACCGGAGCACCCTGCCCTTAAGGATACCCGTGAAGCAGACCGGCCACGACTGTGTCGAACCTCATGGGCCGATAATACTTTAGTGGGCCAGTGGCTCTGCCGAGTCTACAAAATACAGGACGACGTACTACTATTTGAGCCTCTCGAGAACTGGAACGGCGTGTGTCAGGCCGGCGAACGGTTTGAAGAAACGCTGTGTAACAACAAAGTAATCGGCGCGCGTTACTTTATCGATGGCGCACAGAATACCGGTCCAATCGACAGCGGGGAGATCATCTCCGCACGAGACACCGACGGTCATGGCACACATACGGCAACAACGGTTGCAGGCAACCGCGTTAATGCTTCGATTTTCGGGACCCTGTTGGGTGCGGTCGAAGGCATCGCACCCGGAGCCAGGATCGCGGTTTATAAAGCGTGCTGGCTGCGGCCCGGCGATTTGCGCGCCAGTTGCAACACCTCGGATCTTGCCAATGCAATCGATATGGCCGTGGCTGACGGCGTCCATATCATTAACTATTCCGTCGGCAGCACTTCGCGAACTGCGACTGCGCCCGACGACATCGCGTTAATGGCAGCAGCGAAAGCCGGCGTCCTCGCCGCAGTCGCCGCCGGCAACGAAGGACCGAACCTCGCAACCATCGGCTCTCCGGCCGGAGCGCCATGGGTCATTACAGCGGCGGCATCGACTCGCGACGGTCAGCGGTTTGTCGAGGCGCTCGAAGTAATTTCTCCGTCAGCGATCGCCGGCAAATACGCCGTCAAGGAAGCGAGTTTTACACCACCACTGATTGATAACGATCCTATCGAAGGTCGTCTTGTCCTCGTCGACGATAACGATGACACGCTCGACGACGGCAGTGCCGGAACGACATTCGACGCCTGCGAGCCACTGGTAAACGACAGTGAAGTCTCGGGCAGCATCGCCTTTATTCAGCGCGGCGGCTGCAGCTTCGAAATCAAGGTTGCCAATGCAGAAGATGCGGGAGCAATCGCCGTACTGGTCTTCAATATCGCGGGCAATCCGATTGTAATGACGGGTACGTCGAGTCTGTCGAATATCCCGGCCCTGATGATCGGCCAGGCGGACGGCAACCTGATTCTCGACGAGATCGACGCCGGCCAGACTGTCGATCTGGTTCTCGACAAAGGGTTTTTCCTCACGGAAGACGAGACCGGAAACGTCATGGGCGCGTTCTCGGCGCGTGGGCCCGCACCCGTTCAGGATATTCTCAAGCCGGACGTGACTGCACCGGGCATCAACATACTTGCTGGATTTACGCCGGATGCGGCGAATTCGGTCGCCGGGGAAAACTTCGCATATATCACCGGTACCTCAATGGCCACACCACATGTCGCAGGCGTCGCTGCGTTGCTGCGCGAAGCCCATCCCGACTGGAGCCCGGCCGCGATCAAATCAGCACTGATGACGACCGCGCGCCAAGACATAAACCAGCAAGACGGTTCGACACCGGCCAACCCCTTCGATTTCGGCAGCGGACATATCGATCCCAATAAGGCAAATGATCCCGGGCTCGTCTATGACGTCACAGATGACGAATACGACGCTTTCGCCTGCGGTATCGCCTCACCTGCTGTCGACCAGGCCCGCTGCGATCAATTGGCCGCCGGCGGGCTGTCGTTCGAGGCGGAGGACCTGAACCAGCCATCGATCGCAGTGTCTCAGCTTGCGAACAGCCAGACCGTCCGGCGCCGGGTCACGAACGTTGGTGATGAAGCGGAGACCTATATTGCCAGCATTGCCGCGCCGCCGGAAATCTTAGTCGACGTCGTGCCGACAAATCTGACGATCGGGCCGGGGCAGTCGGCGACCTTCGACCTTACATTTACCTACGCAAGCGGACCGCTCGACCTCTGGCGCTTCGGCGATCTTACCTGGTCGAGCAACAATCACGACGTCCGAAGCGTACTTGCAGTCAAACCCGTGTCTGTAACCGCACCGGCCGAAGTAACGTCTTTTGGCGGCACCGGAAACGTAAGCTTCCCGGTCGAGTTCGGTTACACGGGGACTTACTCGCCCGGCGTCCATGGTCTTCGTAAACCGCTGGTGGTTAACGGTTTCGTCGATGAGGATCCGACCAAGACCTTCAGTTTCCGTTCGACCAACGGTGTAACTGCACACCTGATCGACATCCCCGCCGATCAGGCCTATCTGCGGTTTGCTATGTTCGACGGGCTGACCGACGGCAACGATGATCTCGACATGTACATCTTCTACTGCCCGGATAACATCACCTGCACCAAGATCGGTCAGAGCGGCGAACCGACATCACGCGAGCAGTTCAACCTGCTCCTGCCTGGCGCCGGCCGCTACGCCGTTCTGATTCACGGGTTCGAAACCGACAATGTTGCAGGCGGCCCCGGTGCAAACTACACATTGCTCGGCTGGGCGTTTGGCCTGATAGACGATCAGGGCAATATGACCGCATCCGGACCGGGCTTCGTAAACGCGGGAACGACTGAGAATGTCGACGTAAGCTGGGCGGGGCTCGAACCCGACACGATCTATCTTGGCGGCATCTCTCACAACACGCCGCAGGGCCTCGTGGCTATTACTGTAATCAACATCCGTAATTGATCACTGCTCTTATTTCACAAACAGATTACATAACTGGTTTCGCCAATCGTCGTCCGCGGCAAACCGTAAACTATCCCTACAGCCAGTTGACGGGCTTTGTTGTACGACACGTATAATCTGTAGTTGTCCAAAACAAGAAAATGAACATTGGCGACAAAAATTACAGCAGGAAGCTCCTGCTATTAGTGCTTGCTCTTTCGTTCGGGATAAAGGCGCTGGTACCCGTCGGCTATATGCCCACATCACTGGGCGATGGCTGGCCCGTTACGATTTGCTTTTCCGGACTACCACAAGGCTTACATGCGGTACTTGGTGGCAGTCATTTTCATTCGGAAGACGATGATGACGCTCACTGGCGACATTGTCCTCTGGAAGCATTGTCGGCCGCATATGCGATCACAAGCGAATACCAGCCACCCGTTTTCGATTCCCGACAAGGTTTCTCGGCCGCTGTTCAATTCAAACCATCGATAGCGGCCCCGGTTTTCGGTTTCCGCGCCCGCGCTCCACCGGTCTCCGCTCCCAAAACCTGATTTACCTGCAGTCAGCCATTGCCGATGGCCATTCGGCTGGCATATCAGATTTGCCTGCGCTTGAGGAGAGTCTCGATGCTTAACCGATTTTTAGTTGCATGTGCGATAGTCGCATGCTTCATCCCCGTTTCCAGCCGTGCTCATCACGGACTGGATTTTATTCTGGTTCAAACCGTGCACTTGCCCGGCAAGGGCACTATGTATGGCGTCGGCCGTGTAGATTACATCTCAGAGGAGGACTACGAGATGGAGTTTGAGCCTGCTTTGTTGTATGGGGCGACCGATTGGATGACTCTGGAGCTTCATGCTCACTATGAAAAGGAATCCGGCGAATCCACACGATACGAATCTATTGCACCTGCCTTGTCGTTTCGCCTGACCCCAAGAGGACAATCGTTTTCCGCTGGTGCTATTGCCGAATACGAGTTTGCCGATAACAGTGACGACGATGATGTCGTCGAAATGACTGCCGTGTTCGGCTACGAGAGTTCAGGCTGGATCACAACGGCCAACGTTCTTTACGAAAAACATAGCGGATCGTCTGCTGAATGGGGTTATGCGGCCGGGGTCCGCCACACATTAGGGGAAGTGCATGGCATGGGATTAGAGCTGCTTGGGTCATTCGAGGGTGACGGTTCCTCCGAAGCGTTACTTGGCTATTACGGCGAGTATTCACAGCAGCTTAGCCTGAATGCCGGCATTGGGGTTGGCATTGATCAGGGGCCGGACTGGGCATTTCGTACGGCGCTAATTTGGCGCTTCAAATGACCAACGGCCGAGGGCAGTTTGCTTTTTTGAGTGGCGCCAATATTTATCGGGACAATTGAGTAAACTGTCTTGTCCATGCCCCACAACACGCCGCAAGGCTCTGTCGCCATCACCGTGATCGGCTGTCGTAGTTGATGGCCGCACCTGAACGCATATCGGGCGTGCTGTCGCCAGTGGTTACGCCCTTTGAAGGCAACCTCAGACCGGATCCAGACAGTTTGGTCCAACATTGCCGCTGGCTGCTCTCTCAAAACGTCGGACTTGCCGTATTCGGAACCAACAGCGAGGCGAATTCACTCTCTGTCGAGGAAAAGATTTCACTGCTGGATCACCTGGCCGATGCCGGTATCGAGCCGTCCCGCCTGATGCCGGGAACCGGTCATTGCGCGTTGACAGACACAGTCAAACTCACAACACATGCTGTCAACCTTGGCTGCGCGGGCGTATTAATGCTCCCGCCTTTCTATTACAAGGAAGTCAGCGATGAGGGTTTATTCGCAAGTTTTGCCGAAGTGATTGAACGCGTCGGCAGTGATGAGCTGCGGATTTACCTCTATCACATTCCTCCCATCGCTCACGTCGGCATCTCTCCGGACCTCGTCGAGCGACTCGCAAGTCATTATCCGCAAACCGTTGTCGGCATAAAGGACAGTTCCGGCGACTGGAATAACACCAATGCCTTGCTGCAACTCGGCCTTGAGGACTTCCGTGTCTTTGCAGGGAGCGAGGGTTTTCTTCTGCAGAACATGCGTTCGGGAGGCGCCGGCTGCGTCTCGGCGACTGCCAACGTCAACCCGGCGGCCATTCATCAACTGTATGCCGACTGGCAATCGCCCTCGGCCGACGCCTTACAACAAGAACTGGATCAGATTCGCGGTATCGTGGCGAAATACCCGATGATTCCGGCACTCAAAGCAATCGTGGCCGACTTCACCCGTGATCCGAGATGGGCAATCGTACGCCCGCCGCTGGTTGCCTTAACCGACGATCAGAAATCAGCACTCCTTAAGGAGCTTCGCCAGTCGAACTTCGATATGTCTGCGTTGATTGATTAAGGGCCGGGGACAGTTTACTTATCTGGATATTTGAAATGCGGGGACAATTTACTTGTTTGGATATTGCCGATAATGGAGAAACCAAATAAGTAAACAGTCCCTCTAATTTTTCTTAACGCCGATCTTGGTGATGCGCGGGAGTTAGTACGTGCGCACCCGGGACGTGCTCGAATTGCGACGACGTTGCTGCATCCAGCCTCCGCATGCGCCATTGGTCGAGCCAGTCAATAATCAGTTTCAACTGCACGATGTCTTTGCCTGCTTTGTAGGCCGGCATCTCACAAATACCGATTCCCTGGCCGGCGGCATGCACAAAGCTCTGGCTGTCCCGCAGAACCGCGATGAGCGGAATCCGCAGGCTGGTGAGAAAACGCAAAAGCATCTGATAACTTCTCGTGTTTTGCCGGGTACGGTTCGCCACGACAGCCAGTTGCCGGTTACGCCAGTCAATCTGCGCGACCAGCAGAAGTTCGGCAATAAAACGTGATGCACAGCTGACATCAATCGCCGATGGAAGAACCGGAACCAGGATACTACCAGCATTGTAGGTGACGTCCTGTAACTCGTCAGGCTGGAGCGCTGCCGGCAAATCGATGATCAGGTTTTCGGTTTCAGGCCTGGTTTGTAAATGCACGGTATCCCTACCCTGCATCGACTGCTGGTATGCTCCGCTTCCATGAATTTTAGGTCGGTTGTCGGGCCGCCTGTCGAGCCAGCGCATGCTGAACCCTTGTGAATCGAGGTCCACCAATGTCGGCGCCGGGCCGCGCATCGCATAATAAGCAGCGATATTCGTTGCGAGCGTGGTCTTGCCGCAACCACCTTTGGGATTAAGGACGACAATCTTGTGCAGATTGCCTCGATCAGGTGCAATCAACATCGTTCTGCCGGGGTCTCCCCCTCTCCGTTGGCGAACAATCAACACGAGTTACCACCGATACAGAATGCAAAGCGCTTTCCGCTGCTTGTGGGAATTCACCTGTGCCTTGTTTGGACCGATCGTACATAAAGCCGCGCCGCTAGTCCAGCGCCTTATATGAGCCTCAAGTTGCATAAACGGCTTGGTTCCTTCGGTCTCTTGGCCCCACGCCATAGTCCCCACAACAATACCGGCGGCGGTTGAGGTCAAGCTGCGGTGACAAGCTCACTCGACGGCCCGGCACGAAACAGGAACACCCGTGCATGCCTGATTCATTGGAAAAGCGAAATCCTGATTACAGATCGCTCCAGAGAGCACTAAGACCCTGAATGTAAAGGGTTTGTAAACAAACTACGTATAAGCACGCATGGTGAACGCTGTCGCCATACGTTAGAAAAATATGGGACGGCGTTCTCCAACGCCGGCCAGGGGGCCTAAGCAAGAGAATCTCATCATGCATATTCCGACACTCGAGCTGCATGAGGCGGCAAGCTTCGAAGACGCGACGGCGTTACTGGCACAATTTTCACCGGATGTGCGGCTACTGGCCGGCGGTACCGATGTTCTGGTCGACCTGAAGACCGGCGGCAGCGGTGTTGGCCATCTGGTGACCTTCAGCCGGATCGAAACGATAAGTGGCATCTCTGAAGAAGCGGACGGCTTGCGAATCGGCGCGTTGACGACGATTACAGAAATAGATGATTCACCATTGATCAGCGGGCCATATGAAATGCTCCGCGACGCCGCCAGCCAGATGGCGACCCTTCAGATACGCAATACTGCAACGATCGGCGGGAACATTGCAGGTGCAAACCCTTGCGCCGATTTGCCACCCGTTCTGATGGTCCTCAATGCCACTGCAGTGGTGATTTCTGCAGACGGTCAACGGGATGTCCCGCTGCAGGAACTCATCACAGGACCGCGTGAGACGCTCCTTGCACAAAATGAACTGCTGGCAGCCGTGCTCGTACCGCGGCCACCGGCCCGGTTCGGTGCGGCTTATGCCCGCTTCGGCTTGCGCAACGGTAACGCGATCGCAGTGGCAAGCGTTGCGGCAAGCCTGACCTTGAAAGATGACGGCACGGTACACAACGCGCACATCGCACTGGGCGCCGTGGCGCCCGTGCCGACACTGGTGGCAGCGGCCGATTTGTGGCTGGAGGGTCGCGACTTGAACGGCGATGCACTGGATGAGGCGGCGCGAGCAGCAATGGGGGCGGCCGAGCCGATCTCTGATCTGCGTGCCTCGGCAGACTATCGACGTGAGCTGGTGGGTGTTTTGACGAAACGTGCACTGACGGCCGCCGAACAGCGGGCAAAAGGCTGAAATCATGCAGAACTTGCAGACACTGACGGTAAACGGACGACAATATTCGGTGGCCGTCGAAGACGGCGAGACTCTGGTCGATGTGCTCCGCGACAAACTGCATCTTACCGGAGCAAAAAAGGGTTGCGGTCTCGGAGATTGTGGCGCGTGCACGGTGCTGTTAGATGACAAACCGATAAACAGTTGTCTCGTGCTTGCATCGACGGTCAATGGCAAAACGATTAGGACCGTCGAAGGGCTCGATGAGAATGGCGAGTTGACGGCCTTACAGAAATCCTTCGTCAACGAGGGCGGTTTGCAGTGTGGTTTTTGCACCCCTGGCATGGTGCTGTCGGCATCGGCGCTCCTCAAGAAAAACCCTGACCCCAGCCTTGATGAGATAAAAGAAGCTCTGGTCGGCAACCTTTGCCGCTGTACCGGCTATACGGGCATTCTGCGCGCCATTCAGAACTACAAGAAATACATCGGCGTGGATACGGTAGCCCTCGAAGCTGCCGGTGACCCCGGTCGCGGTAGTGTCGGCCTGTCGATACCGCGCGTCGACGCCGCAGACAAAGTCACCGGACGCGCCATGTACACGGCCGACA
>Ga0224508_10000906_pt1 | contig 27293 bp, 24 predicted proteins | sample SF_Jan12_sed_USG_4_FD_170157 | JGI IMG/M metagenome (GOLD analysis project Ga0224508, IMG submission 170157) | Sediment microbial communities from San Francisco Bay, California, United States - SF_Jan12_sed_USGS_21 | ecosystem: Environmental > Aquatic > Marine > Sediment | place: USA... | reverse complement strand
TATTTCATTTATAATTATTTGTAAAATGTTGAAAGATTTGGGTTCTCCCTTGTTAGGGGGGAACCCTTTTTTGATGATAAAATTGCGTCCGAATATTTCTGGAGATTAACTTTTTGTACGCTGCGACGTGTCTAACGTTTCGGTACCTATCCCATAAGCAACCATACTACGCTCTGTAATATCCCACTAAGTAGTATGATAAGCTCTTCCACAAAAATCAGGGTAATACCCGTGAATCAGTTACCTCGCATGAGAACGAGGTCTAATATCTCGAACCTGTCCATTTGTTAAATCGGAGATACACCATGTCTTCTGAAAGTGAGTTCGCAAACAAAGGGTCCGCAATCATAAGGTGTGACTCCGTATACAAAATTTTTGGCGACAATGCCAAAAAAGTGTTGGAAAGTTCAAATGGCATCGTTAACTCGCAAACCTTCATGGATGCAGGATGTGTCGTCGGTGTCAATGATGCCTCTTTCGATGTTCACAAAGGCGAGTTATTAATACTGATGGGGCTATCCGGTTCTGGCAAATCGACACTGCTTCGTTGCATATCCCGATTAACTGATCCCACTGCAGGAAAAATCTATATTGAAGGCGAAGATTTGTTAGCAATGAGCCGCAAGGAACTCGTCGAGCTTCGTCGCAACAAAATGGGAATGGTATTTCAGAGTTTCGGTTTATTGCCGCACAAAACCGTTCTGGAGAACATTGCCTTCCCCTTACAGGTAAAAGGAATCAGTACCCAGGAAAGCGTAAAACGGGCTATGGAAATGGTTCAACTGGTGGGGCTCACCGATCGAGAGAATTATTTCCCAAGAGAGTTATCCGGTGGCCAACAACAACGGGTTGGAATTGCACGCTCTCTGGCGGTTGAACCGGATATATGGTTCCTTGATGAACCTTTCTCGGCATTGGATCCATTGATTCGCAAAGAAATGCAGGATGAATTTATCAGGTTGCGGCAGATTTTAAATAAGACAATCCTGTTCGTGACCCATGATTTTGAAGAAGCACTGCGTCTCGCCGATCGAATCGCAATCATGAAGGAAGGCATCATCGAACAGTTGGATACACCGGCGAATATTGTGCTTAATCCCGCTACCGAATACGTACGTAAGTTTACTGAAGGGGTGCCGCGAGAGAAGGTACTAAAAATTGAATCGGTCATGGATGCTATCGATAATTCTGAAGAACTCGGTGAACTGAGGGTGCCAAAAGACGCGATTGTTGAAACCGTTGCAGAATCGATTCTAAGTCAGGAAAAACCGGTAGGGGTTGTCGACTCCAACAATAAAATTGTCGGCGCATTGCATGCATCGCACGTGATCAATGTTTTATTTGGGAGCAGATCCGAGGAAACCATCCCGGACTGATCTTCCTTTAATGAATATACCCGCAAAAATTTCAAAACCGATTCAGTTTGCGATACTCATCATTGCGTTCATCGCGCTGTACTTTCTCATCGGCCCAGCTGATTCCAATTACCTGTGGCGATTACCCGCACTGTTTAGCCGCCTTCCATCACTCATCAATGATTTTACCCAAAACCTGATGTTCGATTGGATGCCGATCAAGGTTTATGACCCGACCATCGATGATTATGAAGAAAAACCCTTATTCAGAGAATTAACCAGAGCCATTTCAAGTTCTTTTCTATTCATAATCACATTCGTTCGTGAAATTTTTCTCGGTGGTACTAAAACCATTGTTGCGTTTTCCAGCTGGGACTTTATTAATAAAAATCCATGGGCAACTTGGCCCGCGCTTCCATGGACCGTGATTACTGGCTGGGCGATCATTTTAGGATACAAACTTCAAGGAAAAGGATTGGCTCTGCTGGCCGCGGTTTCGACCATGTACATCGGCATATTTGGTCAGTGGGAACCTTCCATGCAAACGCTGTCGTTTGTATTGATTGCTGCACCGGTTTCCGTTGTTTTGGGTTTGGTGCTGGGGATTTGGGGTTTTAAAACCAAATGGGTGGAAGCGGCACTGAATCCACTGCTTAACGTCGCTCAGACCATGCCGCATTACTCTTACCTGGTTCCGGTGATCGTACTTTTCGGCGTCGGTGACCACGCAGCGGCCATTGCAACCATATTCTTTGCGACCCCGCCGATGGTGCGTCTGACTATGCTGGGACTTAAAAACATTTCTCCCGGGATTATCGATGCCGGCATGATGAGTGGTTGTAGTCGCACACAACTTTTATTTCGAGTGCAGATTCCAACGGCGAGGCGCGATATCCTGATTGGTGTGAACCAGGTGGTCATGCAGTGCCTGGCGATGACGGTGATCGCGTCATTCATCGGCGCCCAAGGTCTCGGATCGAACCTGATGATTGCACTGAATTCGCTTAAAATCGGAACCGGCCTTGAGATTGGCCTCTGCATTGTACTAATCGCAGTGTTGTTGGATAAATTATCTCTGGCCTGGGCAAACAAGCAGACCGATTATTTTGCGAACCTCTCCTTTTTAGAACGCCATAAATATACGTTAATTTTCGTCTTAATATTTCTGGTCGGCGCGGTACTGGCTTATGTTGGCAAGTTCCTGTTCAAAGATGGTTTCAATTATTTATATATCGTTCCGCATAATAAAGGGATTACAACCGCACCTTTTTGGCAGGCTGCTGTTGACTGGATATGGGATACTTTTTTCTACAGTCTAAAAAGCTTTAATGAATTTCTGATCGTCAAAGTACTGGTGCCCATGAAAAACGCTTATCTTGGTATGCCGGTGGTCGCGACCTTTATGTTGGTTGCTGGAATCGCTTATATCCTGGCGGGTGTCAAATCAGCACTCATCGTGTGTGGGTTTTTGTTGTTTATCGCTTTTTCGGATTACTGGGACAGAGCCTTGATTACTGCTTATATGACATCTTTTTCAGTCATTGTGTCAGCAGTCTTAGGCATCACGGTTGGCTCATTGTGTGCACAAAACGCATTGGCCAGTAAAACAATCCTGCTAATTTGTGATTTTTTCCAGACCTTCCCCTCGTTCATCTACTTGATTCCGGTTATTATGCTTTTTGGTATTACCGATACCTCTGTGATTATCGCCGCCATTGTTTATGCAACGGTTCCCGCGATACGTTATACGGTGGAAGGTCTGCGCAGTGTACCGCCTGTATTGCAAGATGTAGGTTCAATGATGGGTGTTTCACGTTTTCAACGATGGATTTCTATCGAATTACCGCTCGCTTTTCCACACATCATGTTGGGCGTAAATCAAACCGTTATTTTTGCGTTGTTCATGGTGATTATCGGGGCCTTCATCGGCACCACCGATCTAGGCCAACTTATCTTGAAAGCAATTTCGAGTCCGCAGGGAACCGGCATCGGGATTACACTGGGACTGTGCGTTGCTTTTATCGGACTCGCGGTCGACCAAATTTTACGAACCTGGGCAATCGAAAGAAAACGCGCACTGGGAGTAGAATAGGACGGCTTTATTTGATTCTGTAGACGCGTAGTAGTTACCAAACTCTCAATATAGGAGAGTACTCAATTTGGGTTGACGGCAATCTATCAAACCACAATCTGGGCGACTCAACATAAACTGCAATTAGTACTCGCAAAACCGTACGCGCTACAATGAGTTTTGTGATGACTAAAACACGGTCCCCACACCTTGATAACGCTGGAGCCAGCCGTAGAAGGTGGACTTGGGAATACCCAGCTGGGCTAAGGTGCGTGGCACTGACAAGCTGGATTGTTCCACCAAGCGGATGATCTCCAGCTTCTCGGCGGCCGAGTACCTCATATAGCGTCTTCCCCATCGCCGAGTACGCTTTTTTTGAGCAAGCGGTTCTCCATCACCTGCTCGGTGAGGGCGCCGGTCCACAAGATTATACTTTTTTCAGCATCCAGCCATCGGCGGTCTGTGTTGTGTCTGAAAGGATATAACTGACTGCTGAAAACTGTTCGCCGATAACAACTGTAGAAGGTCAGCCCGCACGGTGATAACGTGCTTTCAGATATCGGCTTTCAGCGATTAGTTATTTGTCTTTACAGTAAACACTTAATCGCTGACAGCTAAGATCAAAGTTCATGCGCCATCTGAGGACATACAAATATAAATAGTTGGATGCGGTGAAGCAGTCACCGCATCCAACCGGAATCGCTAAAACTACGCCGCGAAATAATCGTCCAGTTCTTTCAAAACGGTGGCTTTGTCAACGTCGGCGCCCATGTCGTTCATGGCATCGGCAAAACGACTGACGATTTCGGTAATCGCATCAAGCGTAAGCTGATTCAGAATACCGATACGAACCTGCACCGGCTCGGACAGGGTCGGCCAGATACAGAAGTTTTTGGCGCGGCAATTGCCGACCAGTTCTTTTTCCTTACCGGCCAGGTCACCCGGCAGATTCAACACCACTAGACTGGTCATGTTGGAGGTCACTTCGCAACCCATAGACTCAACCGCCTGACGCAGGGCTTTCTCATGGAAGGCATAATCCGCCGCTTTTTTCTCCAGGGTATGGGTTAATAAAATACGCAGGGCTTCATGGAAAGCAGCCACTGCATAGGCAGAATGAGTTCGATGATAACCCGCGGCCTCTGCATCCTTACCATCGACAATACCCCAATGACGGCCTTCCAGAATCGGATGATGCACATAAGTGTAACAACCGCGACTCTTGACCACATCGATAGCCTTATCGGTAAAACTGACGGGTGCATACGTCAACGGCAGGCTTAGAACACCTTTTTGCGGACAGGATGCCCACGCCACCACGGCCGGATAATCGTCAATACTGAAGTTACCGATACCCAGACTGGATACGGCATCGACGATACCCATCGCGCCATGCTTTTCACACGCGTCGTTAAAACCCTGGAGATCGTTTATACGGCCGCTACCGGTTTCCCAGTGCGCCATAAACGCCCACATGGGTTTGTGTTCGGCCAGTACTTTGTCGACAATTTCACCCGACACCGACTGCCCATGAGGCACGTTCACAATGGTAACCCCGGCAGGCTGCGGGTTAATTGAATCGGCCGCCAGTTCTTCGCGACTTGCCGCCTTCATGCGTATGGTTTGTCCGTCAATATTACTAAAAGTACCGTTGACGAAAGCCACCACGGTATCACCGGGCAGTATCATGCTCAAAACACAATCCAGACCACTGAACCCGGTACCACCGACGCCATAGGTGTAGACGTTTTTTGTACCCCAGGCCGTGCGTAACATTTCCTTTGCTTCAGCCATGCCTCTTAACACATCAGCCTGCATGTGATCGGCAACACCGGTTTTGCACATGCGTTCCAATACACGGGGGTCGGTATTACCAGGGCCCGGACCGGCGGCGAGAGTATGGGGAATTTCTAAGGTTGGATAAATCATTATTCAAAGCTCCTAAACAAATATTGTGAGTGGACAACAAATAGGCATATAAAATAAAAAACTGTTGATAGCTCGTGTATTAATTGACACATAACGCAATCTGCAAATCGGCTACGTTAGTGCCGGTGGCGCCTATGCGCAAAAGATCATTGGATGCGTTGAGCGCGGAATAGGAATCGTTGTTCTCCAACAATTCAACCGCATTCCCGTCGGCCGCATTGATCCGCTCCAGTGTCCAGGGATCCGCAAGACCACCGGCTGCATCGGTGGGGCCATCACGTCCGTCAGTGCCACCGCTCAGAAATACCCATTGTTTAAGCACAGGACATTCTTGCGCGGCGAGGGCAAACGCCAGCGTCATTTCCTGGTTTCTGCCACCCCGGCCATCACCACGCAAGATGACGGTGGTTTCGCCCCCGGCCACCAGGGCAAACGGAGAATTGGCTGTTTTGATTTTATTGGCTGCATTTTGTACCAACGTGCGTGCTTCCGCCCTTGCTTCGCCACACAAAGCGCGGCTGTAGATTTGTGCCGGGTAGCCAAGCGCCGTCGCTTTCGCATAAACCGCATCCAGACTGACCGAGTTACCACCAATCAATGTGTTTTGCATCTTCTCGAAAATTGCATCACCGGGTTTTAATGTCTCGCCGTGGATACCGTCCATCCCATCCTGCAGATACCGGCGCACGGACTCGGGTGTTTTTTTCCAAACATCTCTACTTTCAAGAACGTTGATTGCGTCCGCATAAGTGGAGCTATCGGGCACCGTCGGCCCGCTGGCGATGACGCTCAAGTCGTCACCGATCACATCCGACAAAATTAGCCCATGCACTGAAGCGGGTGCGGCAAACTTCACCAATCCGCCACCTTTAAGCAAGGACAAATGTTTGCGTACGGTATTAAATTGACCGATGTCAGCCCCGCAGGCCAGCAACAAATCGGTAGTGGCGATTTTATCGGCCAATGCAATTTCGTCCGGTGGACAAGGCAATAATGCCGATCCGCCACCGCTGATCAACACCAGCACCAGATCATCGACCTGGGCCTCACGCAAACGTGCGATCACGGCCCTGCCCGCGGCGAGGCCATTGTCATCCGGCAATGGATGACCAGCCCCGATCACATCGAAACCCGGTGCATCGACTACGTTTTCGTAGTTTGTTACCGCAAGTCCGCGGGAGCCAAACATATCTTTTGGAATAATTTTCTGCACCGCCAGACTCATGGCGCAGGCTGCTTTACCGATGGCAATGACGTGCACGCGACGCCAGGATTCACTACGGACATCGTCGGAATGTAAGTTCAAGCGAATTTCAATCCGGTCGTCACGTATTCGCAACGCCTGTTCAAGCGTCCGTTGCGGATCGGCGGCCTCAACACCCGCTTCAAAAATCGCCTCGGCATCCTGGCGTAAGGTCTCCACCCAAGGCGGACGTATAGCGATTTCAGACATGGATGGAAGAATAAATTTTAAAAACTAACCCGTCCAGCCAATACCGGCGGCGATACAGTTTATCGAAAGTAACAACGGCACCAAGGCATCCTGACTTTTTTCGCTCTTGCTTACCTCACGAAATTGTTTTATCAGCGACACCTGCTCCTGCCCGACCTGATTGATAATCGGTAAACGGTGTTCGAGCAAACGACGCAAACGTGGAAATCGTTCGCACAAATTTTCCTCGCCGGTAATGGCCAGCACGACACGCACCGTGCGCTGATACTCGTCCTCGATGAGCGAAAATACTTTGGCGCTGAGTTCGACGTCCGGCACCAGGTTTGCGTATTCGCGTGCGATGGATAGTTCCACTTGGGGCAATGTCTTTTCCACCTCGTCGACAATCAAACGGAACAATCGTGATTCGGCGAACATACGTTTGAGCAAATCTTCGCCGTATTCGCCGCGTACCAACAAAAATTGTTCCAGGGCGCTGCCCACACCAAACCAACCCGGTACCATCATTCGATTTTGTGTCCAGGCAAATACCCATGGGATGGCGCGTAAATCGTCCAGAGACTGAGCGCCGAAACGGCGCGCGGGCCGGGAACCGATTTTCAGTAATACTAATTCTTCTACCGGACTCGCGGCCTGGTAAAAATCAACCAGACCGGGTAACTCAGCCAGTTTTCGATAATGCACGTACGACATTCCGGCCAGCGCTTCCATGGCTTCATCAAACTCGGGATTCGGTTTGAGTTCCTGTTCGCGGCCGGATTTGATGGAATGTTCCAATACACCGGCCACTAATGATTCCATTTGGTATTCAGCGGTGCCACGATTAGCGAATTTGGACGACACCACTTCGCCTTGCTCGGTGACACGCATGCGGCCCTGCATGGTACCCGCCGGTTGCGCGGCGATAGCACGTCCGGTCGGTGCGCCGCCACGGCTGACCGAACCACCACGACCGTGGAAAAACGCGATGGATACCCTACAATCGCTCCCGGTTTTCCTCAACCGGGTCTGAGCTTTGCTCACTTCCCAGTTTGAACACAAGAACCCACCGTCTTTATTCGAATCCGAATGACCGACCATGACCTCCTGAAAACCACCGGCCTCACGTACAGTGCGGCGCACCACTGGTGTATTGAGCAATTCACGCAATATGGCAGGACCGTTACGCAAATCCTCGATGGTTTCCAACAAGGGCACGACCTGAATCCGGCATGATTCCACGCCACGCGCATCGGTGAATGATCCGGCGAATTTTGCCAGTAGATAAACGCCTAATATGTCGGCGGCGCTTTGCGTCATACTCAGGACAAACGCACCGGTTGCTTGACGATCCAGTTGTTGATGCGAATCGGCAACCAGCGACAACATACCCAACGTAGAGGATGCTCTTCCGGTCAAATCATTGTTGGTAAAGGGTAGTTGTCCATCCAGCGGGCGCGCGAGTTGTTCCAGCAGCCATTCTCTCCATTGCGGTGACGCGGTATCGGGTACTTTCTTTTCACTGCCCTCGATAAGCCGGTAGATTTCCACTAAAGCAGCGTTGGTGGTGGATGAATTCTCACGCATATCCAGACTGACGGTGCGAAATCCAAAAACTTCAACTTCGTGACGCAGGGGCCGAATCATGGACTCGGCCAACGATTCACAATTCGCACCGGTCAAGGCCTGCTCGATGGTTTTCAAATCATCGGCCAACTCACCTGCATGGGCGTATCCCGCGGGTACATCGTTTGTATCCGCAGAAGCCGGACGGGTTATATCCAGCTTTTTACCCATACACACGATGAATTGACGAAACAACTCACCTGGGTTGCGCGCGCTAATGGCCGCGCCCTCACCCGAGCGCTGTAAGGCGGCGTCGAGTTTGCGCGTGAACGATTCCGGTATTGTTAGCGTATGCCGGGCGATACTCATGCGCATCAACAATTGTTGCAATTGCTGCCGATAACGCTGAATACTCATTTGGCAATTGGTAACCAGCGCCGCACGGGTTACGTCGTTGGTCACATTTGGGTTGCCGTCACGGTCGCCACCAATCCAGGAGCCGAACTGAAACAACGGTGGAACCCGGAACTTTGTGCGCGGATAATATTCCGCCAAGGCGTGTTCCAGTTTGTCGTACACGCGTGGCACGCCATCGAACAATGCCTCGTTAAAGAAATGCAAACCCCAGATGACTTCCTGTTTTACGGTGGCTTTTTCAAGAAAAATATCAACGGTTAACCATAACAAATCGATTTCGTTACGCAGCCTGTCTACCAGGCTCTGCCGTTCCCGTGGCGTCCAGCGTTGATTTTCCAGCTCTAGTAATAACAAATAGATGCTCCGATGAATCTCCAGCACGGTAACGCGTTTGGCTTCCGTCGGGTGCGCGGTGATGACTGGCCGCACTCGTGCTCTGTCGAGCAGGGACTGGACCTCCGTGGCCGGAATGTCAGCTGCCGCCGCACCCGCGATGGCGTGGGCAAAAGTTCCCGGAACCTTGTCGGCACCACGCCCGGTTTCAATACGCCTGCGTTGTCGCATGGCGGCGTTCTGCTCCGCAATATTAAGCAGTTGAAACCAGATGCCCTGAGCCTGAAGACTGCGCAGCAGTAGTTGTCGATTGCCCGCGGGGGCCGCGATCTCCCCTTTTAGTATCGGCTCAATGTCCGGCTGGCGCGCTCGCACCACATCCTGCAATAAATCGAATAACACATTAATCGCTTCATCCACAAAAACACCACTGTGGTCGCTGTCGTCATCGATATCGTCGACATTGGAAGTTAAAACCGGATTTGCCTGCATTGACGTTGAGATTTCTTTTACTTCATGCAAAATACAAACGTTGTGATCACCTACACCACTCGGTCACGTGGCTCTTTATTGGCGAAAAAGCCATCAAGGTTTTCCAGTACGCGCATGCCCATATCAACACGGGTTTCCTCGGTCGCGCTGCCAAGATGCGGCAGTAAAACCACGTTTTGCATTTCTACCAATTGCGGCGAGATACGCGGTTCGGCTTCGAACACGTCGAGACCCGCGCCTTTAATTACACCTTCACGCAAAGCATCGACCAGAGCCTGTTCTTCGACTACATCGCCACGGGCAGTGTTAATTAAATAGGCCGAAGGCTTCATCATCGCCAGACGCTCGGCGTTCAATAAGCGATATGTATCCGCGCCACCGGGACAATGCAGCGATACGAAATCGGCTTCCTGCAACACCAATTCAACACTGTCACGACGTTCCGCACCCAGCGCTTTGGCTTCTTCGGCGGACGGTGGATAGGGATCGCTAAAAATAATGCGCATGTTAAAACCCTGAAACGCGCGTTGTGCCACTGCCCGGGCAATACGGCCAAAACCGATCAAACCCAGCGTTTTGCCGGTCACCTGTGTCCCCATCATGTGGGTTGGCCGCCAACCCGTCCACTCACCGGCACGGGCATGACGCTCACCTTCACCGGCGCGGCGTGACACCATGAGCAATAAGGTCATGGCGAGATCGGCGGTGGCATCGGTCAACACTTCGGGTGTGTTGGTTACCACCAAACCACGCTCCTTGGCGGCTTCAAGATCAATATGATTAAAACCGACGCCGTAACTGCCAAGAATCTTCGTCTTGAGCGGATCGGCACTCAACACCTCCGCGTTGAACTTGTCCGACACGGTCGGACACAGTGCATCCGCCCTTGCCAGAGCATCGTGTAATTGTGTCACATCCATGGGAATATCTTGTTCGTTGAGTTCCACATCGTAACGTTGTTGAAGTTCGTGTTCGACGGCTTGTGGCCAGCGCCGGGTGACTATGACTTTTGGTTTGTTCACTGTTTTAAATTTTGTATCTATCTGGTGATTATTTAAGGACTTGTTCCATGGTGGAACCGAATTCCGATGGATTAGGCACGATAGTGACACCGGCTTCCTGCAATATTTCTACTTTTTCCACCGCGCTTTCACCCTTAGCGGAAATTATGGCACCGGCGTGACCCATACGTCGTCCTTTGGGCGCGGTCAGACCGGAGATGTATGCGGCCACCGGTTTGCTCATATGGTCACGCACGAATTCGGCGGCTTCGGCTTCCTGGGGTCCACCAATTTCGCCGATCATGACCACCGCTTCGGTGGCCGGGTCCTGTTCGAACAATTCCAACACGTCACGATGCGACATGCCGTTGATGGGATCGCCGCCGATTCCGACACTGGTTGAAATACCGATGCCACCGGCTTTCATCTGTGACGCGGCTTCATAACCCAACGTACCGGAACGGCCCACTACGCCGACCTTGCCTTCCATGTAAATGTGCCCCGGCATGATACCGAGCAAACACTTGCCCGGACTGATGGAACCGGCGCAGTTGGGGCCGGTAAGACGCATACGTTTTTCTTTTTTATAACGCCGCATATAACGCTTGACCCGCATCATGTCCTGAGCCGGTATACCGTCGGTAATGGACACGCACATCTTAATCCCTGCATCCGCCGCTTCCATGATGGAGTCGGCGGCATAGGGCGCCGGTACAAAAACAATGCTGGCTTCGGCGCCGGTCTCATCGACCGCATCCTTAACCGTATCAAACACGGGTAATCCGAGGTGCGTGTTGCCACCCTTACCCGGTGTCACGCCGCCAACCACGTTAGTGCCGTAATCGATCATTTCCTGCGCATGAAAGCTACCAATCTTGCCGGTAAAGCCCTGCACGACGACGGGTGTTTTTTCATCAATAAGAATAGTCATGCATCAAGCCTCCGCATTATTTAATTTGGCAACCGCTTCGTCACGTGCGGTGACGGCTTTGTGGGCCGCTTCGGATAATGTGTCCGCCGTAATAATGGGTAACCAAACGCCTGCCCAGCAACTCATCCGCCGCTTCCCACACTTCGTTGTCATTGCAACAGACTTTAATACCACCGGCCTTGCCGCGAGCGCCGGAGTGAATCTGCGCTTTTACCACCCACTTATCGCCGCCGATTTCCTTACAGCGAAACGCCGCTTGTTCGGGACTATAGGCGAGTCCGCCTGCTGGAATGGCGACATCAAAATCCGATAACAGCTCTTTTGCTTGATATTCGTGAATGTCCACTGTTTTACTCCTGGTTAAGCACTCTTGGCCTGGATGGCTTCGTCGATATTGACGATGTTTTCGGCCATACGCGCGGAAGCAGCATCGATCATGCGACCATTGAGTTGGGCGGCACCCTTGCCCGCAGCCGCCGCTTCTTCCAGTGCCTTTAACACTGCCCGTGCATGATCAACTTCGGATGCCGGTGGCGAGAATACATCGTTGGCCAATTCAATCTGCGAAGGATGGATCGCCCATTTACCGGCATAGCCCAGCGCGGCAGCGCGTTTGGCGCCTAATACATAACCGTCGGGGTCGTTAAAATCGCCAAACGGTCCATCGACGGGCCGCAGACCGTAAGCGCGACAGGCCACCAGCATACGTGATAAACCGTGATGCCATTGATCAGCCGGGTAATCCGGGTTTAAGCCACCGATGTTAACCGTGCGTGCACGGCAACTGGCAGCGTAGTCCGCCACCCCAAAATGTAGGGCTTCCAGACGTGGGCTGGAAGTGGCGATGGCATTGACATTGGCCATACCCAGGGTGGTTTCGATCAAGGCTTCAATACCGATGCGATTGCTGTAAGCTTTGGCTTCTTCGATTTGGGTCAACATGGCATCGACCATGTAGATGTCGGCCGCAACACCCGCTTTGGGCAACAGGATGGTGTCGATTTTGTCGCCCGCCTGCTCCACCAGATCGACCACATCGCGATACATATAATGTGTGTCGATACTATTGATACGAATGGACAGGGTTTTACCCTTGCCACGCCAGTCGATATCGTTCAGCGCCTCGATGATGTTTTTGCGCGCCTGCACCTTGTCGCCTGGCGCGACTGCATCTTCAAGATCGAGGAAGACGTAATCGACATCGCTGTTGGCCGCTTTCTCGAACATTCCGGGGTTGGAACCGGGAACCGCCAGTTCGCTGCGTTGCAGACGCTGACGGGCCTGCGGGTATTGTGTGTGACTCATTGGGTTTCTATAAGTTTAAGAAAGTGAATTGAGGCTTTAAATTTTTACATTCAGAGTTCCGGGGCGGGCTAATGCGCTGGTGTGACAACACAAGAACCCGGTGGCGCAAACTCAAGTTAACTAAATAATTTGATAACCGTATTGTTTGTTGGTGTTCTAGTTCTTTTATTATTGAGTTTTATCAGGCGGCGGCCGCAGTATTGTCGCGGGCCGTTCGCACTGTCGCATCGACGCAACTCAGACACCACTCGACGACACTGGATCGACTGCCTTCACCCATAAGACCGATACGCCAGATCTTGCCTGCCAGTTCACCCAGCCCGGCTCCAATTTCGATTTCGTGGCGATCGTACATTGCCCTGCGAAACGCTGCGTCGTCAATGTCGGCCGGAATGTTTACCGCATTTAATGACGGTAGTTGCTCGTCCCGCGGAACCAGGTAATCCAGACCGATGCTCTGCAGACCACTGCGCAAGGCTTGGTGATTTCTGCTATGACGTTCCCAGGATGCTTTGATGCCTTCTTGTTTCAGCATTAGCAGGGCTTCGTGCAATCCATAGATGGCATTCACCGGAGCGGTGTGGTGATAGACCCGTTGCTCGCCGGCCCAATAATCCATAATTAAACTCAGATCCAAAAACCAACTCTGGACTTTAGATTTTCTGAGACGCACCTTTTCCAACGCGCGCTGGTTTAACGACACGGGCGATAAGCCCGGTGGACAGGACAAACATTTCTGTGTTCCCGAATACACGGCATCGATGCCCCAACCGTCCACTTCCAATGGCACGCCGCCTAACGACGTCACCGCGTCAACAATGGTCAAAGCGCCATGTTGTTGTGCGATTGCGCACAATGACTTCGCATCGGTTAAGACGCCGGTCGACGTTTCGGCATGCACGAAAGCAAGTATTCTGGCGTCGGGATGACTTTGAAATGCTTCCGCAACACGTTCCGGCGGCACCGCTCTTCCCCACGGCACATCGATGACCACCGGAGTTCCCTGACAACGTTCTACGATCTCGATCATGCGTGTACCGAATACACCATTACGACAGACGATCACTTTGTCACCCGGTTCAACCAGATTAACAAAACACGCTTCCATGCCAGCGGATCCCGGACCGGAAATCGGCAAGGTCATCTCGTTCGTGGTTCGAAACGTGTACCGTAACAACGCCTTGACTTCTTCCATCAGGGAAAGAAAAATCGGATCGAGATGCCCGAGTGTTGGACGCGCAAGGGCAGACAGGACGCGCCAGTGAACCGGTGACGGACCAGGCCCCATTAATAATCGGGTTGGCGGTATGAAAGTTGTCATTGTCATATTTGAATCCATGTCAGAGTAGGAGGTATTGCGTTAATGTATTCCATTATTCTCTTCGCAACAAAAAATGTTCTTCGTCACAAAACGATTGTTTCCCTTAGTACAAATTCTGAAATGCACCTTTTCGAACAACAAGAATAAACGTATCCGTTGCAAAAATAATATTCAGTTGTAGTTATCGTTTGCATAGGTAAATGCTTATCGTCTTAACGCCGAATAATCCGCCCACACGTTAACTCATACTGAAATTCTTATAAGACCAATGTAACGCATCTTGAATTTGCAACATTGGAATACGATTGGTCTACCTCTTTGGTGTTAATCGACAAGAATTCTTCGCTCAACTGGAAATCGACTCCCCGGTTTCGCTCTTGCTTGTTCGAATAACCCAATCGAACAAAATTTTTGTTTCCGGTGACATACGTACATTCGCGCGTTTAATCACGTAGTAGCCGCGATCGGTTTTAAGCGACCGGTCAAACGGTTTTACCAGCGTGCCGTCTTGCAAATAGTCGTCCACCAATGAACGCCAACCGAGACCCACACCTTGTCCTCGGGCAGCCGCCTGCACTAACAGAGGAAGACTGTTAAACGCATAAGTTTTCGTGGTGTCCGGCATGACGACATCGGTTTCCGTAAGCCATTGTCGCCAGTCGACCCAATCCCAACGTTCCCCTTTGAGGTCCAACAACACTTCGTTGACCAGGTCGGCAGGTTGGTTAATCGCCGGGTGATCTTTCAAATATTCGGGGCTGCAAACGGGAAATATTTCCTCATCCACCAGCAAGTGTGCGTCGAATCCGGGCCAATCACCATTGCCATACAATAAGGCCAAATCAATCTCGTCCTTCAAACAATCCTGTTCGCGTTCCGATGCCAAAACGGAAACGGCAATGTCGGGATATTCTTCGCGGAACAGCGGAAAGCGCGGCAATAGCCAAAGATGCGCCATGGAAATATCGGCGGCGATAGTCAGATCATGACTCGGCGCTTGATCTCTCAGACTCCGCGCTGCGTCTTCGACCAAATCCAGCGCCACGGCAATAACGTGTTGAAAGCGTTGTCCGTGTTCGGTCAGCCGAATACGTCGTGGCCCACGTTCGAACAGCTTCAGTCCAAGATTTTCCTCTAAAACCCGTATATGCCGGCTGATCGCGGCCTGCGATACGTATAACTCTTCTGCCGCCCTGGTAAAACTCAGCAGACGCGCGGACGCTTCGAAGGCCGGAAGCGGTGTCAGTGGCGGGAGTTGTCGGCGCAATTTATACATAACTATTAGTTATATATAACCTTTATAAATACTTGGTTGTACGGCGTTATATCATAAGAATAGTTATATTACCTTAAAAATTTAGAAATGTGGAATGAGTCTATGACTGAAACCGATTTTTTTCAATTCTCGACCCCCGGTTGTCATTATCCTGCTGTTGTTGTTTTACGGCGGCACCTTCTTTATGTCGACCATCGTCAATCAGGAAAATGAGCGCGTAGACGGTTACATGGTATCCAGCGGCGCGGTAGGATTCGGCATCTCCGCTGCCAGTATGGCGGCCACCTGGATTTGGGCCGCGTCTTTCATTACGGCGCAGCCATTTCCGGTTATAACTCGCTATTGTCAGTCAGGATCAAACTTCTTTGATCGTATTGGATATCCGCGGTGGCTGTCTTGCTAGAATTCACTGCATGAGCGCCAGACCTGTTGCCCCGTATCTGACCTTGTTTGCTGGCGTCCTTGTAACGACTGTCCTCGGGTCAATTCACGGTTTCTCGGTTCTCATTGCGCCACTGGAACAATCCTTAACTGTATCACGCACACAAGTCAGCTTGATTTACTCCCTTGCCCTGGTCACCCTGACCGTGTTCGTCCTGTTTGGTTATCGTATTTACCCGAAATTGAGTGCTGCCAAATGGATTGTCCTTTCCTGCGGGGTTGCCTCTTTGGGACTTGTGACCGCGGCATCGGCATCAAACCTGGCGACATGCATACTCGGCTACAGTATTTTATTTGGCGCTGCTAACGGCGTGGGTTACGGCTTTGTATTGCAACTGGTCGCTCATGCATTACCGCAAAAACGTGGTTTCGCAATGGGTACGGTAACTGCGGCCTACGCCGTGGGCGCCTCGGTCTTTGCCAAGATAATGGCTTACATCATCGTGACCCAGAGTTACCACGCGGCATTGATCGCCATGGCCGCAGTCCTCGCGCTGGTAGCAATTATTGCAAGTACATTGTGCGCATTGTCCAAAGCGCAATACAACGCCGAAATAACCAACAAAGATGCCAGAATAAAAATTCCGGCGGGTGAATTGTTAAAGCTCGGCCTGAGTTACGGATTTGGTGTTGCTGCCGGACTCATGGTTATCGGTCATGCCGCCGCCATCGTTGCCGCACACGACACCAACCCGCAAAAAGCCATACTGGGTGTAATGATCATTGGCATTGGTAATGCCGGTGGTGGTTTGCTCGCGGGCCTGGTCAGCGACCGCTGGCCGATTAAACGGCTGCTGATAGCGTTGCCTCTGCTTTCAAGTATCGCGCTCATCGCATTGAGTGTGTCTTCGACTGCCAGCCCAATTATTGCCAGTTTAACCGCGGTAGGAATTTGTTACGGCGCAATTATTGCAATCTACCCCGTGGCCGTGCTGGTAAAATTCGGACCCGAAAGTTCCGCCCAGGCCTATGGCAGGGTCTTTATTGCATGGGGCAGCGCCGGAATTTGCGCGCCGTGGCTGGCGGGTTGGTTGTTCGATGTTACCCATGGTTATACAACGGCTTTTTTGATCGCTATTTTTGCCGCCCTGCTCTCAACCGGCTTCGCCAGGACTATTCATTTCGATTCCCATCGAAACAATTGAAACAAAAAGACTCGATTTCGAAATCATATCGAAACCTGACCTACCCATAATGCCACTCCATATTCAGCATGTTGCTGGATATTTTAAAACACACACAGGAGATGGTAACAATGAGTACAACTTACGACCACGAAAGAAGCTACTTAGTCGCCAAACCGGCAAGCCTTGCGGTGGGTTTAACCGCCCCAGCGAATCAAATTGGCGAAAGCGTTACCAGCGTGTCTGTCATGGCATTCAAATATGTCAGCGCGGTTACGGGTGAAATCGCACGACGGCATCGACGCAACAAGACCATTCGTACATTGAAGGGTTTGAGCACTCATATATTGCAAGACATCGGCGTTTCACAATCTGATATCTATCGAGTGGCAGATGAAGTTTCGCGCGAGGTGAATTAACGAAATGACTGACAACGACGCAGACCTCTCCATCATGGCGCATCTCGACATCGCTAAAAAAGAGGTGGAGATCATCTCATCGCCCGCCATCATCCTTGTTGACAACGTTGAGATTAGCGGAAAGTCAGAAATGGTATCGGTTTATACCGTAGACTAAAAATGTAAGGCACAACATGTTGCGCCCCGCGTTACCTGCATTATCAACCGTAATGTTTTACTTAACGTATCGTGCAATACATTTAGGGGAGTACGCTTTGAAAATCGACCCTGTTCTTGAAGTCTCAAACTGGATTGAAGTTTTAAGTCTGAAGAACCAATGTGCAAAATGATAGCAGCGCCATTTCCAGTTAAACTCCGTGACGCTTTTCTGAATGCAATGTCTCTAATATCATCTTTGTGGATGATTTTACTCGAAAACAAATATTTTATTTCCAGAACAACTTCATCTATTTTTATCATGTATATCTGATTGAATAAATAATGATACCCCATGTACAAACCAACACCGATAACAGCGTAGCCCAGCCAGACACCCAGCATCAGCATGTGAAAACCGATACCCAACCCACCGACAGATATTACGAAGACGCGTATTTGATCTATCAAACTTACCGTGAATACCACGGGCTGCCGCATGTGTGATTCCTGATTTACTCCAGGCGCTTATTTTCACCTCGCAAGATAACGAACAAGGTACATCCTCTTTCGGATGCCGAAAAATGCCGTGACCCGGCTTTGTAACTAACGAAGTCGCCGGTTTCGAATACGGTACCGTCACAGTCGGTCATTTCGCCATCCAATAAATAGAACTCTTCACCACGGGTATGGATATGCGGCGTTGATTTTGCACCCGGCTTCATACGCAGTAAAAAGCTCTCATAACCTTCCTCAACCTTACCACTTAACGGCAACCAGTCCATGTCCGGGTTGGGCGCGCCGTAGCGGTCATAGGGCCGAAACTCAGCATCGGATGTCGGTGTAACTTTTCGATCTGTCGGATTTAATATGTTTTCGCTCATGTTAATTTTCTCTAAGCATGCTTTACATCAACAAATGATTCTGAACTATATAATAGACAAACAACAATCTTTCGACGATCACAACATTTCAATGTTCAAATTTGCAACCAGAACGTTTTCTATAACACTAATTTTTTCATCAATAAATTTTGGTATCGCCGACGAACCCATTTTAGAGCAAACGATATGGTTGTCAGACCACACAATTAACGACTTGAAAGCAGAGAATTGTAAAATTCCAGAAAATGTTTCTGGGGTGCCTATATCGGGTATAGCTGTGGGGTAATTTGCAAAACCAAACCAATTCGATTTAGCAGTAGTTTGCAAACGATCTAACGACAGCTTTATCCGGATTTACTGAAGGGGGGCAACTTGTGCGTCGAAACTTAATAGTATCGGGCAAGGAATATCAATCGTCGGTGAACAATACATCTGGGACCACTATGATGCGTATGGTGGTCCTACGCCACCAGATATAGACCACGATGCGTTAGAGGATATCTACTTGGGGGGGCTTCGATTGTTTTCTCCTGTGACGGTGGGAAATAGATCGAATTAACCGGAGCGGACTAGATAAATATACAATCACGAACGTACCCGCTCCTTCTTTGGGTCATAGAACGGAAACGGTACTACGGTCGCCGGTATGCGTTTTTGATGGCCGTCAATTTTACCGACCTCGACTTCGGTGCCGATTTCGGAATACTCTACCGCCATACGACACAAGGCAATGTTTCTACCCAGCTTTGGCGAGCGAGCGCCGCTGGTGACGGTACCGACCTGGTTGCGTCCGACGTGCACGCTGTCATTCAGCGCGGCCGGTTCACCCCCTTCCAGTTCGAGCCCGACCAAAACGTGTTGCGGATTGGCCTTGCGTTTTATTAAGGCTTCTTTGCCAATGAAGTCGTCTTCCTTGGATTTGAGCGGTACGGTAAACGAGATACCCGCTTCGAACGGATCGGTCTGATCGGTAAATTCGTAACCAGCGAATATCAGACCGGCCTCGATACGCAGAATATCCAGCGCTTCCAGACCAAGCGGGATCAAACCATGCGGTTGACCGGCCTCCCAGATTGCGTCCCACACCGCCGGCGCATCCTTGGGATGGCAGAACACTTCAAAGCCCAGCTCGCCGGTATAACCAGTACGCGAGACAACGATGGGAATACCGAGTTCGTCGTCGATACGCGCGCTGGAAAATCGAAACCACTGCAGCTCTTCAATGGTCGGTTGGTCCGGCCGGGTCCACACTACTTTCTTAAGAATATCGCGGCTACTCGGACCCTGTACTTGCAAATTGTGCAGTTGATCGGTGGAATTCTTGACCCACACCCGCAAACCTCGTTCATGGGCTTGCTGGCGCAGCCATAAACCACTCGCGTCGGCGCCGCCTATCCAGCGGAAATTGTCCGAGGCCAGGCGATACAGGGTTCCATCGTCAATCATGCCGCCAGTGTCATAACACATGGCGGTGTAAACCACCTGTCCCGGTGTCAACCGCCGCACGTTGCGGGTAACACAGGTTTGCATAAGCAACTCAGCATCCGGCCCCACTACTTCAAACTTTCGCAATGGCGATAGATCGATTACTACCGCACGTTCCCGGCAGGCCCAGTATTCGTCGATAGCACCGTGCTTTGTAAAACTGTTAGGCAACCAGTAACCGTTGTATTCGACAAAGTTTCGGGTATGTTGCGACGTTCTGGGATGAAAACCGGTTTCTTTGGTCAACTGTTTATCTGCGTCTGTGGTCATTCTATATGCAATCGCTTTTTTAAAAGTATTTTCGGGTGGATAAACGCGAACATGTATATCGGTTGGATTCCATCCATTGGCGGCATCAATGTCGCAGGGACAGGCTGAAGAAATGCACACCATATCATTCAACGCACGCAATAATACGTAATCCCCCGGCCGCGACCAGGGTTCGTCGAAATAAAGCTGATTGTTCGCATCAACATTAGTGTTGTAGAAGAAATTAATCGCTTCCCAACCGCGCCGCGCCGCGACATTGTAGGTTGACAACTCCTTGTTAAAGTTTTCCGTACAATTTACGTGCCCTGGGTATCCCATATCTTCGTAGTATTTCGAAGTACACGCGAGATTGAACGTATCGTGACGACCGACGGTGTCCTGAACGACTTCCACCAGTGGACACATATTGACATCGAAAAACTTGCTGTATAAACCGGGACCGGGGTACGCCGCCCCCATGAGGCTGCGTGTCGTGGTGGCATCCAGGCAACGTTCCACGCCGTCGTCGAGCGCAGCAACTTCGAAACCCTGGAAATCAGAACATTGACGACCCTGCACATCGATGACCTGGATAAACTCACCGGTCTTAACTTCGTAAGCACGGGCCGTCCTGGCATCGATATGCACCTCAACGCGTGGATCGGCCAATGGCACGGGCAGTTTCGGTTCGCCCTCTTGTTCGCTAAGCGTGCGGTGAATATAGACAATGAGATCCGTGGGTGGGTTTTGTTCGTGCGCCAACATCGGTTCAGCGGGCGCGGCGATGATGCAGGTATTGTCGGCCTGAGCAGTGAAACTGGCCTTATCGCTGGCCATGGAATCCTGCGCAAAAACGTATACCGCCTGGGCTTTGTCGAGATCGGCGTTGAGTCGTTGCAGATGCGAGCTCACACGCCGCGCATCATCGTCCGCCGCCGCCAGGGTGCGGACGATACCCGCTGCCGGCCCATCCGCCGCGGTGCCAAGCAAGCCGGGATCAGAACGCCCGTTAACGTCGAATGCCGCTATCTCACAGGGTTGACGGCCTTCCGAATCGACGATTTCCAGATTGTCGCCGCCAGCCAGTTCCAGCACAATGGATCCGCCGCCCGCGACAACGTAGCGTTGCACGCCTGGTGGTAACAGCCGTAAACCCGGCTGTAGCACACGGGGACGTGTTTGTGTTTGTTTAAAATTTACTTCTGCGGTCGCCAAAGTTTTACTCCAGAGCTAAGCGCGCCCAAAATAACCCGCGCTAATTGTATTTGACCAATAGATTTTGCCGTATTCATCTATCTATTATAGAGAAAACCATAAATCATAAACGGCTTTCATCGCTACCCTTGCTAACGCCTGGGTAACAGCGATGCTAAGTAATTGGTATTTAATTGGTTCCGTTTGTCAACCGCAAAATGTTCCGCAACACTTTCGCCTTCTCTTGCGGTGGGTAATTTGAAGTCATATATTATACAGGTATAAAGCGCCACTTTATTGTAGCTTTAATATATGAGGGGAGCTTGAAATACGCTAGTATTTATAACTGCCGCGTGTAGTGATGTCACCACACGAAGCAGATTGACTATGTTTTTCTCGCCATTATTAATTTGTAATCGAAATATCAGTAGGAGAGGTTGATGTCTTCTCGTGTCGCTATTATCGGCGCAGGCCCATGCGGTCTCGCACAACTACGTGCCTTTGATTCCGCAAGTAAAGCGGGCGCGGAAATTCCCGAAATGGTTTGTTACGAAAGACAAAGCGATTGGGGTGGTTTGTGGAACTACACCTGGCGCACCGGCCTGGACGAACACGGCGAACCGGTACACAGCAGCATGTATCGTTATTTATGGTCGAACGGTCCGAAAGAATGCCTTGAATTTGCCGACTACACTTTCGAAGAGCATTTTGGCAAACCCATCGCCTCATACCCGCCGCGTGAAGTCATGTGGGATTACATCAAGGGACGCGTGGAAAAAGCGGGCATACGAAAATACATTAAATTCAATACGCCGGTTCGCGAAGTCACTTACTCTGATGAGACGGGCAAATTTACCGTCACCGCACATGACTTAAAACAAGATCATATCAGCACAGAAGAATTCGACAATGTTGTGGTCGCCAGCGGTCACTTTTCCACTCCAAATGTACCGTACTTCGAGGGATTTGAAACCTTTAATGGCCGCATCATGCATGCGCACGATTTCCGCGACGCTTTGGAGTTTAAAGATAAAGACATTTTAATCATCGGCACCAGTTACTCAGCGGAAGACATCGGATCGCAATGCTACAAGTATGGCGCAAAATCCATCACATGTAGTCATCGCACCGCGCCAATGGGTTTTCACTGGCCGGACAACTGGCAAGAAGTACCCTTGCTGACAAAAGTCGATAAAAATACTGCATATTTCAAAGACGGCGCGACGAAAGACGTCGATGCCATCATCCTTTGTACCGGTTACTTACACCACTTCCCGTTTCTGCCGGACGAGCTGCGACTAAAGACCGGTAATCGTATGTGGCCGCATGACTTATACAAGGGTGTTTTCTGGGAAGATAACCCCAAATTGATTTATTTGGGTATGCAAGATCAGTTTTACACTTTTAATATGTTTGACGCGCAAGCGTGGTACGCCCGTGACGTCATGATGGGTCGCATTACCCTACCATCGCGCGAAGAAATGGATAAACACAACAAAGTTTGGTGTGATAGGGAAGAAACTCTTGAAACCGATGAGGATTTGATCGTATTTCAGGGTGATTATGTGCAGGAACTTATCGACGATACGGACTATCCAAGCTTTGATGTCGATGGTGTGAACAAGACATTCCTGGAATGGGAACACCACAAACATGAAGACATCATGACTTTTCGTAACAAAGCCTACAAATCATTGATGACGGGCAATATGCAACCCACTCATCACACGCCTTGGCTTGAAGCTACGGATGATTCCATGGAATCTTATCTGGGAACCTCGTGAGGAACTCCTTGTATCTTAAATCTATTACGACAGTTACATTTATCTGTGGAGGATAAAACCATGAAAAAAATACCTACTACCGTTTTTGAAAGCAAGTTTGGACGCCGTAAATTTCTCGGTGCAACCGCAGCAGGTATCGGCACCGCATTGACTGCTAGTTTTCCAAGAGTCAGTTTCGGCGACGCTAAAACCGTCAAGCTCGGCATGAATATTCCCATGACCGGCGACTATGCACCCTGGGGCTTACCCGGATTGTATGGCTGCGAAATTATCGCTAACAATATTAACGCCGAAGGTGGTGTTGAAATCGGCGGCGAAAAATACATGATCGAAATGGCATCTTACGATCACGGTTACGATACGGAAAAAGCCGTACAAGGTTATAAAAAACTGGTACTCGAAGATGAAGTCAAAATGGTCATGATGCTGGGTGGCTCGACTGTTGCTTCCGTACTACCGTGGGGCATGCGCAAAAAAATGCTGACTACGACTTTATTACCGAGTGACATCACACCGGATTCGGAATACCTGGTCGCCACGTGCGAATCACATCCTTTATATAATGTTACTGGCGTTGAATGGCTGGCGGAAAATTTTCCTGAAGCGAAGACCGCTGCCATTGTTACCAACAACGATGCAGAATACGGATTGCAATCTGCTGCGACGTATCAGTCCGCTTTTGAAGTCGCGGGAATTGAAGTCGTCGACACGCATCTACATGGTTTCGACGTGACCGACTTTGCACCCATTGTCAGTTCCGTATTGGCCAAGAAACCCGACATTTTTTGTATGGCCACCAGTTTCTATGTCACGCCATTAATGGAACAGCTTTATCACCAAGGATTCGAAGGCAAGATCGTTTCCTGCACATTGGACTTCTACGAGGAAATTATTGCCAAGACCAGTAAGGAATTCGTCAACGGAACGATTTATCAATTCCCGGATTTCGACGACCCAAAACTACTCGAAGAAGGCATTAATTTTCCCGATCCAGGTGGCTTCGACGCCGCGTTCCGCAAAGATCATCCAAACGACTGGTCTGCGGTGGCCTGGGAATATCCCGCCATCATGTTGAACTGGATTGATGCAGCAAAGCGTGCAGGCAGCATCGAACCCACTGACGTTTTGCCTTCCATGAAAGAAGGCGCTGATCCGCATTTTGTATTCGGCGAAGGCAAATGGTGGGGCAACACATTGTGGGGACTGGACAACGCCGTGGTCGGCCGTTGGCCGGTTGTTGTCATCGACGATGGCAAGGCGCGTATTCAAGAATACCGCAGCGTATCCGGTTGGCTCGGTAACAACGAGGCGATCATCGCCAAGAACATGAAAGACATGGGTTTACCTGTCGTCTAGTCACTTCACCAACTTCAAACACTTCCGGGGAGATAGATCAATATCTCCCCTTTTTATTTGATCGATAAAACCGGCTCGCAGGTATTGGATCTTTTTTTTCAATCAATCGTTAACGGCTTTATCCAAAGCGGATTTTTTGCGCTGTCCGCCGTTGGATTAGTGCTCATCTTTGGCGTTATGGGTGTGGTCAATTTCGCCCATGGCGAACTGGTCATGGTCGGTGCGTACACCGTTTGGTTTTTACACGCGCAGCACAACACCCCTTTTCTTATCACTGTTGTACTGGCGATCATTTTGGTAATGATGATTGGCCTGTTAATGGAACGATTTTTATTCCGTCCAAACCGCGATGACCCGCTCGGCGGTCTCATCTGTTCTATCGGTGTTTTGTTTATTCTGCAAGTCATCGCGACCTTGGTAGGTGGCGAAGGACCCTCCAAACAGGTTCCACCACCTTTCGCAGGCACATTAATACTGTTTGATACGCTGCGTATTCCCTACCAGCGATTGTTTGGCATCATCGTTTCGATTGCGGCTTTGTTGGTATTGTGGTTTTTTCTCACCAAAACAAAACTGGGGTGGTCGTTACGCGCCGTGGCACAGGATCGGGAAGCAGCCGCGTTACAAGGCATCAATATCAATCGTACGTCAATGATTGCCATTGGCGTTGGTGCAGCGCTGGCTGGACTGGCGGGGGCGTTGATGGCACCGATTACCAACATTAACCCGCATATGGGGCACAACGTCATTATTACGGCGTTCATTGTCACCATTGTCGGTGGCGTTGGCAGCTTATCCGGTGCGGTAATGGCGGCCATCTTGTACGCGTTGTTTCATACATTCGTTACTGCCTACTTTAGTGGAACTATCGCTACCATCTCCGGCTTGTTAATTATGGTGTTGGTATTGATCGTTAAACCGACCGGCATTATGGGCAAAGCGGTAAGCGAGTAACCATGAAAAACATGCTGGCGAAAATTATTGGTATTGCCGCGTTACTCGCAGCGGTTGCGGTGTTACCGCATTTTCTGAAGTTTTATCAACAAGACTTTCTGATTTTTCTCATCATCAATATTTTGGTAGTGGTGAGCTACCGCTTGGTGACACTAACCGGCGAATGGTCACTGATTCACGCAGTGATGATGGGTGTCGGCGCTTACACCAGCGCCATGATTTCCAAGTTCTATGACATATCGTTTTGGGTGTCCATGCCATTGGCAGGTGTCGGAGCCGGACTCATCGCAGCGTTACTGTGTTTTCCACTATTTCGCATGACCCAGTTTTATTTTCTTATCGGCTCTTTCGCCGCAGGTGAAGCGATTCGGTTGTGCTGGATTCATTTTATTCGTCCATTTGGCGGAACCGGCGGTATTAGCGCAATACCATCTCCGGAACTTGGCAGCATCGACTTTCTTGATCCTATTCCTTATCACTACCTGGTCATGGTGGTTGTCACCATCTGCTTGTTTATTTTGTACCGTGTAGAAAAATCACGCATTGGTTTAACGCTACATGCCGTACACTGGAAAGCACCGTTGGCCGAATCCGTCGGCGTAAACACGTGGCGCTACCGTTCACTTGCATTCATCATCGGTTCGTTCTTTGTCGGCATCGCCGGTGCGTTAAAAGTTCACTACCTTGGCATCGTAAGCCCGAACCAATTTGGCATCGGCTTTATGGTGTTTATTCTGATCTGGGTTATCGTCGGTGGTTACAAAACATTCTACGGGGCAATTCTGGGTGCTATTGTTTTATCCATCCTGGATGAATCCCTACGCGAGCTCGAAGAATTAAGACCGGCGCTTTACGGTGCAATATTGATCGCAGCTATTTTGTACCTGCCCAACGGCTTGGAAAGCATTCCTTCCAAAATGCGTGAAAAATTTGCCACGCCAAAGGAAGCGTAACTAAAAAATATGGCGCTTCTTGAAGTTAATAATGTTACCAAACGATTCGGTGGACTTACTGCGCTGGATCAGGTCAGTTTTTCTGTAAATGAAAATGAAATTCACGGCTTGATCGGCCCAAACGGTGCCGGGAAAAGCACCATGTTCAAAAATATCGCAGGATTCTATTCACCAACTACCGGGGATATTCTATTTTCCGGACAAAGCATCACCGGCAAGAGTCCAAACCGCGTGGCCAGTCTTGGCGTGGTGCGCACATTTCAAGAAACAACGTTGTTTCAGGAACTGAGTGTATTTCAAAACGTGCTAGTGGGTTGCCATTTAAACGCACGGGCTAATGTATTCTCTGCCCTACTCGGTTTGGCAAACAGCAAGAATCAATCTGCTGAGAGAAAAACCCATAAAGTTTTAGAGTTCATGGGTTTATCGAATCGTGCAGACCAACTGGGTGCTGAATTACCTCTAGGATCTCAACGAGCTCTAGCAATCGCCATTGCCCTAGCATCTGAACCACGTTTGTTACTGATGGATGAACCCTTCGCTGGCATGAATCCCGAAGAAACCCAACATATGATGGATATGACGCGCAAAGTTCGAGAGTCGGGTGTCACGATCGTTCTTGTCGAACACGACATGAAGGCCGTGATGGGTTTGTGCGAAAACATTACGGTTCTGAATTTTGGAACGTTACTTGCGCAAGGCACACCGGAAGAGATTCGTCACAACACTAAAGTCATCGAAGCCTATCTCGGCGGAGGTTCGCACTGATGTTGTTGTCGGTAAATGACATCCACGTGCATTACAACAAAGTAGCGGCGTTAAAAGGAATTTCGTTGAATGTTGAAGATGGTGATTTTGTCACGTTGATTGGGTCTAACGGCGCAGG
>Ga0224508_10000905_pt1 | contig 27301 bp, 21 predicted proteins | sample SF_Jan12_sed_USG_4_FD_170157 | JGI IMG/M metagenome (GOLD analysis project Ga0224508, IMG submission 170157) | Sediment microbial communities from San Francisco Bay, California, United States - SF_Jan12_sed_USGS_21 | ecosystem: Environmental > Aquatic > Marine > Sediment | place: USA... | reverse complement strand
GCTCGCCCGCGCACTCCCGTCGCTCTTCCGGCGCTGGAGCGCGAACAGCCTTGCGTTGGCGGGTCGCAATCGGCGAGAATACGCGAACCCCCCAGTGTCGAAGTCAGACTCGAAGCGGTAGTGGGTAGCGAGCGGTAGATCGTAGGAAGGAGCGGGGCCAAGGGTGATCCAGGGCTATTGCGAGCCTGAGTTCTCGGGGGTCGAGCGCGTACTGCACAGGCAGGTGCGCTCCGGCGGTGGAGCCGCGGTCTGCATCTATCACCGCGGTCGCAAAGTCGTCGATCTCTGGGCGGGAGTGCGCGACGACGAAGGTCGCCCCTGGCTCTCGGACACACTCTCGATGTCGTTCTCGACGACCAAGGGAGTCGTCGCGACCGCACTCCACGTGCTCGCGGATCGGGGACTGTGTCGCTACGACGATCCGGTCGCCGAGTACTGGCCCGAGTTCGCACAGGCCGGCAAGTCCCGCATCACCCTGCGCGACGTCCTCTCGCACCGCGCCGGGCTGCCACAGCTCCGACCCCTCCTCGATCGCTCGGACCGGATCCTCGATTGGGACTACATGATCCGCGCGCTCGAGCGGGCCAAGCCGCGGCTGCGGCCCGGTGGCGACTCCGCCTATCACGCACTGACCTACGGGTGGCTCGCGGGTGAGATCGTGCAGCGCGTTTCAGGGCAGAAACTCGTCGACGTGATCCGGCAGGAGATCGGCGAGCCGCTCGGGATCGGGGACCTCCACATCGGCACCAACGATCCGGTCGTGAAGGCTCGCGTGGCTGCGCTCGATGCTCCGGCTCCCGGGAGCGCGACGTTGTCTGCGCCGCTGATGTCGCGTGGACTCGCGCGCGGGCTGCGTTGGCTGACGCGCGGCGTGGCTCGCTTGCCGATCGATCCGCTGTTGATGCAGGACGCGCTGATTCCCGGAGAGGACGCCGAGCTCATGTTCGGCCCGAGAATCCTCGAGGCGCCGGTGCCGGCCGCCAACGGGCTGTTCACCGCACGCTCTCTCGCTCGCATGTACGCCGCTCTCTCGGAGGGGGGGGCGCTCGACGGAGTCCGGCTCTTCTCGAAGGCGACGCTGCGAAGCGCTTCCGAGGTCCAGATCCGACGCCCGGATCGCGTGTTGATGATTCCGATGCACTGGCGCCTCGGCTACCACAGTGCGTTCACGACCGCGGGCCGGATCTCCTCCGCTTTCGGCCACTTCGGGTACGGAGGGTCGGGCGCCTGGGCCGACCCGAAGCGACGCCTCGCCTTCGCGATGGTGAACAACCGCGGCGGCGGCACCCCGTTCGGGGATCTGCGCATCGCACAGCTGGGCGCCGCGGCGCTCCAGGGAGCTCGGGTCGTGCGGGAGCGAAGCGCCGGGCGAGCCGCCGTGCGGTTGCCGGGTCGCACGACTTCCATCGCACCAAGTCGTTAGTCGACGTTCTCGTCGCTAGGCGTCGATCTTCCGCTTCAGCCAGTCGACCAGCACCGCGTTGAACTCCCGCGGCTGTTCCTGCTGGGTCCAGTGGCCGCATTTTTCGAGCAGCACCGTCTCGAGGTCGGGAATCTGGGCGCCCATGCCGGCCGCGAGTTCCGGGCGCAGCGCGAGGTCCCACTCCGCTGTGACCATCAAGCACGGCACCTCGATCCGGGTCGCGCCGACACCGGGTGCGGTCTCCCAGTTGCGGTCCATGTTGCGGTACCAGTTGATGCCGCCGGTGAATCCCGTTCGGGAGAACACGTCGACGTAGTGGTCGAGTTCGGCAGCCGAGATGATCGGTTCGCCCATCGGCTCGAGTTCACCGAGACGGCGGAACGGGTTCATGTCGGGCCCGCCCGGGAGCTGGGCCGCCCGTGCGAGGGCCTGCTCGGGCGGGATGCCGCCCACCATCAACCGTTCGAACACGAGTCGGACGTCGCGCGCGAGGACCGGATCGGCGACCCCGGGCTCCTGGAACCAGAGGATGTAGAGCTTCTCGTCGTCTCCTGCGACGCTCGCCCGCATGAGCTGCGTCGGCGGCAGCGGCATGCGCGGCAGGTTGGGCGTGTTGACGCCGACCACTCCCGAGACCCGTCCGGGATGGAGGACCGGCATCGCCCAGGCCACGAACCCGCCCCAGTCGTGCCCGACGAAGACCGCGCGCTCGATCTCGAGCTGGTCGAGGAGGGCCACGAGATCGCCCGTGAGATGGTGGAGGTCGTAGGCCTCGACCGGCTCGGGCCGGTCGCTCCCTCCGTAGCCGCGCTGATCGGGGGCCACCACCCGGAAGCCCGCGCCGTTCAGCGCCTCGAACTGGTGTCGCCACGAATAGGCGAGTTCGGGAAAGCCGTGGCAGAGCACGACTGCGGGACCGCGGCCGACCTCGTGAACCGCAAGCGTCAGCGCGGGGACGTGTCTTCCATCCGGCAGCGTGCGCGGCGGGAGTGCGAAGGGGCGGGAGGGCGGAAAGGTCATCTCGAATCGTCTCCGAACGGGGCCGCGCCCATTCCTCGTGCGTTGCAGAGCGAGACCGTAGCCGAGCGGGTAGCCTTCCGGGCTCGATGGATGCCGCCGCAACGTCCGACGGCCGCTGGGCCCAGCGTGAACTCGCTCCCGCGCGTTGGCTCGACTACGTCGACACGCTGCACGCGCGCCGCGGCTTCTGGTGGCTCGACGGCGCGCTGCCCGGCACGCCCCAGGGCCGCTGGTCGTTTGCCGGCGCGGAGCCCTGGGCCGAGCTGAGGGCCTGGGGGGACCGCATCCGACTCGACGTTCATCGAGCCCGGCATCCGGACTTCCCGATCGGGCGGCACGAGGAAGCCGGCGACCCGCTGGAATTCGCGGCCCGGATGTTGCGCGCGCTCGATCCGGGCTGCGCTCTGGACCCGGCGTTGCCGTTCGCCGGGGGGGCGGTCGGCTGGCTCGGCTACGAACTCGCTCCGTTCGCCGACGGATTCACTCCGCGGGCGAAGGATGGCCTGGGTCTGCCGGATCTCTGCCTGCTGTGGGTCGATCGATTGATCGCACTCGACCCGCTCGACGGCCGGGCCGTCGCATGTGTCCGCGCGGAGCGAGGCCCCGACGCGGAGCGAGAGCTGGCCGACTTCGTGTCCGGTCTGTCGTCTCCGGTCGCGAACGCTCGCGCTCCGGTGCCGACGAGCGCCGCGGCTCCTGGCGGTGAACGGTCGTGCCGCTTCGAGTCGCTCGATCGTTCGGCGTACGAGAAGGCCGTGCACGAGATCCAGGCTGCGATCGAGCAGGGCGACGTCTATCAGGCGTGCCTCACGCATCGGATCACGGTGCCGTTCCGCGGAGATCCCTGGCACGCCTATCAGATCCTCCGGGCGCGCAATCCCGCGCCGTTCGGCGCCTTCCTGCAGCTGCCCGAAGCCGCGCTTCTGTCTTCCTCGCCCGAACGGTTCCTCGAGCTCAGCGCAGCGGGAAGCGCGGAGAGCCGGCCGATCAAGGGGACCCGCCCTCGTGGCCGCACCGCTCCCGGGGATGCGGAGCTGGCGAGGGAGCTCGCCGCTTCCGAGAAGGACCGCGCCGAGAACGTGATGATCGTGGACCTGGTGCGCAATGATCTCGGCCGGGTGTGCGAGACGGGGTCGGTCCACGTTCCGGAGCTCCAGGTGATCGAGCGGTATGCGACGGTCTGGCAGATGGTCTCGACCGTGCGGGGGCGCGTCCGGTCCGGTGTCGGCCCGTTCGAGGCCGTGCGCGCGACGTTCCCCCCGGGCTCGATGACCGGGGCGCCGAAACGCGCCGCGCTGCGGATACTCGACCGCCTCGAGCCGGTGCAGCGAGGACCGTATGCGGGCGCGCTCGGGTGGTTCGACGCCCGCGGAACGGCTTCGTTGTCGGTCGTGATCCGCACGGCGATCGTCGCCGACGGCTGCGCACACGTCCACGCGGGAGGAGGCATCGTGGCGGACTCCGCTGCGGAGGCGGAGTGGCGCGAGGCGGAAGACAAGGCGCGCGTGCTCCTCGAGTGCCTGGCCGAAGCCGCTGCGGCCGAGCCCGGGCTCACGGGGCCTCGATGAAGAACGTGCGGCTCCTGGCGCTCGATGTCGACGGAACGCTCGCGATCCGGGGCAACGAGATCACGGACGGAACGCGCTCGGCGCTCCGCCGGCTCCGCGATTCCGGGGTCGAGGTCGCGCTCGCCACGGGTCGTCGCTATCGGACGACTCGGGGTGCGATCGAATCGCTGGGCTTCGACGTCGCGTGCGTCTGCCTCGGGGGCGCGCTGGTGAAGGAGGCCGATGGCACCACGCTGGAAGCCGCGACCTTCGAGCCCGCCGGTTTTCAGGCGGTCGTCACCTTCTTGCAGGCGCAGGGTCACGGCGTCGTCGCGCAGCGTGACGCCCATTCCGAAGGCGGGGCCGACTTCCTGATCGACGGGGCCTTGTCGTGGCGGCCGGAAATGCGCGCCTATCACGCGAACAACACGGCATTTGCCGAGTGGTGCGCCGATCTCGCGTCCGAGCCGCGGGACGACGCCCTCGTCCTCGGAAGCTTCGGGCCCGAGGACGACATGCGCGCACTGGCACGTGATCTCGAAACCGCGTTTCCCGGCCAGCTTCGCGTGACCGCGATGCCGGGCTACGTGAACGAGGGCTTCTACTGCGAGATCCTTCCGGTGTCGACGTGCAAATGGGAGGGCCTGCTGGCGCTCGGACGGTCGCGCGACCTCACGGGAGCTGCGATCTGCGCGGCGGGCGACCAGAGGAACGATCTCACGATGCTCCACGGTGCGGGGGTCGGCGTCGCGATGGGGAACGCCCTCCCCGAGGTGAAGGAAGCGGCCGACTGGGTGACGGGGCGACACGATGAAGACGGCATCGTCGACCTGGTCGAGAGGATTCTCGCCGCGCAGGCGTGATAGCATCGGCAGCTCGGGTCGAGATCGGGGAGCCTTGGAGGGTCGCATGTTCCGTATCGCTTTGAACGCCGTTCTCTCAGCCGCCGTCTTGCTGGGCGCGTCGGCCGCGCTTTCCGACGAGACCTGCCAGTCGCCGTTCCTGCCGAAGCTGTTCGGGCAGGAAGACTACGTGTACGTCTGGACGCTCGGAATCGAGGGCGTCGGCGACGGCTCCGACAAGCTGGTGACCGTCGGGGCGAACCCGAATCGCCCGGACTACGGGAAGGTGGTCGCGTCGCACTCGGTGGGAGGCCGTCACGAGGCTCATCACGGCGGGTTCACGGACGATCGGCGTCAGCTCTGGGTGGGGGGGCTCGACACGAGCTTCATCTGGATCTTCGACGTCGCGACCGACCCGGGAAATCCGAAGCTGGTGCGCACGATCGAGGACTTCGTGACCGCGACGGGCGGGATCGTTGGGCCCCACAGCTTCTACGCGCTGCCGGGCCGCATGATGATCACCGGGCTCTCGAACTCGGAAGACTTCGGCGGCCGGACGGCGCTCGTCGAGTACAGCAACGAAGGGGAGTACCTGCGCACCATCCCGATGCCGGCCGGAGCGGAGTACGGCTACGACCTGCGGGTGAACGCGAACCTCAATCGGATGCTGACGTCGTCCTTCACGGGTCATACCAACTACATGCGGCCGCTCCCCGAACTCCTGGGCGACCCCGCCGCGATGCAGAACTTCGGGAACACGATGGTCGTCTGGGACTATCACGCGCGGAAGCCGCTGCAGTCGTTTCAGGTGCCGGGTGCCCCGCTCGAAATCCGCTGGGCGCTCCAACCACGGCACGACTATGCGTTCACGGCGACGGCGCTGACGTCGCGGCTGATCGGGATCTTCCGCAAGGACGACGGCAGCTTCGAGAGCGTCGACCTCGGTCCGATCGGAGATCCGGCGAAGACGCCGCTCCCCGTCGACATGAGCCTCTCCGCCGACGATCGCTTCCTGTTCGTCGACACGTTCATGGACGGCAAGGTGCGGGTTTTCGACGTCTCCGAGCCGCGCGCGCCGAAGCAGGTGTACGAGCGGAAGATCGGGGCCCAGGTGAACATGGTCTCGCAGTCCTGGGACGGAGACCGCGTCTATTTCACCAGCTCGCTGCTCGCCAACTGGGACGGCACGGTCGGCGAGGATCCGCAGTTCCTGAAGGCCTTCTCGTGGGATGGTCGGGAGCTCGCACCGCTCTTCGAACTCGATTTCCGGGCGCTCGAGCTCGGTCGTCCGCACATCATGCGCTTCGGTCAGTTGCCCCAAAGTGCGGCCGGGGCTCCGGCGGGCACGGGTCGGTGAGACGCTTCGCCTGGCTGTTGTGCGCCGCGCTGGCGACCTCCGCAGCGGCGCACGAAGGCGCCGCACCGGACGCGGGCGAATCGGGCGGAGACGGGCACGCGGCTTCGGGCTCGCAGGGTTCGCTGCGCTACGAGCCGCCGGCGCCGGGCACCTATGAACTCCCTCCGATCCAGACGCTCGAACGACATCGGGTTCTCGGCTCGGAGGGCGGCGAGACCGAGCTGCTCGAGATCGGGGCGGGCCAGGTCGCGCTGGTGAGCCTCGTCTATCTCTCCTGTCCGCATCAATGTCCGATGACCCATGCGGTCTTCCAGAAGATCGATCGGAGTCTGGCGGGCGACGCGGAGCTCGACGGGCGCGTCGAGCTCGTGACGGTCAGTTTCGATCCCGCCCGGGATACGCCGGAACGAATGGCGGCGCTGCGCCGACAGCTCGCGCCGCAGTCCGGGTGGCGCTTCGTCACGGCGCCGAATGCGGCCGCGCTGGCGCCTGTCCTCGAAGATTTCGGGCAGGACACCCGCGCGGCCGACAGTGTCGCGGCCGGACGGATCGACCACGTGCTCAAGGTGTTCCTCGTCGATTCCGAGCGGCGCGTGCGGAACGTCTACAGCGCCGAGTTTCTCGATGCTCGGCTCTTGATGAACGACGCGCGCACGGTTCTTCGCGAGGCCCACACCGCAGCTCTCCCGTGAGGTTTGCCGCGGCGCTCGCCGGGGGGACTGCTTTCGGCCGACCTCGAAGGCGTGGGCGCCCCTGAGAGTCGTCTCGCCCGGAGCCGGGAAGGTCAGTCGCCCGGGTTGCCGCGCCGCCGCTCCATCTCCTCGAGCGTCTTCGGCCAGTCCTTCTTGAGCAGACGCGAGAGAGCTCGATCGGCGAGGAGCTTGCCGTCCGTCTGACAGACGGCGCAGTAGTTGCTTTCGTTCGATGCGTGCACGATGCGCTGGACCGGCGCGCCGCACTCCGGACACGGTTCCCGGTAGCGGCCGTGAACGGCCATCTCGGGATGGAAGGCGGTCACCTTGTCCGGGAATCCATCGCCCAGCTTCGTACGCAGGCGATCGGTCCATTCGGTCAGCGTCGCCTGCGTGGCCTCCAGCAGGGTCTCGATCTCCTCGTCGCTGAGTCGGGAGGTCCATTTGATGGGCGACATGCGGGCGCGATGGAGGATCTCGTCGGAGTACGCGTTGCCGATTCCGGAGAGAATGCGCGGATCGGTCAGCGTGCGCTTGAGTGTGTGATTCTCGCGGCGCAGGGCCGCTCCGAACGCGGCGGGTGTCGCCGAGAGCACCTCGAGGCCGCCCCGATCGAACTCGGCGAGGGCCGCGCGCCCCGCGACGACGTGCAGCGTCGCTCGCTTCTTCGTGCTCGCTTCGGTGAGCAGAAGAGTGCCAGGCGCGAAGCCGAACGTGGCGAGACCGCGCTTCCCGGGAGGCTTGGCAGCCGGCGGCTTCCAGCGGAGTCGTCCGGCGATCATCAAGTGGAACACGAGGAACAGCTCGTCCTCGAACTCGAGGACGATTCGCTTGCCGAGCCGCTCGGCGCCGACGACCGCACGTCCCTCTGCGCTCGTGACCGGGGGTTCGAAGGTCCGGAGGAGCGACGGTGAGACGATCCGGACGCGCTCGAGTGACTGGCCGACGACGTGGCGCTCGAGCGCCTCCACGTAGAGCGTGACGTCCGGGTATTCGGGCACCCTGCCACGCTAGCCCGACTCGTTCGGCGCCTTCACGCGGCCACGAAGAAGTCTCGCCGCTCCCGAAACCCCAGGCGCTCGAGCTCGCGACGGATCTCTTCTCGCGGCGACGGGCCGGCCACCGAGACGACGATGGGTCGTCCCCCTGCGATCTCTGGAAGCCGCGCGGGGGCGACCACGAGGGCGCCCTGGATCCGATTGCCGAGCCGGCGAGGGTGCATCTCGACGATGTGGCTCGGTCGCCGGCCAAGGGTTCGCAGGGCGCGGCAGAGCGCACGACCGGTTCCCCCGTACCCCCAGAGTACGAACTCGGCACTCCGTGCGAGCGGGCCTGTCGCCAGGAACGCCGCCCTGCAGGCCGTGAACGCTTCGGTTCGATAGCGGGGGTCGACCCGAGAGAGCCGGGTGGCTCCCTGACGCCACGAGAGGAGGCGCCGCGGCACGACCCCCCAGGTGCCGCCGGCCTGAAGGAGGCGGAGAAAGAGGTCGTAGTCCTCCGGCCAATCGCGGTCCCGGTAGCCGCAGGCCGGGATGGCCTCCCGGCGCAGCAGCCAGGTCGGGTGTGCGACCGGGCATTCGACGAACGCGTCTCGCAGCACGTCTTCGGGGGAGAGAAGAGAGTTCAGCCAATGTTCGTACGCCCGCATTCCGTCTCCGACGTCGGGTCTCGGAAAGAGCCGCACGTGGCTGCCCGTCGCGACCCAATCCGGGTGCCGTGCGAGGGCGGCACGCTGCAGCGCGAAACGGTCCGAGTGCATGAGGTCGTCCGCATCCATGCGGGCGATCAGCGGTGCGCGCGCCAGGGCGAGGCCCGCGTTGAGCGCTGCGACGATTCCGGCCCCCGCGAGGCGGTGCACGCGGATGCGCGAGTCGCCCTGCGCGGCGGCCTGGGCGACGGCGACGCTCGCATCCCGCGAGCCGTCGTCGAGGACGAGGCACTCGAAGTCCGGGTCGGTCTGGCGGAGGACGCTTCGGAGAGCCGCGCCGAGCGTGCTCGCGGCGTCGCGAACCGGAAGGAGGCACGACACTGCGGGCGCGTTCATGGCTCTCGAGCGCGGGGGCGCATCACGTCGGACCCCACAGCAATCGCGCACCGAGGGTTCGGTGGTCGAGACCGGCGGCGGCGTCGAGCTTGCGCAGCCACGCCGGGAGCTCGATTCGCGCGCGAATCGTTGCGCTCTCGAAGCCGTGGGGCCCGAGGCGCTCGGACCAGCCCTCCCACCACGGCGCGACCGGGCCGGCCAGCGGTTCGGCGATGAGTACGCGCACTCCTGTCTTGGAGGCGGCCTCGAACGCGTCGAGCAGCGCCGACCGTGTGCGCTCGTCGCACTCGTTGACGCTCCAGCCGGCCACCCAGAAGTCGCCGGGTCGCGGACGCGGAAGTGCACGGGGGAGCGCCCCGCGGACGGTCCGGCTGGAGAGCCCGAATGCCGCGTACGTACGCCGCGCCTCTCCGAGCGCCCAGCCGGATCGATCCACCCCGAGAACCGGAACGGGCTTCGTCAGCGCGGTCGCGAGCGCCGCTCCGGCCGCGCCGGTGCCGCCCCCGAGGTCGACCACCCGCTTCGTCTGCTCGGCGCCGCCGAGCCATTCGGCGTCGATTTCGCGTAGACCGTGGTGCAGGGTCAGGAAGTGGAGCGGCGCATAGCACGTGGCGAACGCAGCACGCTTGCCCGCTCCGTCGAGAGAGCGCCTCGCCAGTGACTTTTCGGCTCGCTTCTCGACGTACAGTGAGGACAACGCCCGGACTCCCTTGCGCACCTCGGGAAAGGTCAGTGGCGGCATGCAGCGGTCACACGCGTCGCGCAACCACGTGTCGAAGCGCTCGCGCAGCGGGTCCTCGAGATAGGGAGAGTCCAATCAGAACTCGAGCTCGTCCGCGTGAATCCAGAATTCCTTCCGGTTCGCGCGGAATCGGAAGCTGCCCGTCGGGCGCTCTGCGGTCGGCGCTCGCGTCGACGTGAGGGGACGCACCGGCGATCCGTCGGGCCAGTGGCCCATGTCGGTGTGCTGCGGGTTCTCGGGGTCGAACGCGAGGCTGCGGGCCCGTTCGTCGCCGTGGAGGGAGTCCGCGGCGACTGCATCGACCAGCCGGAACACGCCGTGGTGATCGAGCGCGTCGACGTGCCCGCGGAGGCCGTCCGTGGCCGGCGTAGTGTGACCCGCCCGAAGCTTGCATCCGCCCCGCTCGTCGCTGCGGAGTGTCACGAACACTTTCTGCGACGCCGGGACCTTCAAGTCCTCGTAGAGATCGATCGCGATCTGGTGGTCGTTGATGCGCTCACGATCGTAGACCTGGACGAGCAGCCGGGTGTGGTCGGGGAGCTCACGAAGGAGCGGAGGCTCGATCCCGAGGACGTACCACGGCGCGAGGACGACGAGGAACGCCCCCCTGCTGCCCCAGCCTCGCTCGACGAGTGCGCGGTGCGCAAGGGAGGGCGTCGCGCCCCCGCCGTAGGAATGCCCGATGAAACCCACGCGGGTCGAATCCGCGCGCGCGCCGAGTGCGCGAAGGCCCGCTTCGAATCCCCTCCAGAGCACCTGGTAGCGGCGCCCGTGTTCGGTGGCGACGGTCGGGTACGGGGCGTAGACGACGGCGAAGCCACGACTCACCATGTGGTCGATCCACTGCTGATAGTGGAGGGGGCTCGTGGCCCCGAGGCCGTGGGCAAAGAACACCACGGGCCACGGTGCGCTGGCCGGGTCTTCGGGGTGGTGCACGATGGCGGGTCTTCGCCCCCACGCGGGATTCTCGACCTCGAAATGGGTGACCGCATGGGGGCCCGTCGCCCCGAACCCCGTCGAGATCGGCGACACGCCGTCGGAACAACGGGCTTCGCTCACGCGGGCCCCGGCGAATACCGAAACGATCAGGAGAAACGTCAGCCCGCGCGCGCAGTGAGCCTCGAGGGCGCGCCTGAGTCCGCCGGACGGATGGAAGTGAGCGAAGCGCAGGTGGAATCTCCGAGAAGCCGAAAGTGCTGGCTGCCTGAGGGTAGCGGTCTCGGAAAGTCGCGTGGAGACAGGCACTTGAGAGTGATCTCCCCGATCGGAACGGGGAGGCGGTCGCCCTGCGGCTCGCCTAGCCTCTGCCGGGTGACCCCCCGCTTCTGGCCCGGGCTGCTCGTGCTCGCGCTGCTCGCACTGCCCTCCGGCGCGTTCGCGGAGGAAGAGCCCGACGATCTGGTGTCCGAGCTGGAGGCCGCGGCACCGCTCCCGCCGCGCGGCTCCGAACCTGTGCTGCGGCACGCGCCCGCCGGACCTGCCGGCGAGTCGCTCGCCGCCCCGGCCGCCGAGCCTGCCGGCGAGTCGCTCGCTGCTCCGGCCGCCGAGCCTGCCGGCGAGTCGCTCGCTGCTCCGGCCGCCGAGCCCGGATCTGCGGTCGCAGCGCCCGGAGACGCCGGGACCGTGAGCGATGTCACGGAGTCCCGGATGGGACCCGAACTACCCTCCGAGACCTGGGGATCGCTCGAACTCCTGGGAGCGGAGGTGGCACCCGGCGAGAAGAGGCGGCTCTTTCTGCGCGTGAGCGAGTCTTTCGCCGGGTCGAACGTCGACTCGCCGGTGCTCGTGGCTCGAGGCGCGCGAGCGGGACCCACGCTGTGTGTGACGGGAGGCGTGCACGGGGATGAGCTCAATGGAATCGAAGTGGCGCGTTCGGTCTTCGAGGGCATCACTCCGCGGAGCCTCTCCGGAACGCTGATCGCGATGCCGGTCGTGAACATTCCCGGCTTTCGCCGCTCGTCACGCTATCTCCCCGACCGGCGCGACTTGAACCGCTATTTCCCGGGCCACCCGCGCGGAAGCTCTGCGTCGCGGATCGCCCATTCGGTATTCGGCTCCGTGATCCGATACTGCGATGCGCTGCTCGATCTCCACACCGGCTCGTTCCATCGTACGAACATCCCCCAGATCCGCGCGGATCTGACCCAGCCGGGGCTCGAACGGCTTGCGACCGGTTTCGGTGTCGGCGTCGTCGTGCACAGCCCCGGCCGACCCGGCACGCTGCGGCGTGCGGCGTCGGATGCCGGCGTGGCGGCGATCACCTACGAGGCTGGAGAGCCGATGCGCTTCCAGCGCAAGGAAATCGAGCGCGGGGTCCGGGGCGTCACGAACCTGATGGTCGATCTCGGGTTGGTCAAGAAGCTGCGTCGTCGCGGGAAGGACCCCCTCGTGTTCGAGCACTCACGCTGGGTGCGCGTGGACGAGGGAGGCATCTTCATCACCGCGCGCCAGCTGGGAGACCGGGTGCGCGGGGGCGAGGTGCTGGGCATCGTGACGGATCCAGTGTCGAACGAACGCAGTGAGGTCCTCGCGCCGTTCTCTGGCCGCATCATCGGCATGGCGCTTTCGCAGGTCGTGATCCCTGGATTCGCGGCCTTCCATCTCGGCGTGGCGGAGGGACCGGCGGCTCAGGAAGCGCCGCTGCCGTATCCCGTGGTCCTGCCCGTCGATGTCGTTCCCACGCCCGTGCCTCCGGATCAGCTCGATCCGGAGGAGGCGATCGAGTAGGCCTGCCGTGGCGCGTTCGGTGGCGATCACCGGTCTGTTGTTCGTCCTGTTCGGGGCCGCGATCTTCGGCTGGAAGACCGCGGTGTACGGGCTGCCCCTGGCGCCCTCCGACACTCGCGGGCTCTGGCAGGTGGAGCTGCGCATCAGTGTGCGCGGACAGGGCCGTCAGGGCAGTGTCACCGCGCTGCTCCCCGCCGTCGCTCCAGGACAGCGGGTCCTCGACGAGCGGAGTTCGTCCGATCGGCTGCGTTTCTCGATTCGCGCGCGCGACGAGAACCGCACCGGAGTGTGGACCGGATGGCTCGAGGACGTACACGAGATCGTCTACGAGTTCCGTGTTCAGACCGATCCGGTGGAAGTCACGCTGCCGAGCGTCGCGGGGATCGAGCCGCCCGCGGCACTTCGAAATCAATGGGCGACGCCGACGCCGGAGTTTCCCTCGTCGACGCAAGAGGTGCGCGATCTGCTCGAAGCGCTGCGATTGCCTCCTCCCGAGGACGGAATCAACCGGGTCCGGACTCTCTTCGCGTTCGTCACGCACGAGGTGGCGACTGTCGAGACGGCCGGCGACGACGCGACCCTCACTCTCACGCAACGAGAAGGGAGCGAGACCGGGAAGGCGCGCCTGTTGGTCACGCTGCTCCGTGGGTCCGGGATTCCGGCGCGCCTCGTGCGCGGGCTCGAGCTGCGCGCTCGCGCAGAACCCGTGGAGACCGTCTGGACCGAAGCCTGGGTGGCGGGCACCTGGATACCGATGTCCAGTGTCGATGGCTTCTTTGCGTCTCGTCCCGCTGGGTTGCTGTCCCTCGGGAGCGCCGATCTCGAGGGCGTCGAGTCCACGGGGGCTCGCGCGGTCGGCTACCGCTATCGCTCGCTCCGAGAGCGGCTCCGGCCGGAGGAGGTCGCGCTGGCCATGGCGCCCGATCACCCGGCCCTCGCGACGCTCTCGTTGTACAACCTGCCGGTCGGAACGCAGAGCGCGCTCCGCTCCTTGCTGGTGTTGCCGCTCGGTGCGCTGCTGGTCGCGCTGCTCCGGAACGTCGTCGGGATTCCGACCTACGGCACGTTCATGCCGCTCCTGATCGCCTTCGCACTGCGGGGCTTTCCGCTCAGCCAGGGGCTCGCGCTGGTGACGCTCGTGCTCACTCTCGGGGTCACGACCCGTCTCGCACTCGAACGACTCCGGTTGTTGATGGTTCCGCGCCTTTCGATTCTCCTGTGTGTGGTCATCCTGGTCGTGACCGCGCTGGCGATCGTCGGGGATCAGTTGGGGAATCGCGACCTGTTCGCCGGCATCGTCTTTCCGATCGTCATCCTCACGATGTTGGTCGAGCGCTTCTCGATCGCGATCGCCGAGGAGGGGTTGCGCGAAGCACTTCTCCTCGCCGGTTGGTCTCTCGGGGTGGCGGTCGCGTGCTATCCGGTGCTCCGCAGTCCCCTCGCCGAGCATCTGATGTTCACGTTTCCGGAGCTGGTGGTGGCCCTCGTAGGCGTGCTCGTCTGGATCGGCGGGTACACCGGCTACCGCGTCTCGGACCTGCTGCGCTTCCGCTCCCTGGCCAACGAGCCTGCTGGAGTGATCCCGAGATGATCTGGCGCCGACTGCGAGAGCGCGGAGTGCTCGGGATCAACGCGCGCAACGCTTCCTACACGCTGCGTTGGAACGACCGATCGCGCTATCCGATGGTCGATGACAAGCTGATCACCAAACAGCTGTGCGAGGGTTCGGGGATTCCTGTTCCGAAGCTCCTCGCGGTCGCGAATCATCACTTCCAGCTGCGGGGGTTCGCAGACCGTCTCGATGCGCACGAGTCATTCGTCCTCAAGCCCGTTCGAGGTGCGATGGGCAACGGCATCGTCGTCATCGTCGGGCGAGATGGAGCCGACTTCGTTCGCAGTGACGGCAGGCTCTTTTCGCGAGACGAGTTCCGCTACCACGCCGCGGGCATCATCTCGGGGCTGTACTCGCTCGCCGGTCACGCGGATCGCGCGATGGTGGAAGAGCGCCTCGAGGTGCACAGCGACTTCGCACGCATCGCGACCCGAGGGGTTCCGGACGTGCGTGTGATCGTCTACCGGGGGGTTCCGGTGATGGCGATGACGCGCCTTCCGACGAAGGCCTCCGGAGGACGCGCGAATCTTCACCAGGGTGCGGTCGGCGCCGGCATCGATCTGGTGACCGGTCGCACGACTCACGCGATTCTTCGGAACGTCCCGGTCACCGCGAATCCCGATACCGGGCTGTCGGTCCAGGACGTTCCGATCCCGGAGTGGGATCGTGTGCTCGAGATCGCCGTCCGCGCGACGGATCACACCCAGCTCGGCTACGTCGGTGCCGACGTGGTCGTCGACGAGACACGCGGTCCCGTCATCCTCGAGTTGAACGCGCGGCCGGGTCTTGCGGTTCAGTTGGCGAACCAGATCGGGCTGCGGCTTCGCCTCGACGCCGTGGATGCGAACGCTCCGCAGCCGGGAACGACGGTCGAAGACCGCGTCGCGCTCGGGCTGGCCATCGCCGGAGAAGAAGACGGGGTGGCTGCATGACGCGATGGATGCGTCTGTTCGCGGCATGTTTCTGCCTTCAGCTCGCGGTCGTGGAGCCTTTCGGGTCGGCCTCGGCGCAGGAGCGTGCGGATGTCGAGGCCGAGCCTCTGCCGGACGCTCCGCGGCCGACATACGACCTGTTGTACGACGTGCGTCTGGCTCCGAGCGAACGGGCCGCCCACGTGCGCATGCGAGTCAAGAGCGAGACGCCGCGGGTGAAGTCCGTGCGCCTCAGGATCGATCCGAACCGGCACTACGACTTCCGGGGGGACGGCGAGATCGAGAAGCTCGACGGCGCGATCCTCTGGCGGCCGCCCCCGACGGGCGGATCGCTCCGCTGGGGCTTTCGCATCGATCATCTGCGCGACGCAGCGAGCTACGACGCGCGTTGTGCGGAGAAGTGGGCGCTCTTTCGCGGCGGCGATCTGGTGCCCGCGGCTCGCGTCGTGACCGAGGATCTCGCGCACTCCAACGCGCGCCTGCGTCTGAGACTGCCGGAGGGATGGACGGCGGTGCTCCCGTACGAGCGAGCGGCCGACGGCAGGTACCAGATCGAACACGAGCACCGTCGCTTCGATCGGCCCACCGGTTGGTGGGTGCTCGGGCATCTGGGCGTGTTGCGGGAGCGCATCGCGGGGACGAGCGTGGCGGTGGCAGGCCCCGTTCAACAGGGGCTGCGCCGGCACGACATCCTGGCGCTCCTGCGCTGGACGTTGCCGGCGCTGCGCGACGCCGTCGGAAGCCTGCCGGAGCGCCTGCTCGTCGTCGGGGCGGGTGACCCGATGTGGCGCGGCGGTCTGTCGGGGCCGCGCTCGGTGTTCGTGCATGCGGACCGGCCGCTCATGACCCACGATCTCACCAGCCCGGTGCTGCACGAGCTGATGCACACGGTGCTCGGCATCCGTTCGGGGCCCGGGGGCGATTGGATCGTCGAGGGCCTGGCCGAGTTGTACTCGCTCGAGCTGCTCGTGCGATCCAAGACCGTCAGCCGTCGCCGGTACCGCAAGGCACTGCAGCGTCTGGCCCGCGAAGGCGCGGACGTTCCGATCCTCGACGTCCAGCGTGCGAGCGGGGACGTCACCGCCCGCGCCGTGACGGTGTTGCACGCGCTCGATCAGGAGCTCGAGCGGGGTTCCGACGAAGAACTCGGCCTCGACGAAGTGCTCGTGCGGATCGCCGCCAAACGCGCGCCGCTGACGACCGTCCGATTTCGCGAGCTGGTGGAAGAGGTGGCCGGGAGGAGCCTGCGCGGCTGGTTCCGCGAGCAGGTGCCGGTCAAGGGCGAATATTGATGGATGCCGAGGAGGCGATTGCCCGCGAGGGGATTCGCGAACTCGTTGCCCGCTACAACCGATTCGGCGACTCGGGCCGCCTTCGCGAGTTGACCGAGCTGTTCTGTGAAGACGCCGTTCTCGAACTCGAGGGGGCGCGCTACGAGGGGCGGGTCGCCATCGAGTCCATGCTGACGGCGGCGGCCGCGGAGACACGTGCGGACGCGGCTCGCTCCATCCGTCACTTCGTCGCGACCCACTCGATCGACGTTCTGGCCGAGACCCGCGCCGAGGGCCGCTGCTACTTCCTGGTGTTGACGGAGCAGGGCGTCGATCACTGGGGGCGCTACGCCGATGTGTACCGGAACGAGGGCGAACGTTGGTGCTTCGCGTCCCGGCGCGTGACCGTCGACGGGCAGGTGGCGGGAGGCTGGGCCGAGCGCACCCGAGCGCGGCTCGATCGGAACTAATTCGAACCCCTGCAGAGCGGCGAGTTCTCGTCGCGGAGCGCTTTTCGGGAGCTCTCTGCGTCCGCTTTCTTCTCGTAGGTTGCGGTGATGAGGCCGTTCCGGATCTCGCCGGAGATCTGGCCGCTGACGACGATGCGCGCGCCATGGGTGACATCGAGCGTCGCTCCCGGGTGTCCGGCGGTGGCGGCGCGAAACTCCTCCGCGTCGGCTTCGGAGAGTTGAATGAGGACGCCCCACGGCTGGGGGCCTTCGAACTGACCGATCTCGACCGACGCGAGCTTTCGGCCGCAGAGCTCGAAGCGAACCTTGTCCGCGGTCAGGCCGGGGCTCGCGGTCAGAAGGCCACACAGGACGCAGAGAGAAAGCACATGACTCAGGGGGCGCATCGGCGTCTCCTCCTTTGCCGGTCTTTTCGGTCGGTCGCGGCGGTTTCAGGAGCGTGCGGGTACCGAGGGGTTCCGCACCTCAACGCCACGCGAAGATGGGTTGCTCGTAGTGCTCTACGCGGGTGCTCAACCCGCGCAGCATGACCTCTCTCAGTTGGAAGAGGATGGCCGCCGTCGGGGCGTGGATCTGCGTGCCGACGAGCGGGATCGAGATCACCGGTCGGTCGCTCTCGGGAATCGAGCGAATCTGGGGGACGCCGGGCCGGTCGAGTTCGTCGATCGGAACGCGGTGGATCTCGGCGACCTCGCCAGGGTCGGCGGTGAGGTGGGCCTTGGGGCCGCCCCAGATGACGATGGGTGTGATGATGAACCCCGAGCGCGTGGGATAGTCGTCGAGGGTCCCGAGGCATGCGGAGTCGGTGCTCTCGAGCCCCACCTCTTCGTGCAGTTCGCGGAGGGCGGCGGCGATCGGCGTTTCCCCCGGGTCGAGTCGGCCGCCCGGGAGCGCCCATTGTCCCGCGTGACGCCTCATCCGAGAGGCCCGGCGGGTCAGGATGAAGCAAGCCCGGCCGTCGTCGTCGTCGACCAACGCAATCACGACCGCCGCGTGACGGCGATCGTCCAGCGGGAGGGCGCGGCGCGGGAAACGTGCGAGATGCTCGGTGGCCTCTCGGCGAAAGTGCTCGTCGAGGCGGCGGATCGACATCGGCGCTCACACTACCACGCCGGCGGCCGTGCGCTCGGAGCGGCGTCCGACCCGCTACTCTGCGCCGCCATGGGTTCGGAGTCGCACTGGAGCGCAGAGAGCTGCCTGGGCGAGGCGACGCCGCGGGAGTTCGCCGGAGAGCAGGGGACGATCGCAGCGCTCGACTGGGGCGGGGACCGCCCGCTCGCGCTGCTTCACCACGCGAACGGCTTCTGCAAGGGGGTGTGGGGCCTCGTCGCCGCCGGGCTGAAGGCCCACTACCGGGTCGTCGCGATGGATGGCCGTGGGCACGGGGATTCCGCGCCCGCGCGCTCGCCCGAGGGATACGCCTGGGCGGGTTTCGCGAACGACGTCGGCCGGGTCGCGAGGGCGTTGCTCGACGAAACGGGAGCCTCCCGCGTGGCGCTCGGTCTCGGACATTCGTTCGGCGGGACCTGCCTGCTGGGAGCCTCGGCGCTCCACGGCGACCTCTTCGATCGACTCGTGCTGGTCGATCCGGTGATCCCGATCCGTCCGGCCGAGGGGCCTGCGGCGGGTGCCCATGTCGTGGGGCTGGTCGATCGAGCGCGAAAGCGGCGCGGCGAATGGGGTTCTCGCGCCGAGGCGCGCGAGTGGTTCGGAGAGAAGGAGCTGTTCGCGCAGTGGGACGAGCGGGCGCTCGATCTCTACGTGCTCGATGGTCTGCGCGATCGCCCGGATGGCGGCGTCGAGCTGAAATGCGCGGGGGACGTCGAGGCCGAGGTCTTTGCCCGGGGAGGCGAGGTCGACGTGGCGGCCTGGGCGCGGCGCGTCGCGGTTCCGACGCGATTTCTCTGGGCGACGAGCGGCAACTTTCCGCGGGCGCGGTACGAACGCGTGGTCGACTCGATGCCGCACGCCCGGATCGAGGACGTCGCCGCGGGCCATCTGGTCCCCATGGAGCGGCCGGCGTGCGTCATCCAGGCCGTCCTCCACGGGGAGAACCAGGCGGTATGATCGCGCCATGGACCACCCCGAAGCGATTCGTCCCGAAGAACACGCCGTCTATCGACCCGACAAGATGGGGAAGGCGACCCTCTTCTCCTCCGAGCGTCTGCTCGTCGGGCTCAACTGTTTCGAGCCCGGCCAGGAACATCCGCTGCACGCGCATGTCGGAATGGACAAGGTCTATCACGTCGTTTCGGGCACGGGCCTCTTTCTCCTCGACGACCGGGAGATCGAGATGGGAGAGGGCGTCATGCTCGTGGCGCCGGAGAGCGTGCCGCACGGCATCCGCAACACCGGCACCGAGCGGCTCGTCGTGATCGCGGTGCTGGCCCCCGCACCGTGAGCGGGTCCGCAGAGACCGGCCTGCCGCTCGCCGGGATCCGCGTCGTCGAGTTGGCATCCTACGTCGCCGTGCCGTCGGCCGGCGCGCTGCTCGCGGACCTCGGCGCGGAAGTCGTGAAGATCGAGCCGCCGCGCGGGGAGGTCTACCGACGCTCCCGACCGCGCTATCAGGGTTACGCGAGCGAGTTCCCGGAGAACCCTCCGTTTCACATGGACAACCGCGGGAAGCAGTGTCTCGCGCTCGACATCACGCGGCCCGAGGCACGGGATGCGGTGTTGCGTCTGGTCGACCGCGCGGACGTGTTCCTCACGAATCTGTTGCCGAGGCGCCGCCGCAAGTACGGTTTCGACCACGAGACGTTGCTCGCGCGGCGTCCGTCCCTGATCGTCGGCGCGATCAACGGCTACGGGCTCGGGGGCGAACGCGCGGACCATCCGGCGTTCGACTACACGGCCTACTGGGCGCGCACGGGCCTGATGGACGGGATGAGGGACGTCGGCGTGCCCCCGTCGCTGCAGCGTCCTGCGGTGGGAGATCACGCGGCCGGTTCGAATCTGGTGTGCGCAATCCTCTGCGCGCTGCGATTGCGCGATGCGGACGGCCAGGGTCGTTATGTGGAGACTTCGCTCCTGCAGACCGGCCTTCACGTCTACGGCACGGATGTGACGATGGCCCTGGTCACCGGCGAAACGGTCAGGCGGCACGATCGGAGCTCGACCCCCAATCCGCTCTGGAACAGCTACCCGGTGGCGGGGGATCGCTGGCTCGTGCTCGTGATGATCGAGCCCGATCGCTACTGGGGCCCACTGTGCGAGGCCCTCGAGCGGCCCGACCTGGCGGCAGATTCCCGCTTCGCGGACGCTCTCGAGCGCGCGAACCACGCCGAGGTGCTGATTCCGGAGCTCGAGAAGACCTTCGCGCTCGAATCGCTCGAGGTGTGGGGCGAGCGCCTCGATGCGGCCGGAGTCATCTGGGCGCCGGTCCTGCGCGCGGACGAAGCGGCCCGGGACCCGCAGGTTCGCGAGATGGATTATCTGCGCACGGTCGAGCACCAGGCGGGCCCGATCGAGACCGTGGGCCCGCCCTTCTCGATCGATGGCGTCCGTCTGGGCGGCTCGGAGGCCGCCTCACCGGTGAATCGGGACGCGCGCCGGATTCTTCGGGAGGCCGGCCTGGCCGACGGCGAGATCGATCGACTGCTCGAAGACTGAGCGGCCCGGCGCCTCCGTCCCGAATCCGGGACTGCGACCGCGAAGCCCTCAACCCGAAGTCGCCATGCGCCGATGAACGCCCCGTGAGGGGGTTCTCGGGGAAGAATGGCGCATTCGCGCTCGTCCTGGCTCTGGTCCTGACGAGTGCGTGGGTGCTGCCGTCCGCTGCCGCCACCGGCGAGCGGCAGGGTGTCGCGGTGCTCGCGCCGCGCGTCGACCCCGTGTTCGAGAGCCTGTCGGAGGGATTCTGGGAGTGGCTCTCCGAGCGATTCGCGACTGCCGGCATCGGCGTGATCGTGCGCGAAAACGTCCAGCGCGCGTTGGCGACGACCGAGGTGCGCACGAGCCGCGAGACGCCCGAGGTGGCCGCGCAGCTCGGTGCGGCGATGGTCTTGATGAGCGAGCTGCGCTTCTCCGAGGGAGAGGCCGACGTGCGCTTGCGGCTGCACGACGGCACGGATGGCCAGGTCATCACGGCGGCGACCGGGAGTGGTCGGGTCGCGGAACTCGGCGAGGTCGCGCACCAGGTGCTCGTCGATCTGTTGACGCGTCTCGAGTTCACGTCCGCAGCGATCGAGGGTGCGCCGCCCCCGCGCTTGTCGGATTGGAGTGCGCTGGCGCGCGCGCGCAAACAGCTCGACTCCGGCGATCCGATCGCGGCCTGGAAGGAAGTCGATCGTGTCCAGCTGCCCGCGGCCCGAAGACTCAAGCAGGAGATCGAGGCGTCGGGCGACGGGGCCGGGTCGGGGCCGGCGTTGCGCTCGCGGCTGGCAAACGCAACCGGTCAGGCCGATCGCGATTGGCTGCGCGTCCGCAGTGCGCTGCGTCGCACCGACGACCCCGAGATGTTCCTCGCTGCCGCAGAGAATGCTGCAGGCCGCGGCCAGGCGGCGTCCGCCGCGCGCTTCTATGAGCAGGCGGTCGAACTCGCGCCCGACAGCGCAGTGGCCCAGATCGGCCGCGGGGACATGCTCGTCGAGGCCGGCGAACTCGACGGCGCTCGGGAGGCCTACGAGGCTGCGGCCGAACTCGTCCCGGACGATCCGTATCCGCACGCGCAGCTGGGGAAGCTGCCGATGCTGTCGGAAGCAGAGCGCGCGCAGCACATGATGAAGGCGGGAGATCTTCATGCGGCGCGGCTCGAGCCGGAGGAGGCTCGGCGTGCCTATGAAGCCGCCACTCAGGCGGATGCCAGTCAGCTGAGTGTCGCATACAAGAACTCGGCCCAGCTCCACGAGAAGCTCGGGAACCATGGAGAGGCCCTGCTCGAGTACGAGCAGTCCGTCGAGCTCGGGAAGCCGGATCCCGAGACCCTCGTCGGGTTGGGTCGGACGCGCGCCCGCGGAGAGGACATGCCCGGCGCAGAGTCGGCCTACCGCGAAGCGCTCGCGCTGAACGGCAAGATCGCCGAGGCGCATCGCCGCCTCGGTCAGGCCCTCGTCGAGGACGGCCGCGGAGACGAGGGCGTCGATCACCTCGAGGAGTCCCTCGAACTCGATCCGGCCCAGACGGAGCCGCGCCAGGTGCTTTCCAGGTTCTACAAGAAGCGCAACGAGATGGACCGGGCGCTCGAGTCCATCGGCATCGATGGCCTCCCCCACGATTTCGATCCGAGCGACCGCGCCGAGCTGCTCCGGGACGCGGCCGAGATCCATCAGGAACAGGGCGACTTCCAGCAAGCCGAAGAGATGCTCACCGAAGCCGTCGAGATCGAGCCGGACGATCCGCCGATCCGCTCCGCGCTGGCTTCCGTCTACGAGGCACAGGGCAAGGGCGATCTGGCGCGCGAGCAGCAGACGCTGGTGGCGGGACTGACCGGGGCGGAGATGATTCAGACGTCCTCGAGTCCGCCCGCGGGCGGGTCGGCGGCTCCGGCCACCGGCGCCGCCTTCTCGAGCTTCGCGGCACTCGTCGAGAGCTTCTCGGTCACCAATCCGAAGACCGGCCGCCCGTTCGATCGCGTGGTGCTGCTCGGCGTCCGCGAGAAGCTGGATCGCGAGACCCGGATCCGGCGCTGGCTGCACCCGAAGCGTCCGGATCTCGAGGCGCTCGAAATCGCGCTGCTCGGGGCCATCGCGGAGCGGTTCCCGATCGCCGACACGCCGCCGGTCCCGGCCAACGCGGAGTCGGCGGTCGAGAACGTGCGCGAGTTCACGACCGAGCGCGAGACCATCGCCACAGTCAACACGGTGCTCGAGTCCGACGCCACGTTCGTCGCCCGCGTCGTCACCAAACGACGCCCGACCGACGAGCTCTGGAGCCCGGAGCGGAATCAACTCGAGGTTCGGCTCCTCGGGGGTGACGGAACCGATCGCGTCTTCATCCTCGCGAATGCTCTCGCGCTCGGTTCGGAAGCGGGCGCGTTCTCCCGTTGGAACTACCAGGTCGCGCTGCCGTGGGCGATCATCCTCGCGATTCTGCTCTATCCGGTGATTCGCGGCTGGGGGCGCGTCGTCGTCGTACTCGACTACGACTCGAAGGCGGCCAAGGGATTCTTCAACATCAAGTTGTCGAAACGGCCCGGAAAGGTGGGCACCGACAAGGTGCGCGCCGGCGGCGTCAGCAAGAACCGACGCTACCAGCAGAAGGTCCGAGCGTGGTCCCGGTTTGCCAAGAACATGGCCGAGGGCGAGACCGTGTTCCGGATGGTGCCGGCGCGCAGCTGGTACGTGGCCGTCTACGGGCTGCTCCAGGACCCGAAGACGCAGGAAGTCATCGGGAACTACGTCGAGGAACGCCGGATCAAACTCCAGCGCGGCGAGTCGACGACGCTGAAGTTCGACTTCCGCCCTCACGAAGCGCCGGTCGAGATCCGACTCGTCACGAGCGCCGGGGAAGGCGACGACGTCGCGGACGTGCAGGCGGTCGTGGCGCTTCGCGGAGCTCTGGACTCGACGCGCTACGTGCGGGGCGGCACGGCCGTGCTCCACGTCCCGAACGGCCAGCACACCGTGTTGGTCGGCTGGGAGGACCGCATTCTCGAGCAGCAGCTCCTCGTCCAGGACTTCGTCGGGGCGAGCCTGATCTTTCGGATCGAGCGCGACGAGACGGCACTCTTTACCGGCTGCCCCGATGCCGTCGAGCCCTACCTCGCCGGAGACCTGCCCGCGGCGAGCCAGGCGCTCGATCGGGCCGGGCACACGGAATTGGCGAACCTGCTCCGCGGGGAGTTCCACAAGGCACGCGGCGAAGCCGCCGAAGCCGCGCGCTACTACCAGGCCGCCGGGCACGTGCAGGAAGCGGCCGAGCTGAGCGCCGAGGCCGACGACACCGAACACTCCGCGACGCTGTTCGAGCACGCGGGTGACTTCGGCAAGGCGGGTGACCAGTATCGCCAGAGCGGAGATCTCGATCGCGCCGGGGCCGCCTACGAAGCGGCCTATGACTACGACGCCGCGATCGACTGCTATCGAGCCTCGGGCAACGTCGACAAGGTGATGGAGCTTCTCGAGAAGACCGGCGCCAGCTTCGACGCGGGTGTCGCGGCGCTCGAAGCCGGCGATGACGAGCGGGCGATCCGCAACCTCCAGATGGTCGACATCCGCGACATCCAGTTCCACGACGCATGCCGGCAGCTCGCAGAGTTGTTCAGCGCGCGCGGCGATCACGGGCTGGCGGTAGCCAAGCTCGAGGATTCGGTGCGTTCTTCGGGGGAAGACTCGGCGCCGCTCGAGCTGATGGAACAGCTCGGCGACACACTCGAACGGGCGGGCCAGATCGACCGGGCCATCGAAGTATTCGAGGGCATCCGGAAGCGCGACTACGCGTACCCGAATGCCGCCGAGCGGGTCTCCAAGCTGCAGGAACTGCGGGGGGGCGAGGACGACGCGATCGAGTTCAACTTCTCGAGCGGGTCGGAGACCGTGGCGAGGCCGGCGCCGACGCAGCCGTCGGCGGCCGCCGAGAGCCGATATGAGATCCAGGAAGAGATCGGCCGAGGCGGCATGGGAGTCGTCTACAAGGCGCGCGACACGCGGCTCGGACGGATCGTCGCGTTGAAGAGGCTCCCCGAGAATCTCCGGCAGAACCCGACGGCCGTCGAGCTTTTTCTGCGAGAGGCCCGTGCGGCGGCTGCGCTGAACCATCCCAACATCGTCACGCTCTTCGACGCCGACGAGGAAGCCGGCAACTACTATCTGACGATGGAGTTTCTCGACGGGCTTCCGCTCGACGCGATCCTCGAGAAGCGAGGCAAGTTGTCGCCGGCCGACACGGCGAGGCTGGCGATCCAGATCTGCACCGGGCTTCACTACGCCCACGAGTCGAAAGTCGTGCATCGCGACATCAAGACGTCCAACCTGTTCTTCACCCGGGATCGTGTCGTGAAGATCATGGACTTTGGTCTCGCCAAGATGATGGAAGAGGTGCGCCGGGCCGCGACCGTGATCGGTGGTACGCCCTACTACATGGCGCCCGAGCAGGCGACCGGAGAGGGCGTGGACCATCGCGCCGACCTCTACGCGCTCGGCGTGACGATTTTCGAGCTGGCGACGGGGACGGTTCCGTTCCGCGAAGGCGACGTCACCTATCACCATCGTCACACGGCGCCGCCCGATCCGCGGACCCTCGTGCCCGAGATTCCCGCTGCGCTCGCCGAGCTGATCCTGCAGCTGATGTCGAAGGACAAGAACGATCGCCCTGCCAGCGCCGGCGAGGTGGCCGAGCGTCTCGCGGAGATCTGAGCCGCTCGCGGGCCGCGCAGGGTGGGAACCTTCTTCCTGGTTCGGGCAGGGTCGACGTTCCATGGTGGCAGGAACGTCGTTTCACGGTGGCTTTCCGCTCAGGGATCGGTGGCTACGAACCGATCGTAGAGTGACGGGCGACACCATCGCCGGGTGGGCGAGATGCAGCGACCGAAGAACGGATCCGGCGAGAAGAGAGCGGACGACGAATCGGGCCACGAGGGCCGATCCGATCTCTTGCGATTCGGCGTCAACGCCGGGGTCGTAGAGGAGCTCCGCCAGCGCTATCGGCTGGATCCAGCGCTCGTAGACCCGAGCTGGTCCGCGTGGTTCGACGCCGAGCCCGAAGCCTCGGAGCCCGCGTCGCGCGTCGACTCGTTCGACGCGCCCCAACCGATGCCCGCACTCGGGCTCGGGAGCGATCAGATCGCCGAGAAGCACGCGCGGGTCCTGCGCCTGATTCACTCCTATCGGGCGCGGGGTCATCGCGTCGCCGAGACCGATCCGCTGGGAGGGAGTGAACGCTACTTCCCGGAGCTCGACCCGGCGCACTACGGGTTCGGCGAGGCGGATCTCGATCGCTCCTTCATCGCGGGCGATCTGCCCGGAGGGCCGGTGCAGAGCCTCCGGGAGATCCTCGACCGGCTGCGCGACACCTATTGCCGGTCCGTGGGCGTGGAGTTCACGCACGTTCAGGATCCGGGCCGGAAGCAATGGCTGCAGCTGCGCATGGAGGAGACCCGCAACCAGAGCGATCTGGGCACGGACGAACGCCTGCGCGTGCTCGAGAAGCTGGCCGCGGCCGAGCTCTTCGAGCGATTCCTCCACACCAAGTTCCTCGGGCAGAAGCGGTTCAGCCTCGAGGGAGCGGAGGCGCTGATTCCGCTCCTCGACACGCTCGTCGAGGAGGCGCCCGGCCACGGCATCACGGAGCTCGTGCTCGGCATGGCGCATCGAGGGCGTTTGAACGTGCTCTCCAACTTCCTGGGGAAGTCGCTCGAGTCGATCTTCTGCGAGTTCGAGGACTCGGCGCCCGGCGGGAGCCCTTTCGGCTCCGGGGACGTCAAGTACCACAAGGGCTACTCGAACGATCGGCGGACTCGCGAGGGAGCCCGGGTCCACGTTTCGCTCACGGCCAATCCGTCTCATCTCGAGGCGGTCGATCCCGTCGTCGAGGGGCGCGTCCGGGCGAAGCAGAATCGGATGGGAGACCGGGCGGGAGAGCGGATCGTCCCGATCCTGGTGCACGGGGACGCGGCTTTCGCCGGTCAAGGAATCGTCGCGGAGACGCTGAACCTCAGCCATCTCGAGGGGTATTCGACCGGCGGAACGATCCACGTCGTCGTCAACAACCAGATCGGCTTCACGACGACGCCCGCCGAAGCGCGCTCGACGCTCTACTGCACGGACGTCGCGAAGATGATCCAGTCGCCGATCTTCCACGTGAATGGAGATCATCCGGAGGCCGTCGTTCACTGCGTGATGCAGGCGCTCGCGTATCGGCAGCGCTTCGGCGACGACGTCGTCATCGACATGGTCTGCTACCGCCGGCACGGCCACAATGAGGGCGACGAGCCGAGCTTCACGCAGCCGCTCCTCTACGAGAAGATTCGCAAGACACGCCCGGTTCGGGAGAAGTACACCGAGCGGCTCGTGCAGAGGGGGCTGCTCTCTGCGAACGATGTCGAACGGATCGCGGACGATCTGAACGGGCAGCTCCGCCAGGCGCTCGAAGTGATCCAGACGAGGCCCCCGGAGCCGGACGAGCCGTACGAGCCCCGCGGCCCGTGGACCGGGTTTCGTCGGGTCCGGCCCGAAGAGCCGCCGGCGACCGGCGTTCCGGTCGAGCGCCTCGCGCAGATCGCCGAGGGCCTCGGCGCGACTCCGGTCGAGTTCGAGGTTCACCCGAAGATTGCGAAGATGCTCGAGCGTCGGAGCAAGGCCGTCTCGGCGGACGAGCCGATCGACTGGGCACTGGCCGAGTCGCTTGCGTTCGGCAGCCTCGTGGTCGAGGGCACGCCGGTCCGGCTTTCCGGGCAGGACAGCTCCCGCGGGACGTTCAATCAGCGTCATGCCGTGCTCGTCGACCAGAAGACCGGGCGGGAGTGGACCTCGCTCGATCACCTGACCTCGACCCAGGCTCGCTTCGAAGTCTGGGACAGTCACCTCTCCGAGGCCGCCGTCCTCGGCTTCGAGTACGGTTACAGCCTCGCCGACCCGAGCACGCTCACGTTGTGGGAGGCGCAGTTCGGAGACTTCGCAAACGGCGCTCAGGTGATCATCGACCAGTTCATCACGGCGGCACACGTGAAGTGGCAACGCATGAGC
>Ga0224508_10000904_pt1 | contig 27305 bp, 21 predicted proteins | sample SF_Jan12_sed_USG_4_FD_170157 | JGI IMG/M metagenome (GOLD analysis project Ga0224508, IMG submission 170157) | Sediment microbial communities from San Francisco Bay, California, United States - SF_Jan12_sed_USGS_21 | ecosystem: Environmental > Aquatic > Marine > Sediment | place: USA... | reverse complement strand
GTCTTCTGCGACGAGGAAACCGGCCAGGGATCGGGCCTGGGTGCCGGGACGATGCCTGAGATGCGGCGCTACTCGGTGGTCTGCGCGGTGATGCAGCTGTGGCTTTCAGCGCGGGCCGAGGGGTTGGGCGCGGGCTGGGTCTCGATTCTTGATCCTGACCGCCTGACCCGCGACCTGGACGTGCCCGATGCCTGGCGCTTGATCGCCTATCTCTGCCTCGGCTGGCCCGAAGAGGAGCAGGCCGACCCCGAACTGGAACGCGCCGGCTGGGAAGACCGGCGCGGCATCGACAACCGGGTGCTGACCCGCTAGGAGCCGCTGATGCCTCAGAAGATCCCCACGACCGTGATCACCGGCTTCCTAGGCGCCGGGAAGACGACCTTGATCCGCAATCTTCTGGCCCGGAATGGCGGCAAGCGGATCGCGCTGGTGATCAACGAGTTTGGCGATATCGGCGTCGATGGCGAGGTGCTGAAGGGTTGCGGTGACGCGCTTTGCGCCGAGGACGATATCATCGAGCTCTCCAACGGCTGCATCTGCTGCACGGTGGCCGACGATTTCGTGCCGACGATGACGCAGCTTCTGGATCGCGACGCGCCGCCCGATCACATCGTGATCGAGACCTCCGGGCTGGCCTTGCCACAGCCCTTAGTGAGGGCCTTCAACTGGCCCGAGATTCGAACCCGGGTCACCGTGGATGGCGTGATCACCGTGGTCGATGGACCGGCCGCCCGGGACGGCCGCTTTGCCCATGATGAGAGTGCCGTCGCGGCCCAGCGCGAAGCGGATGACAGCATCGATCACGAGACGCCGCTTTCCGAATTGTTCGAGGATCAGCTCGCCTGCGCCGACATGGTGGTGGTTTCGAAGACCGACCGGATGTCTGGACCCGAGGTCGAGGGCGTGTTGGGGGGCCTGGGTGATCGAACGCGGCAAGGAGTGCACTTCGTGCGCTCGGATACCGGAGGCCTGGAGGCCGGAGTGCTGCTGGGCTTGGGGCTGTCCGCCGAGGACGATTTGGAGAGCCGCCACGAGGTTCATCACCATCACCACGATGACGAAGAGGACGACCATGAGCACGAGCATGGCCATGACGAATTCGAGACCTTCGCCCTGACAATGGGTGAGGTCGCCGATGCCAATGGCTTCGCCGAGCGGCTGGCCGCGGCTATCCGCGAGCACGACATTCTACGCTTGAAGGGTTTCGTGGCGGTGGCGGGCAAGCCGATGCGCCTGGTCGTCCAGGCGGTGGGCCCCAGAATCGAGACCTATTTCGACCGCCCCTTCGGCGGCGAGCCTCGCGCGACGCGCCTGGTCGTGATTGGCGAGGCCGGTCTGGATCGTCTTGAGATCGAAAAGGCCATCGGAGCCGCCGCGGGATGACGGATGCGCCGGTCATAGAGCCGGGCGATCCAGACGAGGCGCGCCACCTGCTGGAAGCCAGCCACGCGATGATGCTGGAGCTGTTTGACCCGGACGCGAATCATTTTCTGAGCCTTGATGCCTTGCGCCGGCCGGATATCCGCTTCTTCGTGGCGCGGCTCGACGCCCGGGTCGCGGGCTGCGGCGCCCTGGCGCTGCGTGATGGCTATGGCGAGATCAAATCCATGTTCGTGGACCCCGATATTCGCCGGGCGGGGGTTGCCGGACGGCTGATTGAGCGGTTGGAATCGGAGGCGCGGACATTTGGCCTGCCATTCTTAAGGCTCGAGACAGGGAACCTGCTCGAAGCCGCCCAAGCACTCTACCGCCGGCAAGGCTTCGAGCTCTGTGGTCCATTCGGCGAATATGCGGCACACCCGCAAAGCGTCTTCATGGAAAAGCGGTTGGGGTGATGCACCTTCTACTGGCGCAACCCGGTGAAGTGACCGACGGCTCGGAGGCCGTCGACCTAGGCCAGGACGCAGCCGAGTTGATCGTGATCTCGGCCGCCGACACGGAACTGGCGGCCTTGGCCGAGGCGCGCGCGGCGCTGGGCGAGGAGGCGCCCGAGCTGCGGCTTGCCTCGCTCATGCACCTGACCCATCCGGTGTCGGTGGACCTCTACCTCGACAAGACCGCCACAAAAGCGCGGCTGGTGGTCGCCCGCGTCCTGGGGGGCGAGGGTTACTGGGCCTACGGGCTGGAACAATTCGCAGCGCGCCTCGGCGAGGCGGACGTGGCCTTCGTCGCCCTGCCCGGCGATGACAAGGAGGATGGGGCGCTTAGGCGCGTCTCGACGGTGGCGGCGGAGGATTACGACGCGCTCTGGGCTTATTTGGTCGAGGGCGGGCCGGAAAATGCGGGCAACTTCCTGCGCTATTGCCGCTCGGTGTTGGGCGCGGATCCGGCACCACCCCCGGCCCGGCCACTGTTGCGCGCGGGCGTCTATTGGCCCGGGGCCGGGATCGCCGACCTCGACGCCGCGCGCTCGAATTGGCGCAACGCCGATGCCCCGGTGGTGCCAATCGTCTTCTACCGGGCGCTCGTGCAGGGCGCCGGGCTCCACCCGATCAACCGCCTGGTCCGCGCCTTGATCGGCGAGGGGCTGAATCCATTGCCCATCTTTGTCGCCTCGCTCAAAGACCCGGTTTCGGCGGCAACGCTGGCGACACTGTTCGCCGAAGCGCCGCCGGCGGTGATCCTGAATGCGACGAGCTTCGCGGTCTCCTCGCCACAATCGGCGCGGCATCAGCCGACACCCCTCGACGCGCCGGGCGTCCCGGTCCTGCAGGCGGTCTTCGCGGGCGGCACCGAGGCTGTCTGGGAAGAGGGGCTCGGCGGTCTCTCGGCCCGCGACATCGCCATGAACGTGGCCCTGCCGGAGGTGGATGGGCGCATCCTGGCCCGTGCCGTCAGCTTCAAGGGCGAGGCCTATTTCGACGAGGCAACCCAATGCCGCATTGCCACCTACCGGGCGCGGGGCGACCGGATCCATTTCACCGCGCGTCTCGCCGCCGCCTGGGCGAAGCTGGGCGCCAAGCCCGCCGCCGGGAAGAAAGTCGCCATCGTGCTGGCCAACTATCCGAACAAGGACGGAAGGTTGGCCAACGGAGTTGGGTTGGATACGCCCGCAAGCGTGATCGACATGATGGCGTCTCTGAAGACTTCTGGCTATCGTATTAATAAAGCGCCAGAAACTGGGTCCGAACTGATGGCGCGCATTCAGGCTGGGCCGACCAATTGGCTGCCGGACCGCCCTCGGCGCGAGGGCGGCGAAACGCTGTCATTCGCCGACTACCAGATCTTCTACTCGGCCCTGCCCTGGGAGGTGCGCCGCCAGGTCGAGGAACGGTGGGGCCCGCCCGAAAACGATCCGCTCTTCGTGCCGAGCGAGGTCGATTGCGGGCATTTCACCCTGTCGATCCTGAGCTTCGGCAATGTGGTCGTCGGCATCCAGCCCGCGCGCGGCTACAACGTGGACCCGAAGGAAACCTACCACGCGCCTGACCTGGTGCCGCCCCACAACTACCTCGCGTTCTATGCCTGGCTTCGCGATCAGTTCCGCGCCGACGCGGTGATCCATTTCGGCAAGCACGGGAACCTGGAATGGCTTCCCGGCAAAGCAGTGGCCCTATCCGAGGAATGCTTCCCCGAGGCAGTGCTCGGCCCCTTGCCCCATCTCTACCCGTTCATCGTCAATGACCCGGGCGAGGGAACGCAGGCGAAGCGCCGCACCTCTGCTGTAATCCTCGACCACCTGACCCCGCCCCTGACCCGGGCCGAGACCTATGGGCCCCTGAAGGACCTGGAGGCACTGGTCGACGAGTATTACGAGGCCTCCGGCGTTGACCCACGCCGGCTGACCCATTTGCGCAAGGAGATCCGCGCGCTGATCTCGGCCGAGCGGCTGGACCTCGACGCGGGAATCACGGCCGAAATGGACGAGGACTCCGCGCTCCAGCAACTCGACACCTATCTCTGCGAATTGAAGGAGAGCCAGATCCGCGACGGGCTGCATATCTACGGGGCGGCACCTGAGGGCGATCTTGAGCGCGACCTCGCGATCGCGCTGGTCCGGGTGCCGAGGGGCGACGGCAGCGGCGGCGACGCCTCGCTTATCCGGGCGCTGGCGCGGGACTGCGAGATCGACCCGGAGGCGTTCGATCCGCTCGATTGTGATCTTGGTGCCCCTTACGACGGCCCGCGGCACAAGTTCCTGTGGGCCGCCGGCGGCGCGCATGTGCCCTGGCGCACCAATGGGGACACGGTCGAGCGGCTGGAAAAGCTGGCTCAGCTGGCCCTTCAATGGCCCGAGACGCCGAAGCATTTCGACCATACCGGCCTGGTGCTGGAGGCAGTCCATGGCGAGATCCTGCCCGCAATCCGCGCCTGCGGCCCGGCCGAGCGCGATGCCCTGCTGGCCGGGCTGGAGGGAAGGTTCATCCCCCCCGGCCCTTCCGGCGCGCCAACGCGCGGCCGTCCGGATGTGCTGCCAACCGGGCGCAATTTCTTCTCGGTCGACAGCCGCGCGGTGCCGACGCCTACGGCCTGGACGCTGGGCTGGCATTCGGCGGCACTATTGATCGAGCGCTACCTGCAGGACCACGGCGATTGGCCGCGGGCCATGGTGCTCACCGCCTGGGGCACGTCCAACATGCGCACTGGCGGGGACGACATTGCCCAGGCGCTGGCGCTGATGGGGGTCAAACCCCAATGGGATCAAGCCAGCCGGCGGGTGACCGGGTTCGAGATCCTGCCGCTGGACCACCTCGACCGGCCACGCGTTGACGTCACCTTGCGCATCTCAGGCTTTTTCCGCGACGCGTTTCCGGCGCAGATCGCGCTTTTCGACTCGGCGGCGCGCGCGGTAATGGCGCTGAACGAGCCAGAGGACCAGAACCCGTTGGCCGCAAGGTTCAAGGCAGAGCAGGCGCGCCTCGAATCCGAGGGCGCGGACCAGGCGGACGCGGCGAAGCGCGCCGGGTTCCGGGTCTTCGGCTCGAAACCCGGGGCCTATGGCGCGGGCCTTCAGGCGATGATCGACGAACGGCTTTGGGACCGCCGCACCGATTTGGCCGAGAGCTACCTGGAATGGGGCGGCTACGCCTATGGGCGCGACACCGAGGGGGCCCGCGAGCGCGGATTGCTGGAGACCCGCCTGACCCAGGTCGAGGCGGTGGTCCAAAACCAGGACAACCGCGAACACGATCTATTGGATTCGGACGACTACTACCAGTTCGAGGGCGGCGCGGCGGCGGCCGTCGAACACCTGCAAGGCGCCGCGCGTTCGATCTATCACAACGACCATTCCCGCCCCGAGCGCCCAGTGATCCGCACGCTGGACGAGGAGATCGGCCGCGTGGTGCGGTCCCGCGTGGTCAACCCGAAATGGCTCGCGGGCGTCATGCGCCACGGCTACAAGGGCGCCTTCGAGATCGCGGCGACCATCGACTATCTTTTTGCCTTCGCCGCCACGACCCATGCGGTCAAGAGCCACCATTTCGACCTGGTGCACCAGGCGGTTCTGGAGGACGAGGCGGTGCGCGATTTCATCGCCGAGGCCAACCCGGCCGCGCTGCGCGAGATCGCCCAGCGCCTGCTGGAGGCGGAGGGGCGCGGCCTCTGGCAACCGCGCTCGAACAGCGCCCGGGCCTTGTTGGAGGGGCTGCTTTGAGCCGCGCTCGCGCCGATTGACTTGACTTGATCCCAGCGGGATACTCGCGGCGTGGGGCCGGGAATTTGACCAATGCTCGATGTTCGTGAGCTGGATCGCCATGACGACGGCGAGCTTTTCGCATCGGCGGATCTGGCGAGAGACGTCTTTCCCGGGCTCGATGACGGTCGGATCGACCATGTTCAGGCCGACCGTCCCGAGGGCTCGATCCTGCTCGGCATGTTTGATGGCGACCGGGTCGTGGGCATCGGCAGGTTCCTGAGGCACGGCGTCTGCCGTAACGGCGAGACCGCCTGGGCGCACCAGATCCGGATGATCGAGATAGACCGCGGCCATCGGGATTCGGGGCTGTTTTCGCAATGCATGGATTGGGCGATCGAGACGCTCAAAACGCGCGGGTCGGCGTTTCTCTTCGCCTATCCGAATGCGGCTGATCAGCCGATCTATATGGAAAACGGGGGCTTTTCGCTGACACCGCTTGTGGCCGTGGACATTCCCACGCCAATGATCCGGTATCTTATGGGCCTTTATGTCGACGCGGCCGCACATTGCGACGGCCAGGCGGCGGCCAAGAACCTGATCAGCTTCGACGCTTACGAAACCGCCGACTGGGCCGAGACCAGGCACAGCTCCGACCTGCGCGGCTACGAGCACTATACGAATTTCATTTTTGGCCGCGCCGAGGCACGCAAGGTGTTGGGGGCAACGCTTCGGATATTCTCGGTCAGAGGCTACGAGATCAACAAGCCGCCGCTGCTCGGCGACCTGCTCGCCCGGATCGCGGCCGAGGAGAGGGCTCACCTCATTCGTTTCATCGTGCCGCGGAACAGCCCACTGGCGATGGCGGCCCGGTTCCGCCGCGCCGTCGATGACGCGCCGCTGATCGCCTGTCCCTTGAATTGGACCCTCGATGACTGCGTGTTGGAAGCCTGGGCGGGGCTGGGCGATGTCCATTAGGCAGGGTCTCTCGCAATTCGCCGATTTCACGGCTTTCGCCGGGTTGGGCCCCGGCGCGCTGGCGGCGCGTCGTGCTGACCGGAGCCGGATCGCGTTCCTTCCGGTGCTGCATGTGGAACAGCTGGGCGTGGAGGCTCATTTCGACGGGCTGATCCGCTATTGCGACGGCTACCGCAGGATCACCGGAAAACGTCCGGTGGCCACGGTGCTGACCCCACTCTCGCCAATGCTGACGCAGCGATTGTCCGAGACCGGCGCCAGCGCCGATCTCTATGCACAGCGCATCGCCCGGCTGGGTGAAAGCGCGATCATCGGACTGCATGGGCATTTCGTTCGAACCGGCCGGGGCGGCGCGATCCGCCCGATGCATGAATCGTTCTTCGATGCATCCGTGATCCGGGCGCAAATACGGGCCGAGACCAATTGGCTGGTCGAGCGCGGCCTGATGGACGCGGACCGAAAGATCTATTCGGCCGGTTGGTGGTTCATGAACGATGCCATCCAGGGGATCCTCGAGGATGAAGGCTACCGCCATGATTATTCGATCGCGGCCGGCCGATATTGCCACAGCCAGGCGGCCTGGTCCGAACGCGCCCGGCGGGGATCGTTGGGACATGTCATGCGTGCCGACGAATCCCCAGGCCTCATCCGGGCGACAGCGCTCTGCTCCGCCTCGGTGCCGGGCCGGCCGCGGGCAGCGTTCAGGCGCTTGGCGCTCGATCCGGCCCTGCGCCGGCACCGCTGGCAGGACGGCACTTACCTGACCTTCTATGGTCACGACTATGATCTGGCCGCCGATGAGGGAATCGAGGCGGTGCGGCTGTTGCATGCGCGCGGATACGCTTTCTTCGAGCCGGCCGATCTCGAAGCGCGCGCCGTTTAGCGGCCTATCGCGGAGGCTGGCGGGATGACGGCGATGGACGAGAGCGGGGCGCGGGCTGATATGCTCCCGATTTCGCGCGCGCGGCCAGACTATCCGCACTGGGACGTCATGCTGGCTCTGATCCTCGATGCCTTTACCTATATGGAGGGGCGGATCGACCCGCCATCCTCGGCGCATCGGCTGACGGTTGAGGCGATGGCCGCGCAGGCCGCTTCGGGCATGGTCTGGGTGATCGAGGACGGCGGGCGGCCCATCGCCTGCGCCTTTGGAAAGCTCTCCGGAGAGGCGCTCTACCTGGGTAAGATCGCAGTGGCGCAGGGCTATCGTGGCCGGGGGCTCGCACGGAGGCTGATTGAGAAGGCCGCCAGCGAGGCCCGCGCCAAGGGGCGTGCCTGGCTCGAGCTGGAATCCCGGATCGAACTTGCCGAAAACCATGCCGCCTTCGGCGCGATGGGTTTCGTCAAGACTGGCGAAACCGCGCACCCCGGCTATGATCAGTCAACCAGTATCACCATGCGCCGTCCGATCGGGCGCCGCGGCGGAGTTGCCCCATGACCGACAAGCCCGAGATCGACAAAAAGCCCGACCAAGATGCCCGTCACGCCGCGAAGATGGCCAAGAAGAAGGCCGCGCGTGATAAGATCATGGCCGGCAAATCGCAAGAGAAGGGCCTGGTCATCGTCCATACGGGCAAGGGTAAGGGCAAATCGACCGCCGCCTTCGGCATGATCTTCCGCTGCATCGCCCATGGGATGCCCTGCGCCGTGGTGCAGTTCATCAAAGGCGGCATGTCGACGGGCGAGCGCGACCTGATCATCCGGTCCTACGCGGATATCTGCCAGTTTCACACCATGGGCGAGGGCTTCACATGGGAGACCCAGGACCGCTCACGCGACATCGAGATGGCGAGGGCCGCCTGGGAGAAGGCAAAGGAGCTGATCCGCGATCCGGCAAACCGGATGGTCCTGCTCGACGAAATCAACATCGCGCTGCGCTACGATTATATCGACATCGGCGAGGTGGTGGAGTTCCTGAAGGCGGAAAAGCCCGAGATGACCCATGTGGTCTGCACCGGCCGCAATGCCAAGGAGGAATTGGTCGAGATCGCTGATCTGGTGACCGAGATGGAACTGGTCAAGCACCCCTTCCGCGGCGGCATCAAGGCGCAGATTGGGGTGGAGTACTAAGGCGGGGGATCACCGCGACAACGGCAACGCCCTTTCCACCAGGCGCACGAACCACGAGGCGCCGATCGGGGTGGCGTCGTCGTTGTAATTGAATTCCGGGTTGTGGCATTGAGCGCCGGGGCCGGTGCCCAGCATGACATAGGCGCCCGGGCGCTCTTCCAGCATGTAGGAGAAGTCCTCGGAACCCAGTTCCGGGTCGCAGGCTGCATTGACGCGCTCGGCGCCGACTACTTCCTCGGCCACCTCGGCCGCAAAATCGGTCTCGGCCACGTCGTTCATGGTCACCGGGTAGCCGCGCACATAAGCGATCTCGGCCTGGCAGCGATGGGCGGCGGCGCAGGCCTGGGCCGCGTCGCGGATATCGCGCTCCATCCGTTCGCGCACCTCCGGGTCGAGGCTGCGCACCGTGCCGGCAAGCATCACCTCTTCCGGGATGACGTTGGTCACCTCGCCCGCGCGCAGCATGGTCAGGGACACCACCGCCGAGGCCAAGGGGCTGAGCCGGCGCGCCGGAATCGCCTGAAGCGCCTGGCCGAGCTGCAAGAGGGCAGGCACCGGATCGACCGCCATGTGCGGCATGGCCGCATGGCCGCCCTTGCCCTTGATCGTTATCCTGAACTCGTCCGCCGCGGCCAGCATCGGGCCCGGCCGCACATGGATGCGTCCGAAATCGATATCGGGCGCGTTGTGGATGCTGAAGACCTTCGCGATTGCGAACCGGTCCATGATACCTTCCTGGCACATGACCTGGCCGCCGCCCGACATCTCCTCGGAGGGCTGGAAGATCAGCGCCGCGGTGCCGGCGAAGTTGCGGGTCTCGGCCAAATAGCGCGCGGCACCCAGCAGGATCGCGGTGTGCCCGTCATGGCCGCATGCATGCATCCGGCCGGGATATTTCGAGGCATAGTCGACGCCCGTCGCCTCCTCGATCGGCAGGGCATCCATGTCGGCGCGCAGACCGATGGCCGGGCCGTCGCCCTGCCCCCGGATCAGTGCCACGATGCCAGTCTTGGCGATGCCCGTATGGATCTCGTCGACCCCGATCTCCTTCAGCCGCGCCTCGACGAAGGCCGCGGTTTCGTGGAGGTCGAAATCAAGCTCTGGGATCGTGTGCAGGTGGCGCCGCCAGGCGCGAAGTTCGGGCTCGAATTCGGCAATCCGGTTGATGACGGGCATTCCGAGCGCCTCCCGACGCGGTGTGGCTCAAGCGGCCTTTTCGCGCTTGATCCGCTCCATCTCCTCCGAGACCAGGCGCTCGTGGTGCTCCTCGGGCGCACGCGCTTGCGCGAGATCGATCTCGGGCGCCATCGGCCTGTCGGTCGCCAGGCCCTTCAGTGCGAGGCGCAGCAGCTTGAGCGGGCTGCCGAAGGCGATATTCGCAGCCGTCGGCTCGTAGCCGCAATGGGCCATGCAGTCAGCACATTTCTCGTAAGCCCCGGTGCCGTAACGCTCCCACTCGGTGGTCTCCATCAATTCGGAAAAGGTATTCGCATAGCCCTCGCCCAACAGATAGCAGGGCTTTTGCCAACCGAATACGTTGCGCGTCGGCATCCCCCACGGGGTGCACAGCATCTCCTGATTGCCCAGCAGGAAGTCGAGGAAGACCGGAGAATGCGAGAGGTTCCACTTCCGGGCTCCCTCGGTTCTCTCGCGGTCTTTGCCGATGCGCCAGACGTCGCGAAAAAACTCCTTGGTGCGGCGGCGGTTCAGGAAATGAGCCTGATCCGGCGCGCGTTCATAAGCAAAGCCCGGAGAGATCGAGATGCCGACGCCAAGATCGGTGGCGAAGTCGAGGAAATCAGCCAGCTCATCCGCCGGATAGCCGTCGAAGATCGTGGCGTTCACATTGACCTTGAAGCCGCGGTCCTGCGCCGCCTTGATCGCGGCCACCGCCTTCTCGAAGACCCCGTCCTGGCAGACCGCCTTGTCGTGATGGGGCTTCAGCCCGTCCAGGTGAACCGAGAAGAAGAGGTAGGGCGAAGGCTCGAACAGATCGAGCTTCTTCTGCAGAAGCAGCGCGTTGGTGCAGAGCGAGACGTAGAACTTTCGCGCGACCAGCCCGCGCACGATCTCGCCGATCTCCTTGTGGATCAGCGGCTCGCCGCCGGGGATCGCGACCATCGGCGCGCCACATTCCTCGGCCGCCTGCCAGCACTCCTCGGGCGTCAGCCGGCGGTTCAGGATCGGCGCCGGATAATCGATCTTACCGCAGCCGGCGCAGGCCAGGTTACAGCGGAACAGGGGTTCCAGCATCAGGACTAGCGGATAACGCTTGCGCCTGGCCAGCTTCTGCTTCGCGATATAGCCAGCGACGCGCATCTGCTGGCGGAAAGGGACACCCATTCAATCAATCCATTACTGGCCAATCGGCGGCGATATTCCCCGACCTGGGGCGAGCATTCAAGGCGTTACATAGACTTCTCGCGCATGAAGGCCAACAGGCGTTCCGCACCGCCCTGATCCAAAAGACCTCCGAATTCATCGCGCTTGAGCACCAGGAACGAGATGCCGCCGACCATCACGTCGATCACCAGCGGCCCGCGCTCGGCGAAATCACGCACCCGGTATTCGACTGGCAAGGGATCGCCGTTCGCGCGCGGGATCGCGGCCGAGACCATCACGTCGCGGCGCACCTTGCGGGTGCCGTTGATCTGGGGCCGCTCCTCGAGACCCTTGCCAAATTGGTCGGCGTAAAGCTGGGCCAGAAAACCGGGCAGGAGATCGCGGAAGGCAGCAAGATCATCGGGCGGAAGATCCCGGTCGCCGACCAGGAACCGCTCCCAGATATCAAAGGCGAAGGCCTGCGAGACCGCGGCCTTCAGCGCCTCGGCCCGTGCCGCGTCGTCGGCTAGCTCGGAGTCGGTCATGGCGACGTGGGCATCGCCGACCAAGGTCTGGGCAACAACCCTTGCCGCGCCTTCCGGGTCTTCCTCGGCAGCGGCTGAATGCGGTACGGCAAGCGTCAGCGCCAGGAGGGCGGCTAACAGCAATCCAGATAGGCGCACAGGGAAGGCTCCGTTTCAGGTCGGACCGGTAATACGCGGTCAATATAGACCTCCGTCGCGGTGATATCACCGTCAGCGCTCACCTTTTTGTGCCAGCCCGACAAGGGCTGGGGTCAGGGCAAAGATCACCGCCACCGAAATGGCGAGCGAGATGGCAAGCAGAACCCCCATACTGGCGGTGCCGCGATGTGCCGAGAGACCGAGCGTGCCGAAGGCTGCGATCGTCGTCAGCGCGCTGAAGAGGACGGCGCGCGGGGTCGAGGTGCTGAAGACCTGTCCTTGGGTCCGCGACGCGCGCAGCGAGAGGTGAACCCCGCTATCGATGCCGATGCCGATCATCAGCGGCACGACAATCACATTTGCGTAGTTGAACGATAGTCCGGTCAGGACCGCGGTGCCCATCGTCGCCGCGCCCGCGAGAACCAGCGGCACCAGGATCGCCGCGGTGCGCCAGAAGTCGCGCAGGGTCAGCCAAGCGAGAAGCGTGCAGCCCGCCAAGGCAAGCACCGCCGCCTCCAGGATCGCCCGCGCGACCGCTGCCGAAGCGCCGGCGATCTGGTCTGGCGGGCCGGCGGCATCCGGAACCGCGGCGGCGACGTCCGCCGTGAACCGCGCAAGGATCACCGGATCGCGCAAATCGCCCTTCGGCACGATCTCGACCCGGTATGTGCCATCGGGTGCGAGATAGAGGCGGCGCAGCGCCGGGGGCAGGTCCTCGGCCACGACGGGACCGGCCTCAAGTTGCGACGCCAGGCGGTCGATCAATGCTGGAAAGTAGAGGAACACCTGCTCGGTCAGGCGGCGGTCCGTGGCATTGTCGCGGCGCTCGGCAAAGGTGGTCAATTCGTTCGCCAGGGCGGAGGCGGCCGGATCGCCGAGTTTGGTCAGCCGCTGGGCGAGGGCCTCGGGATCGGCATCCGCTTCGACGAATGACGTCGGCGTGCCCTCGATCGCATGCAGCAGCGACGGGTAGGCGAGGTCGATCAGGTCCAGTTTGAACGTCTGGTCCGACGGTATCAGGTCATCGAGCCAAGTGGCGCGGTCGACCGTGTCGAGCATCCCGATCCGCTCGGCGGCGGCCTTTGCCGCCTGCGCGTCGGGCGTGAGCAGGCTCAGCCTCATCGGCGCCATGTCCGGATCCGCGGCCAGGCGATCATAGGTCTCGACCGACGGCGCCCGGGGATCTCGGAGGTTCATCGGATGGGCATCGAACCGCGCGAATGGAGCGAGCAGCGCCACCGCGAACGCGGCGGAGATCACAACCCAGCCCAGCCACCGCCGGGCTATGCCGCCCGGCGTGGGCAAGGCGCGTGGGCGGATGGCAGGGGCCGCGCCCGGCCATACCATAACTAGAGCCGGGATCAGGGTCATCGTCACGGCGAGCGCGATGAGCACCCCCGCACCCCCGATCAATCCCAACTGAGCCATGCCGGCGAAATCGGTGGTCGCGAAGGCGAAAAACGCGAGCGCTGTCGTGGCCGCGCTCAAGACCATCGCGGTCCCGATCGAACGCGCGGTGGCGCCCAGCGCCGCTTTCCGGTCGGAATGATCGGCGTTCTGTTCGTCCAGATGTGCCAGAAAGTGGATCGCGAAATCGATCCCCAGCCCAACCATCAGAACCACGAAGGCAATCGAGATCAGGTTCAGCGCGCCCACCACCAGCCCCGCGAATCCGGCGGTTGCGACCAGGGTGACGGCCAGCGCACCCATGGCGACGGCCATGCGTGACATCGACACGAGCGCCAGGCGCAACAGGAGCGCGACCAGCGCGAGTGACAGTGCAAGTGAGAGCTCGATGCCGTCGCGCACGCTCTGCAACTCCTCGCTACGAAGGGCCGGATCGCCTGTGACGCCAATCGTGACTTCTTCACGGAGCGAGGGGTCGAGTGCATCGATCGCCGCGCGCACCTCGGCCACCGCCGCCTTGGCCGGGTTCAGCGCCCGGAAATCCAGCCGCGGGCCGGCGGAGAGGATGCGCAGGACCGGTGCTCCGTCTCCACCGCCGACCGCCGCCTGCCAGTGGAAAGGCCGTGGCTCGCCCACCCGGTCACCAGTCAATACCGCTGCCGCTTCGGCATAGAAAGGCGCCAGCGCCGCGAGATCCGCGCCCGAGGCTTCCGCAAGTGCAGTCGCCTCGGCAAGTGCGGCCAAGAATCCATCCACCGAATTGTCGGTGCGCAACCGCGCCAGCAGATTTGCCGATTTGCTCAGCCGTGTCAGACGGTCATCCAGATCCTCGAGGTCGAGGAAAAGCAGCCCGTGGGTCACCAGCCAGGGATCGGCGGCGGGCGCAAATACCCAATCGACGGCTTCTCCGCTAGCCAGGCGCGCGGCAATCGCGGCGAGTGCGGGATCGGTCGTGTCCACGCTGTCGCCCTCGATCACGACGACGATTTGATTCTTCAATTCTGGGAATGCTGCATTCAGTGCCCCGGCGCGCTCCTGAAACGGCAAATCTGACGCCAGCATTCTGCTCGAATCGGTGTCGACGCTCAACCGTGTGGCTCCGGCCAACCCACCCAGCACAACCAGGGCGATCAGAACCAGCACCAGAACCGGCCGGCTGGCCACTCCTGCAACCCATCTGGCGACCCAGTCAGATATAGTAAAACTGTAGGTTTCGGGCCCAAGCTGTTGCAAAACATCCTCCATTTCGATTCATCAAGGCCCAGACTCGGGAAAACTCCGCCCAGCGGGTTGAGGCCCACTTGCGGCGACGCTAGGGTGACCGTCGATCCGCCATAAGTGCATAGGCGCTTGGCCTGCGGCAATAGACTGGGTGCTGCGTCAAACGTGTGATGCGATTGGGACTTGGCTGGATACCGGTTGGTTTGGGAGTCACCGGATGAAATTGAATGAGGGGATCCGCAATCTTGCGGCAATGGGTTTGGTCGTCTTGGCGAGCGCCTGCGCGACCGCGGAGCCGGGGGCCGACTTGGCGGCCACGGACCGGACCCAAGGGTTCAACCAGGCAATGTTGGACGTCAATATCGCACTCGACCGGAACGTCTTGCGCCCGGCCGCTCAGGGCTACGACGCCATCACTCCAACCACGATCAAGCATCTGCTGGGCAATGGTTTCAGCCATCTGGAACTGCCGGGGGACTTCATCAACCACTTGTTGCAGGGTGAGATCGATCCGGCATTGGCGACGCTCGGCCGGTTCACGCTGAACACGGTACTGGGGGCGGGTGGCCTGTTGGATCCGGCGACCGAATTCGGCCTTCCGAAGCAGGAGACCGATTTCGGAATCACGCTTGGCAAGCACGGCGTCGAGGAGGGCAACTACTTCGTCCTGCCTATCGTCGGACCGACCACGACCCGGGATGCGGTGGGCGGCGTCGTCGACTTCGCGCTGAGCCCGACCACCTACATTGGGTTCGTCAAGCCAGGGATCTCGCCCGAAGCCGGTCTGTCGATCGCCGCCGGCGACGCGGTCCACAACCGCGATGCCCGGGGCGAGATAATCGATCAGATCCTCTACGAGAGCGCCGATCCCTACATCTCGCTGCGCTCGGTTTACCTGCAGCGGCGGCGCGCCCTGGTTGCCGGCGACGAAGCGGGTGCCGAGACCTTGCCGGACATCTTCGAGAACACGAACAACTAAGAACCAAAAAAAGCAACTGAGACGGAGTCCCTGGGGGGAAATGGCGGAAGAAGGCCCGGGTTTTGCCGGCGCGCTGGGGCGCGCGGCGGCACGCACCGAATCCATGCTCGATGCTTGCCTGCCGAAGGCAGACGGTCCCGCGGGCCAGGCTGACCTGGCAGCCGCCATGCGCTATGCGGTTCTGAACGGCGGTAAGCGGCTGCGGGCGTTCCTCGCAATCGAGACCGCATCGCTCTTCGGTGCTAAGGGATCAGGGGCGGAACGTGTCGCCGCGGCGGTCGAATGCCTCCACGCCTATAGTCTGGTGCACGATGACATGCCCTGCATGGACGATGACGACCTGCGCCGGGGCAAGCCGACGGTTCACAAGAAATGGGACGAGGCCACCGCGGTCCTGGCGGGAGATGGCCTGCAAACGCTGGCCTTCGAGATCCTCGCCGATCCCGCGACCCATGCCAGCGCCGCCGTGCGCGCGGCCCTGGTCCTGCATCTAGCCCAAGTTTCGGGATATACGGGCATGGTCGGAGGCCAGGCGATCGACCTCGCGGCTGAAAGTTCCTCGCGACCGTTGTCCGGGGACGAGGTCAAGCGCCTGCAGGCGTTGAAGACCGGCGCCTTGATCGAGTTCTCGGCGGTGTCCGGTGCCGTCCTAGCCGACGCCGCCGACGAGGATATCGCCCGCATCCGCGCTTATGCCGGCGCGCTGGGCGAGGCCTTCCAGATCGCCGATGATCTGCTCGACGTGACCGGCACCGAGGCGGAGGTCGGCAAGCGCGTCGGCAAGGATGCAGGCGCTGGCAAGGCCACCTTCGTCGACATCCTGGGCGTCGAAGGCGCGCGTGACCGGGCCGAAATGCTTGTCGCCGAAGCCGCGGAGAACCTATCCCCCTATGGTCCGGCGGCCCGCTGTCTGATCGAGGCAGCGCGTTTCGTGGTCGACCGCCGCTCCTGACATCGCGGGAAACGCGCTTATCATATTACGGGCGACCGATCGGAGGCCCGCTATGATTCGCGCGATCCTGATACCCGTTCTCACCGCCCTGCCCCTTTCGCTGACCATGGCCGCGGCGACGGCACAAACACCCGGCCCCTTCGCCGCTTTCGACGCCGCCTCGGACGCGGTGCTGGGCAACCCCCACGGCCTCGTCTTCGGCCCGGACGGGCTGCTCTATATCTCGGATGTGGACAATGACCGGGTCGCGGTCATGGACCCGGACTCGCTGCTGGTGGTGCGCGAGATCGGGCGCGGGGAATTGAGCGCGCCGCACGACGTGGATTTCGACGCCGAGGGGCGCCTGCTGGTTGCCGATACCGGCAATAACCGGATTGCGGTTTTCGCGGGCGACCGGCTGACCGGCTCGGTCTCGGGCGGGCTCGCGCGCACCGAAGGCGTGGCGGTCCATCCGAACGGAAAGCTCTATGCCAGTTCTGCCTGGGCGGGCACACTGATCGCCTTCCAGGACGGCGAAGCGGTCGCCGGCGCGCGCGGGATGTCGGCGCCTCACGACGTCGCGATCGACGAGGCGGGCAATCTCTGGGTCGCCGATTCCAATAACGACCGGCTGATCAAATTCGATCCGGATCTGAACGTGCTTCAGATGCTTGATGACCCGAGTTACGGATGGTCCGGTCCGCGCTATCTGAACCTAGACGGCCAGGGCAACCTGGTCGTCGCCGACAAATACAGCCACCAGATCAAGAAGCTGGCGCCCGACGGTCGTCTGATCGGGGTGATCGGCGGTAGTGCAGGCAAGGGCCCCGGCCGCTTCCGCACGCCCGAAGGCGTGGCGATCCGCGGCAATGTGCTGTTCTTTTCGGACAGCGGCAACGACCGGATAGTCCGCTATCGGGTGGTGACAAACTGAAGAGCCAAACGGATTGCTGACCGCAAGTTGCGGTTTCCAGGAGGACTGCTTCACGGGCTAAGCGGTCATCCGACATCCGACCAAATCGCTCAGATGACCGGTGCTGAACCGAAGTTGCCTGTCAGGACTGGCACACCATGTAGTTGCTTGGCTTACGCCTGATAATCGCTCCAACCACTCAGGTCTTCGGCGGCCTCAGATCGCAAAGGATCGCCTCGGCCGGTTCGTCGGTTCGATTGAACAGCCAGTGGACGGTGTCCTCGTCCTCGATAATGGCGGTGCCAACGCCGTAGGTCTTCTCGCCGTCGGGCCGACCGTCAACCAACTCACCGCGGGTAATCGCCACCAAGCCGGGGCGGCCCACATGGTCGTGCTTACGGATCGTACCACCGGGCTCGACAGTCAGATGCCGCACCATCAGGTGACGGCCCTCCAAGCCGACCGCACGCTGTATCAGTTCCGGTGTGATCCGGGCCAAAAGCTCGACCGAGAGCCCCTTGTTCTCGGTTGCCGGCGCCACCTGCGCCAGCCCATGGCCGCCGAGTGCACCGATCGTCAAGCCGATCCCGCCGCAAAGAACCGTGATCATCATGGGTTTTCCGGTAAGCTTCCGAAGTGCGCTTGCCATCTCTTGGCCCTCCCAAATTTGGTTCAAGATTGGATTCATGATAACGTTTTCGTGAAGTTCCCAGCAAACGATAGCTTTTCATCGGCGAGTGAATGGTTCTCATGTCCAGGGCGCGTAGACTGCCTTCCTTCACGGCGATCCGGGCCTTCGAGGCGGCGGCCCGGTGTCTGAGTTTCAAGGAAGCTTCGAAGGAACTCCACGTCACCCCCTCGGCGATCAGCCATCAGGTCAAAACGCTGGAAGAGTTCCTCGGCGTCACGCTGTTCCTGCGCGCGGCTAACCGTATCGTTTTGACCCGGTCGGGGCGGAAGTATCTCAACGAGCTTAGCGGCCTGCTCGACCGTCTCGACGCCGCGACCCGGCAGGCCGCCCGGACCGACCCCGACGACGATCCGCTGACCATTCTTTGCACGCCCGGCTTTGCCGCGCGCTGGCTGGCACCAAACCTGGCGGAGTGCCCGGGCAGCGACCGGATTGAGGTCACGATATGCGAGGACCGGCCCTCGTCCGATTTCACCCGAAACGGTGCCGATTTGGTGATTGCATGGGGCCACTGGCCGGCGCCTGGCACAATCTGGGAAGTATTGATGGAATCGGGCACCTATCCGGTCTGCAGCCCGGACTACATGGCGCGCACGGGGCTGTCGCGGCTGGAGGACCTGTGCAGAGCCACGGTGCTCAAGTCCTCGAATACGGTGGATTTCTGGCCCGAATGGTGCGCCGCGGCGGGCCTGCCGGATACCGAGATCCGGACAGGCCCAACCTTCCCGCATTGCGAGATCGCGTTGACCGCGGCGGAACAGGGTCAGGGAATCGTGCTGGCCTGGGACATCATGGCTCGGCGCAGCCTCGCTGCCGGCAGGCTGGTGAGGCCATTCGATATCACCACGACGCCGATCCCTGTCTATTCGGTTGTCTATACGGAGGCGCGAAGGCGGGATCCCCGCATCAGGGTCTTCCGCGACTGGATCTTTGACGTGAGCATCTCGGAAGGGCTGATCGGTCAGAAAACGAGGTTGCGGACGGCGTCCTGAGGGCCGAAAGCGCTGGGCAATGCCTACTGGTTGGTGCACTCAGAGCACGTTTCTCAAAAGGCGCCGAAAGAAATCTGGAACGCGAACGATCTCTACGGTGTTCTCAACGCGAGCGGACGCGGGAGAAATGACCGCTTTTGGCACAAAGCTGACCTATGTATGTCGGCCATCCATGTCCGCTCAGGGTTCAGTCCTACCGTAAGCGCGCTGGGCGAATGTGCCCGAGGTCTACCCTCCAACCCTTCAATCCACATAGAAACGGCCCCGGCAAACCGGGGCCGTTTGTCTTCGTCCGTCCAGGTTACTTCGGCAGGTCGCCCTCGACGCCTTCGACGAACCAGTCCATGCCCAGCATCATGCCGTCATCGGCCACCGCGTCTGCCGCGATGCGCTCGGTTCCGTCGCGGTCCTTGATCGGCCCGGTGAACGGGTGCACTGCACCGGAGGCCACATCGGCCGCCACCTTCTCGGCCGCCGCCTTCACATCGTCCGGCATGTTGGTATAGGGCGCCATTACCACCTCGCCAGCGGCGATGCCCTTCCAGCTATCCTGGCTTGCCCAGGCGCCATCGAGCACGGCACGGGTGCGCTCGACATAATAGGGCGCCCAGTCGTCGATGATCGCGGTCAACTGCTTTGTAGGCGCGAACTGGATCATGTCCGAGGCCTGACCAAAGGCGAAGACACCCGCATTCTCGGCCGCTTGCAGACCCGCAGGGCTATCGGTGTGCTGCATGATGATGTCGGCGCCGTTCGACATCAGCGCCTTGGCAGCGTCCGCTTCCTTGCCCGGATCGTACCACGAATTCACCCAGATGACCTGGGTGGTCACGTCCGGATTGACTTTGCGCGCCGCCAGCGTCGCCGCGTTGATTCCGCGGACAACCTCGGGAATCGGAACGGACGCGATATAGCCGATCTTGTTGGTCTTGGTCATCATCCCGGCGATGGTGCCGATCACCGCGCGGCCCTCGTAGAACCGGGCGGAATAGGTCGAGACATTATCTGATCGCTTGTAGCCGGTGGCGTGCTCGAACTTCACATCCGGGAACATCTTGGCGATCTTCAGGGTCGGGTCCATGTAGCCGAAGGACGTGGTGAAGATCAGCCCGTGGCCCGAAGCGGCCAACTGGCGGATGACACGTTCGGCATCCGGGCCTTCGGGCACGCTTTCGACAAACGTGGTCTCGATCCGGTCGCCGAACTCTTTCTCGATCGCCAGCCGCCCCTGATCGTGCTGATAGGTCCAACCGAAATCGCCGATCGGGCCCACATAGACGAAGCCGACCTTGAGCTCGGCCGCTTGGCCCATCATGGGGGTGGCCGCCGCCATCAGCATCGCCACGGCGGCAAGGGCAAGTTTGCGGATCATCGTGCGTTTCTCCCTGTTATTTGGTCGTGTCTTCAGCGCTCGGCCCGGAAGGGCCGGCCGATACAGGCGGGCGCATTGGCCTTGGTCAGGTTCACATCCCGCGAGATGATCACCAGCGCCAGGATCGTCGCCACATAAGGTGCCATGGCGAGGAATTGCGAGGCAACCGGCAATCCCCAGTCCTGGCCGTAGAATTGCAGCTGGGTGACCGCGGCGAAAAGATATGCGCCCGCCACCACGCGCCAGGGCCGCCAGGTGGCGAAAACCACCAGGGCGAGCGCGATCCAGCCCCGACCCGCGGTCATGTTCTCGGCCCACATCGGCGTGTAGGCGAGCGACAGATAAGCCCCGCCCAGCCCCGCGCAGGCGCCACCGAACATGGTCGCCAGATAGCGGATCCCAATGACGTTGTAGCCGAGCGCATGCCCGGAATCGTGGTTGTCGCCCACCGCGCGCAGTGCAAGGCCCCCGCGCGTCGAGTAGAGGAACCAGGCAACGCCCGCCGCAAGCGCGAGCGCCAGATACACCATGACGTCGTGGCCCAGAAGGATGCGCCCAAGCATGGTCGCATCGCTGAGGAACGGGACCGAGAGCTTGGCAAGCGGTTCCAGCGCGACGCCGACGAAGCCCTGGCCGATGAGGCCCGACGCACCGATCCCGAAGATGGTCAGCGCCAGGCCCGTCGCCGCCTGATTGGCGAGAAGCGAGAGCGCGATCACGCAGAAGATTAGCGCCATCAGCAGCCCCGCCCCAGCGCCCGCCACGATGCCGAGCGTAGAGGAGCCGGTGGAATTGGCCACCGCAAAGGCCGAGACCGCGCCCATCAGCATCATCCCCTCGACGCCGAGGTTCAGGACGCCGGAACGCTCGGTCACCAGCTCGCCGATCGCCGCCAAAAGCAGGGGCGTCGCCGCGATGATCATCTGGAAGAAGAAATTCTCCATGGGCCGCGCCTCAGGCCCGGCCAGGCGCGGCGAGCCTGATCCGGTAGTGGATCAGGGTGTCGCACGCCAGGAGGAAAAACAGCAACATCCCCTGGAAGATGCCGGTGACCGCCTTGGGCAGCTTCAGCATGATCTGGGCATTCTCGCCGCCGATATAGCTGACGGCCAGGATCAGCGCGCCAAACAATGCGCCGATGGGGTTCAGGCGCCCAAGAAACGCGACGATGATGGCGACGAACCCGTATTCGGCCGAGATCTGGGGTTGCAATTGCTGCACCGTCGCCGAGACCTCGACCGCGCCCGCCAACCCCGCCAGGCCGCCGGACAAAAGCAGCGCGAACCAGATGGTCCGGTCTTGTGAGAACCCGGCGAAGGCGCCCGCGCGCGGGGCCGCGCCGATCACCCGGACCTGGAACCCCTTCATCGTCCGGGTCATCATCAGCCAGAGCGCGACAGCGGCGACGATCGCTAGAACGGCGCCCAGATGGAGCCGGGTGCCGCCGACCAGGACCGGCATGATGAAGCCGTCCTGGAACTCCTTCGATTCCGGGAAACCGAAACCCGCCGGATCTTTGAACGGCCCGCGCACCAGCCAATCGAGAAGTTGCGCCGCCACATAGGTCAGCATCAGGCTGACCAGTATTTCATTGGCGTTGAAGCGCACCCGCAGCAGGGCCGGGATCGCCGCCCAGGCCATGCCGCCCAGCGCGCCAGCCGCCAGGTATGGCACCAGCCAGATGCCACTGGCGCCGTCGGGCGCGCTGAGCGCGATCCAGCCGCCCGTGATCGCGCCGAGCGTGTATTGCCCCGCCGCGCCGATATTCCATACATTGGCCCGGAAGCAGACCGCGAGCCCCGCGCCGATCAGCGCCAGCGGGATCGCTTTCACCACGACCTCCGACGGCGTGTAGAGCCACATCTCGGCCTCGCCCGGGGGCAGGGTCAGCCACAGCCAGAATTCCTTGAACGGCTGGAAGAAATAGATCGACAGGGCCTCGACCGGGTCCTTGCCCATCGCCGCCATCAGGATGCCGCCCGCAACCAGGGTCAGGACGATGGCAATGACCGGCGAGAGCAACGCGAGGGCGCGGGATGGTTGGGGGCGCGGATCGAGGAGGATCACTAGGCCATCTCCTCGGTCGGGATTTCTGTGTCCTCGGGATGCGCTCCGCCCATCAGCAGCCCCACCTTCTCGGGCGTCATTTCGGCGGCGGGGTGCTCCTTAGAGAGGCGCCCATGGTGGATCACCGCGATCTTGTCGCAGATCGAGAAAATCTCCTCGAGATCCTGGCTGATCACCAGGACCGCCGAGCCCTTGGCAGCCAGATCAATCAACGCCCGACGAATGACCGAGGCCGCGCCCGCGTCCACGCCCCAGGTGGGCTGGCTGACCACCAAAACGCCCGGCTCGCGTAGAATTTCCCGGCCGACGACGAACTTTTGCAGGTTGCCGCCGGAAAGCGAGGCCGCGACCGGGTTCTCGGAGGCCGCGCGCACGTCAAAACCTTCCCGCACGCGGCCGGCCCAGTCAGATGCCTTAGAAAAATCGATCCAGCCTCGCGCCGCGATGCCTTCGGCGGTGTGGTGGGCCAGGATGATGTTCTCGGACAGCGTCAGCGCGCCCACCGCCGCATGGCCGTTGCGCTCCTCCGGCACGAAGGCGGCACCCGCCAGGCGTCGCTTGGTCGGGTCAGCACGGCCCATGGGCACGCCGTCGATGTGGATCGTCGCGTCGCTGTCGGACAGCACCTCGCCGGTCAACGCCTCCATCAACTCGGCCTGACCCTCGCCGGCAACCCCCGCGATCCCGACCACCTCGCCGCCGTGCACCTCGAGCGAGAGATCCTTGAGCGTCACACCGAATTCGGATTCCGCGGCAAGGTTCAGATGATCGATCTTCAGGCGCACCGGCCCCCCGCCCGCGGCGCGGTCTTGCCTTTCGACCCAGGCGATCTGGTCGCCGACCATCATCTCGGCCATCGACCGCGCGGTCTCGGCCTTGGGGTCGCAATGGGCGACCACGCGCCCATGGCGCAGGATCGTCGCCGCGTCGCAGAGCGCCTTCACCTCTTCCAGCTTGTGCGAGATGTAGAGGATCGAGCAGCCTTCGGCGGCGAGTTTCTCAAGTGTCTGAAAAAGGAGCTCGGTCTCCTGCGGGGTCAGCACCGAGGTCGGCTCGTCCATGATCAGCAGTTTGGGGTTCTGCAGCAGGCAGCGGATGATCTCGACCCTCTGCTTCTCGCCCACCGACAAGGTGTGAACCGCGCGGCCCGGGTCGATCGCCAGGCCGTAGGCCTCCGATACCTGTCGAATGCGCTCAGATAAGGCCCGCATCGGCTGAGGCGGCAGGGCCAGCGCGATGTTTTCGACCACGCTCAGCGCGTCGAAGACCGAGAAATGCTGGAACACCATGCCGATGCCCATGTCACGCGCTTCGGCGGGTTTGTGGATCACAACCTGCCTGCCGTTCCAGAAGAATTCGCCGCTGGTCGGCTGCATGACGCCGTAGATCATCTTGACGAGGGTCGACTTGCCGGCGCCGTTCTCGCCCAGAAGCGCGTGCTTCTCACCCGGTTGGATCACCAGGGCCACGTCGTCATTGGCGGCGAAGTCACCGAATTTCTTGACGATGCCGCGCGCTTCGAGAAGCGGCGGAGGCTGGGACCCGGCGTGATCGCCAGATTGCTCGGCGGGCGCGCTCATCGCAGCCTGTCTTCCCCCTTGTTGTTGTCCCTTTTCTTTTCTGGCAGCGTGGTCAACGCTCATGCGCTTGTCAAACGCAATGAAAATTCCCCTTGGACCCGGAATCTTTTTGAATGGAATTGCCGGGGGCAGCGCTAGGATGGCTGGCGATGGACAAAACGATCCGATTTCTGCTGAACGGCGCGCCGGTGGAAATCTCCGGCCTGCCGCCCGAGACGACGCTGCTGAATTGGCTGCGCTACGCGCGTGGCCTGACCGGCACCAAGGAAGGCTGCGCCGAGGGCGATTGCGGGGCCTGCACCGTGGGCCTGCGCGAGATCGGTGCCGACGGAAGGCTCGAGACCAGGCCCGTCAATGCCTGCATCCAACTTCTGCCCATGCTCCATGGCCGCGAGGTCGTAACCGTCGAACACCTGGCGGCGGAGGATGGACAGCTGCATCCGGTCCAGGCTGCATTGGCCGAGAGCCATGGATCGCAATGCGGGTTCTGCACGCCGGGTTTCGTGATGAGCCTCTGGGCCGCCTACCGGACCGAGCCGAAGCCGGAGCGCGGCCGGATCAACGATCTGCTCGCGGGCAATCTCTGCCGCTGCACCGGCTACGGACCGATCATCGAGGCGGCGGAGGACTCCTATTCCCGGCCCCGCGCCACTTGGGATGACATTGATGCCGAGATGGCCGCTGGGCGGTTATCCGCGCTGGGAACGGACGAACCGCTGGCCTACGAGGCCGCCGGCCAGCGGTTCTGGGCGCCGGTCACGCTCGACGGGTTCGCCGATCTGGTGGCAAGCCACTCGGAAGCCACCATCATCTCCGGTGCGACCGATGTGGGGTTGTGGGTCACGAAGCACGCCTTCGCCCCTGACGCGATCATCTATACCGGCCGGGTCCGCGAATTGGCGGAGATACGCGAAGAGGGCGGCCATCTCTGGATCGGGGCCGGCGCAACCTATCGCGATGCACATCCACAGATCGCGGCGCACTACCCGGAGATGGGCGAACTGCTCCGGCGCCTCGGTGCCGAGCAGGTGCGCGCCGCAGGTACGATCGGTGGCAATATCGCCAATGGCTCGCCGATCGGGGATATGCCGCCTGCCCTGATCGCGGCGGGGGCAACCCTCACTTTGCGCAAGCGTGCCGACCGGCGCGAGATGGCGCTGGAGGACTTCTTCCTGGACTACGGCAAGCAGGACCTGGCGCCCGGCGAATTCGTCGAGGGAGTGCGGCTGCCGGTTCCGGGCGATGGTGCCCGGCTGCTCTGCTACAAGCTCTCGAAGCGTTTCGACCAGGACATCACCGCGGTGCTCGGCTGTTTCGATGTTGCGGTCAATGATGGCAAGGTGGCCGCCGCGCGGCTTTGCTTCGGCGGCATGGCGGGGGTGCCGAAGCGGGCGGCCGCAACCGAGGCGGCACTGATCGGGCAGCCATGGACCGAGGCGACGGTTCGCGCGGCGATGACGGCGATGGAGGACGACTTCACGCCGCTCACCGACATGCGGGCATCAGCCGGGTACCGGATACGGGCGGCGCAGAACCTGCTGCTCAAATACTTCCTCGAACGGACTGAGCCCCAGACGGCGACGCGCCTGGTCGGGGCCCACTCCGCGAACCCCCGGGCGTAGCGGTGGCCTGATGGAAGCGTTCAGCGATATCCGCGATGGCGCGCACATCCCGCGGCGCCATGACTCGGCCGACAAGCATGTCTCGGGCACCGCAATCTACGCGGACGACATCCCGGAGCCGAAGGACCTGCTGCACTGTTATATCGCGCTTTCACCGAAGGCGCGGGCGCGGATAACCAAGGTAGACTTGGCACCCGTTCGCACGGCCCCGGGCGTGGTCGCTGTACTCTCGGCCGACGATATTCCGGGCGAGAACAATACCGGCCCCGTGGTCCATGACGAGCCCATGCTGGCGGTCACGGAAGTTTCTGACGGCGAGGTCCATTATGCGGGCCAGGCGCTCTTCATCGTCGCGGCCGAGACGCTGGCCGAGGCGCGCACCGCCGCAAAGCAGGCGATCATCGACTATGCGGACGAGACGCCGATTCTGACCATCGCCGAGGCCATGGAGGCGAAATCCTATGTGCAGGACCCCTACCGGATGACCCGGGGCGATGCGCGGGCGGCGATTGACGCGGCCCCGCGCCGGCTCGCGGGCGCCATAACCTTCGGCGGCCAGGATCATTTCTACCTCGAGGGCCAGATCGCCATCGCCTGGCCAGGCGAGGACGAGGATGTTCGCATCATCTCGTCGAACCAGCACCCCAGCGAATGTCAGCAGATTGTCGCCCATGTGCTGGGCGTGCCGGCCCATTCAGTCACGGTGGAGGTGCGGCGGGTTGGCGGCGGTTTCGGCGGCAAGGAGACCCAGGCAAACCTGATGGCGGCGACGGCCGCGCTGGTAGCGAAGAAGACTGGGCGCCCAGCCAAGGTCCGCCTCGACCGGGACGACGACATGATCCTGACCGGCAAGCGGCACGCCTTCGAGATTGACTACGACGTGGGGTTTGACGGCGACGGCCGGATCCAGGGCATACGCTTCGAGCAGCGGGCACGCTGCGGCTGGTCGCTGGACCTCTCCGGCGCGATCTGCGACCGGGCGATGTTCCATGCGGACAACGCCTATTACCTGCCGGCGGCCGAGATCGTCTCCTACCGGCTGCGGACCAACACCGTCTCGGACACCGCCTTCCGGGGCTTCGGCGGGCCGCAAGGCATGATGGGGGTCGAGCGGGTGATCGACGAGATCGCCTTCACTTTGGGCCGCGATCCGCTGGATGTGCGGTGGGTCAATTTCTACGAGCCTCAGGACGGGCCGGGCGAGCGGGTCATGACCCCCTACCACATGGCGGTCGAGGATTCGGTCATCGACCAGATCGTTGAGGACTTGGTCGCATCGTCGGATTACAGGGCGCGCCGGGCGGCGATCCGGGAATGGAACGCAGCCAACCAGGTGCTGAAGCGCGGCATCGCGCTCACGCCCGTCAAGTTCGGCATCTCGTTCACCACGACCTTCCTCAATCAGGCCGGCGCCCTTGTGCATCTCTACCAGGACGGCTCGGTGATGCTGAACCATGGCGGGGTCGAGATGGGCCAGGGGCTTTACGTCAAGGTAGCCCAGGTCGCGGCCTCCGAGCTCAATATCGATCTCGACCGGATCAAGATCACCGCGACGCGGACCGACAAAGTGCCAAATACCTCGGCCACCGCGGCCTCCTCGGGCTCGGATATCAATGGCATGGCGGTGCGCGACGCATGTGAGAAGCTGAAGGCACGGCTTACGCGGTTCGCCTGCGAGACCATGAACGTGACCGAGGGGGATGTGGAGTTTCTGCCGAACCGCATTCGCGTCGGCGCGCAGGAGATCGCCTGGGACGACTTCATCAAGCAGGCCTATCTGGGCCGCGTGCCGCTTTCGGCCACCGGGTTCTACGCGACCCCGAAGATCCACTGGGACAAGGCCGCGGCCAAGGGGCGGCCCTTCTACTACTTCGCCTACGGGGCGGCGGTCAGCGAGGCGGT
>Ga0224508_10000903_pt1 | contig 27319 bp, 21 predicted proteins | sample SF_Jan12_sed_USG_4_FD_170157 | JGI IMG/M metagenome (GOLD analysis project Ga0224508, IMG submission 170157) | Sediment microbial communities from San Francisco Bay, California, United States - SF_Jan12_sed_USGS_21 | ecosystem: Environmental > Aquatic > Marine > Sediment | place: USA... | reverse complement strand
AAACACCAATGGTCTATTAAGGCAATACTTCCCGAAAGGAATGGATCTGTCGGAGGTAACACAAGCCAAACTGAATGCCGTGGCAAGACGCCTCAACGAACGACCAAGAAAAACGTTAAACTTTGAAACACCGGCTGAACGATTTAATGCATGTGTTGCGTCGACCGGTTGAGATGGCAGTCGTTAGCGGACGCTGGTCTTTGATATCTGAGTGTCCGCTTTCGGGAAAACCGCAAATCATTGAATTCCAAGACCTAAAATGCGACTCATAGCCATATTTTCTCGTAATCAATTGATTTTACAGGCGAAGAGTGGTGGGCCCGGCTGGACTCGAACCAGCGACCAAGGGATTCACTTTACCCGATCATTTCTGAACGGAGCGGACTATCTCATCACCCACAATCACTCGATTGTTCAGGGTGCGGGACGCTCTAGCCTGTTATTAAGAACACTCAAGTTCTCAGGTAGTCTCTGCACCTTCCAGAAGTGTACTTCTGACTTGGCTCAGGGTTACCTTCAACCTCAGCTGTTAAGGGTTCCCTGAATTCATCCCGTTCATCCTGAATCTTTCGATCCAGGCGCACCATTATTGATGAGTCCCCTGCTCTAACCAACTGAGCTACAGGCCCACATAAGCGGCGTATTCTAGCACCATGTAATTAAGCCGTCTTCTGAATTCAATCGCGCCTTGAATTAATTTATTATTCGATTGAGCAAAAATTCATAAGCCGCTTATGGAATGCATCGTCTGTAATAAACAACTTCGGGGCAGGCAACGTAAGTTCTGCTCTCGAGAGTGTAAAAACAGGTCAGGTAATTTAAATTACCAAAGTTATCAGGCTCAGCAGAGGCGGGGTTGGTTCAGGAAGCTGAAACTGGTGAAAATGTATAAGGGTTGCTGTGGGAAATGTGGCTACGACAGGAAGTATGCTGCGCTGGAGTTTCATCATGCCGATTCGGCTACAAAATCTTTCCAACTGGATCTTCGCTCGCTTTCGAATCGCAAATGGATAGTTATTGTGGAAGAGGCTAAGAAATGCATCTTGCTCTATTCCAACTGTCATGCGGAGTTGCATAATCCTACCTGTCTGATGGAGTAGTTCAGGAACTCCAGTGCCGGAAGGGAAGTATTGGTCTATTTAAAAGTGTGGGCTCGCTGAGCTCGAAGTGACGAAACAACTTAGAGATCCCGCGCGCGGGGATAATTTTGTTTACTGGATCCCGCGGCTCGACGCATCGGGTCAAGCCGCGGGATGATAACGTTAGTCGGCGTCGATGAAGCTGCGCAGTTGTTCGGAGCGGCTGGGGTGGCGCAGTTTGCGTAGGGCCTTGGCTTCGATTTGACGTATGCGCTCACGGGTGACGTCGAATTGCTTGCCGACTTCCTCGAGGGTGTGATCGGTATTCATGTCGATGCCGAAACGCATGCGCAGTACCTTGGCCTCGCGCGGGGTCAGGCTCGACAGGATTTCACGGGTCGACTCCGACAATCCGGCGTTGGTTGCGGTATCGGCCGGCAACAGCACGTTGGTGTCTTCGATGAAATCTCCGAGGTTCGAATCTTCGTCGTCACCGATTGGTGTTGCCATTGAAATCGGTTCCTTGGAAATCTTCAGTACCTTGCGCACCTTGTCTTCGGGCAGATCCATGCGCTCGGCCAGTTCTTCCGGTTGCGGGTCGCGTCCGAGCTCCTGCAGCATCTGGCGCGAAATGCGGTTCAGCTTGTTGATGGTTTCAATCATATGTACCGGGATACGGATGGTACGTGCCTGGTCCGCGATCGAACGCGTAATCGCCTGGCGAATCCACCAGGTGGCATAGGTCGAGAACTTGTAGCCACGGCGATATTCAAATTTATCCACCGCTTTCATCAGGCCGATGTTGCCTTCCTGGATCAGGTCGAGGAATTGCAATCCGCGATTGGTATATTTTTTTGCGATCGAAATAACCAGGCGCAGGTTGGCCTCGATCATTTCCTTCTTCGCACGTCGTGCCTTGGCTTCGCCAATCGACATCTTGCGATTGATTTCCTTGATTTCACCAATCGACAGGTTGGACACCTTTTCGAGGTTTTTCAGGCGTTTCTGGTAACGCAGGATTTCCTCTTTACAGCTTTCCAGTGTCTTCACGTATTTTTCACCGGACTTCAGGTGGCTATCGATCCAGTTTAGATTAGTCTCGTTCGCCTTGAAGGTTTCGATGAAAGTCCTGCGCGGCATATTTGCCTGCTTTACACAGATGTTAAGAATGGTACGTTCATTGGTGCGGATGCGGTTGATAACCTCTTTCAGATTCAAACTGAGCCTGTCGATAAACAGCGGCAGCAGCTTGATCTCCATCAATTCATTAACCGCGCGATTAATATTGCGCTCGTATCCCTTGATGTCACCCTTGGCAACGCAGTTCATGGCCCGGTTAAAGGCGCGTTCGATCGCGGTAAAGCGTTTTGCTGCCTCTTCCGGATCTGGACCGGTATCTTCGACAGCGGCATCATCGTCATCGTCGCTGATCTGGGCTGCAGCGGGCAGTGGGATCGACTCGGGGTCTTCGGTCGGATCGACAAAGCCGACCATTAGGTCGCTCAGCTTGGCTTCATCTTCACGTACTTCGTTATAGCGTTCGAATATCATGCGCATGGTATCGGGATAGCGCGCCAGTGAACTCATCGCCTGGTTAAGGCCGTTCTCGATGCGACGAGCGATCTTGATTTCACCCTCACGCGTCAGCAGCTCGACCGTGCCCATTTCACGCATATACATGCGCACCGGGTCCGTGGTACGACCAAATTCACTATCCAGCGAGGCTAATGCCGCCGCCGCTTCTTCGGCAGCGTCTTCATCGGGCTCGGTTTCGGTGTCGCTGAGTATGTCGGCGGTTTCCGTAGGGGCCGACTCATGGACCTTGATGCCCATGTCGTTGATCATACGGATGATGTCTTCTATCTGCTCCGGTTCGACGATGCCTTCCGGCAAATGATCGTTTACTTCGGTGTAGGTCAGAAAGCCCTGTTCCTTGCCTTTGGCAATAAGTTCCTTTAGCCGGGATTGCTGATCTTGATCCATATTGCCTCGAAATTGGTAAAAGTTGCGGTGAACACCCCAGTATATAAGACTTTATTGGGGTTTTCCAAGTCTAGCAGTGACTTAAGAGTGATTTGTGAACAATTTTTTGTGCTCCCGCTTTTCCGCTTCAGAAAGCGCTTCACCGGACTGTAATTTTGTTATCAGTTGCTTTTGGCGATGGTCAATATACTGTTTTCGCAGGCTTTGTAAACAGTCGGCAAACATGCGCTCGAGACTTTCGTCATCCTCGACCGGGGGTTCCATCGCGGCAAGCTTGTATAGGTGGGACTCGTGGTCGTCGTCTTTGAAGCGATCGAGCAGGTTCTGGGTGCTTATTTCGGGCTCATCATGGATGCGATCGAGGATCTTTAGCAATAGATCAACTCCCGGTATGCCACTCTCGGCAAGTTCGTCATGAGTGCCGGTCGACTGTGCCAATGCGGGTTTCTTCAGCAACAGGTTGATTGCAAGACGGGTAGGGGTCCAGTGCGGCTCGGGCATTCGGCTGCCGGTCGCTGCAACCGGTTTATCCTCTCCGAGCAGGCGCAACATACGAGTATCGATCTGTTGTCCTGTGCGCTGCTCAACCTCGGTCAGGATCTGGTCCTTCAGGCTTTGTAACGGTATTTGCATAAAGTAGGGACGCAGGCGGTCGAGAAACTGGGCCCGGCCTTCCAGGGTTTTGATGTTGCATTCTGTCAGCAAGGTCTCAAACAGGTATTCAGTCAGGGTGGAAGCCTGCTCGACCTGCTGGTCAAACGCCTCGCTGCCGAACTCGCTAATGTAGCTATCCGGATCCTGGCCTTCGGGCAGGAACAGGAAGCGCGCGAGGCGTCCTTCCTTGAGCGAAGCCAGGCACTCTTCGAGCGAGCGCCAGGCTGCTTTCTTGCCGGCGGTGTCACCGTCGAAACAGAACACCAGATTTTTGCAGACCCGGAACAGGGACTCTATCTGCCGATTATTGATCGCGGTTCCGAGGGTCGCGACCGCCGTCTTGACACCGTGTTCGGCAAGCGCGACAACATCCATGTAGCCCTCGGTAACGTAGATGCGATCGATATTGGTGACTGCTTTTTTCAATTCATAGAGCCCGTATATTTCATCGCTTTTGTGGAACAGGGGCGATTCGGGGGAGTTTAGATACTTGGGGTTATCCTCGGGATTGATCACGCGCCCCCCGAAGGCGATGGTGTGCCCGCGCCGATCGCGGATTGGAAACATCAGCCGATGGCGAAAGCGATCATAGGGTTTACCGCTCTCCTTTTTCACCAGCATGCCGGTTTCGACGAGCTGCTTTTCGTCGCCGCTCAGGTTGTTCCAGCCCGGCGGTGCATAGCCGATGGCAAATGTCTTCGCGGTCTGGCCGCTGATACCTCGATCTTTCAGGTAATCGATCGCTGCCGGGGTTTGCTTCAGTTGAGCCTCGTAGTATTGCGAGCTTTGCTCCATCGACTGGTACATTGATTCGAGTCCCTGGGCGGGTTTCGCGGGTGCCGTGCCCTGTTCATAGGGAACCTCGATACCGAGTGATTGGGCGAGCGACTCGATTGCCTCGACAAACTCCATGTGGTCATAGTCCATCAGGAAGCCGACCGCGTTCCCTGATTTCTGGCAACCGAAACAATGATAGAACTGCTTGCTCGAGCTGACCGAAAAGGAAGCCGTTTTTTCACCGTGGAAAGGACAGCAGGCCCAGTATTCGCGGCCTTTCTTTTTTAGCGGCACGCGGCTGTCGATAACCTCCACGATATCAACCCGGTTCAGCAGGTCATCGATGAAGCTACGTGGAACTCTACCCGCCATCAGGATTATTTCCGCCCGGATAAATTAAACGCGCACTCGGGGATAGGATTTTTGTGCCGTAGCAAGGCCGTTTCGCACGCAGAATGTGAACGTATAGACGCATACATGATCATTCGAGTACGAAACTAACGCCGCTACGGTGCAAAAAGACATTCCCGAGTGCGCGTTTAAGCGGCATTGCTTTGCAGGGTTTCGAGCAAGGAATCGAACTCGGCCGCTTTGGGCTTGACCATCCAGATTTTGCGCTGGAAATGGTTGAAGTTCTCGAGGATATACTGGCCCCATTCGCTTTGGGTCTCCTGCACGTATTCGCCAATAGCGGATTGCAGGTAGACGCGATGGCTTTCCATCGATTCATCCGCGATTCGATGAATGTCGATGAGCTCCTTGTTAACCCGGTCAAAGAAGTTGCGGTCGAGATCAAGCACATAGGCAATTCCGCCGGTCATGCCGGCTCCGAAATTGTATCCGGTGTTGCCGAGAATAGTAACAATGCCGCCCGTCATGTATTCACAGCCATGATCACCAATCCCTTCGACAACAGCATGGGCACCCGAGTTGCGCACCGCGAAACGTTCACCCGCAAGCCCCGCGGCCAGCAGCTTGCCACCGGTTGCACCGTAGAGGCAGGTGTTGCCGATAATAGTTGCATCCTGTGATTTGAAGTGGCTATTACCCGGGGGTGAAATGACAACCTTGCCACCGGCCATACCCTTGCAAACGTAATCGTTGGCATCGCCCTCGAGGTGCATATTGAGACCACCGGCATTCCAGACGCCGAAGCTTTGCCCCGCGGTTCCCTTGAGATGCAGCGTGATCGGTGTTTCGGACATGCCGTGGTTGCCGTGGACGCGCGCAATTTCACCGGAAAGCCTGGCGCCGATTGAGCGATGGGTATTGTTGACCCGGTATTTGAATTCGCCACCGCTCGAATTTTTAATCGCGTCCATGCAATCGGTTACCATTTGCTCGGCAAGCTCGCCCTTGTCCCAGGGTGGATTGCGTTCCTCGCTGCAGTAACGTGGCAGTTCAGGATCAACTCCTCCGTCCGACAGGATCGGATCGAGGTTCAGATTTTGCTGGCTTGAGGTATTGCCCGCTACAACTTCAAGTAAATCGGTGCGGCCAATCAAGTCCTCAAGTTTAGATACCCCGAGCGTCGCCAGGATTTCGCGCACCTCTTCGGCAATAAAGCGAAAATAATTTTTAACCTTTTCGGTGGTGCCGACGTAATGCAGTTCACGTAGCTGGTCGTTTTGCGTTGCGACCCCGGTGGCGCAGTTGTTCAGGTGGCAAATGCGTAGATACTTGCAGCCCATCGCAATCATTGGCCCGGTGCCGAAACCAAAGCTTTCGGCGCCGAGGATGGCCGCCTTGACAACATCGAGCCCGGTTTTGAGACCCCCATCGGTCTGAATGCGAACCTTGCTACGCAACTTGTTTGCGCGCAACACCTGGTGAGTCTCCGCAAGACCCAGTTCCCACGGAGAACCGGCATATTTCACCGATGTCAGCGGACTCGCACCGGTACCACCGTCGTGGCCGGCGATCGTGATCAGGTCGGCATAAGCCTTGGCGACACCAGCGGCAATCGTGCCAACGCCCGCCTCGGCCACGAGCTTGACCGAAACCAGCGCCTGCGGATTGACCTGCTTGAGGTCGAATATCAGTTGCGCCAGGTCTTCTATCGAGTAGATGTCGTGATGCGGCGGTGGCGAAATCAGGGTAATGCCCGGATCGGAGTTGCGCAGGCGTGCTATCAGTTCATTGACCTTGTTACCCGGTAATTGCCCACCTTCTCCCGGTTTGGCGCCCTGGGCAATCTTGATTTGCAACACTTCGGCATTGACCAGGTAATGCGGGGTAACACCGAAACGGCCTGACGCGACCTGCTTGATCTTGGATACCTTATCGGTACCAAAGCGCGCCGGGTCTTCACCACCTTCACCCGAATTGGAGCGCCCACCGAGCTGATTCATTGCCTGCGCGAGGGTTTCATGGGCCTCGGGCGAGAGTGCGCCCAGCGACATGCCGGCCGAGTCGAAACGGGCGAGAATATTGGCGCCGGGCTCGACCTCGTCGATATCGATCGACGGTTGTGGTTTAAGCTGCATCAGGTCGCGCAACGCGGTTGCTGGGCGGTTGTGCACGATCTCTGTGTATTTTTTCCAGTCAGCGTAATTACCACTATTAACCGCTGCCTGCAGGCTGTGCACGACATCCGGGTTATAGGCGTGGTACTCGCCACCGTGAATATATTTTAACAAGCCACCCTGTTCGATGGTCTTGCGCGGGTTCCAGGCAAACTTGTTGAGAGCTTTCTGTTCGGCCTCGAGTTCATCGAAGCCAATGCCGTCGATGCGACAGGTGGTGCCCGGAAAACACAAGTCGACCACGTCATGGTGTAGTCCGACAATTTCAAACAGTTGGGCGCCGCGATAACTGGCGATGGTCGAAATGCCCATCTTGGAAATTATCTTGTACAGCCCCTTGTTGATTCCACGGCGATAGTTGGTGCCGGTATTCGGGCAGGTCAGTTCCGGCAATTCGCCGGTACGGGTCATACCGACAATGCTGGCATAGGCGAGATAGGGATAAATTGCGGTTGCGCCGAAACCGAGTAGTACCGCCATCTGGTGAGGATCGCGGACGCTGCCGCTTTCAACCACGATATTGGTATCACAGCGACCGCCGCTGTTGCTGAGGCGATGGTGTACCGCTCCGGTGGCGAGTGCCGCGTGCACGACCAGTCGGTTGCGCGGGATATCCTTATCGCTCAGTACGAGGATGACAATACCCCTGCGTGATGCCTTCTCGGCCTGGTCCTGGATGTCGATGATCGCCTGCTTCAGCGACTTCTTTTCGGGATCATAACCCAGCGAGATAATTTCATGGGCGTAGCCCTTGTCGTGCCAGGCCAGTAAATCGACATACTTCTGCTCGGAAAGAATCGGTGAACTGACGATCAGGCGGTCGGCATGCTCGGCGGCCTCGTTAAATAAATTGTGCTCACGTCCGAAACAGGTTTCCAGCGACATGACGATTTTTTCGCGCAGCGGGTCGATCGGTGGGTTGGTGACCTGCGAAAATTGCTGGCGAAAACTGTCGAACAACGAGCGACGGTGGCTTGATAGTACCGGTAACGGGGTGTCGTCGCCCATTGATCCTGTGGCCTCCTGTGAGTCCTGTGCGAGCACCTTGAGGATCTGGTCGCGTTCCTCGAAGCTGACCTGGAAAAGCTTTTCCAGCTGGGTCAGGGTTTCCTTGTTCATCGCCAGTGCCGAGAAGGGTGAATTAACCGGGTCGGCACTCAGGCGTATGAGTCGGTCACGCATCCAGATTTCGTAGGGATGGCGGTTCTGAAGCTGTTTATCGATATCGTCGGACATCAATAGCTTGCTGGTCTTGGTGTCGACCGCAATCATTTCGCCCGGTTTCAGCCGACCCTTGGCGATGACGTCCTCGGGCGCGTAGTCCCAGACGCCGATCTCCGAGGCGAGCGTGATGTGCCGGTCCCGGGTCTGTACCCAGCGAGCCGGGCGCAAACCGTTGCGGTCCATAACGCAGCAGGCGTGACGACCGTCGGTCAGCACGATTCCAGCGGGCCCATCCCAGGGTTCCATGTGCATTGATGAGAATTCATAAAAAGCATGCAACGCCGGTTCCATGTGGTCTACATTCTGCCAGGCCGGTGGTATCAACAGGCGCACCGCACGGAACAAATCCATGTCCCCGGACAGCAGGAAGTCGAGCATGTTGTCAAGCGAACTCGAATCCGACCCGGTCATGTTGACGATCGGTTGAATCGCTTCGATGTCCGGTAGCAATTCGGACTTGAACTTGTAGGCACGTGCATTTGCCCAGTTGCGGTTGCCCTGGATGGTATTGATCTCGCCGTTGTGGGCAAGGTAGCGAAATGGTTGTGCGAGTTTCCATTGTGGCCAGGTATTGGTTGAGAAACGCTGATGGAAAACACAGATCGCCGATTCCAGTGCGGGATCGCTCAGGTCCGGGTAGAAAATCGGCAGGTTTTCCGGTGTGATCAATCCCTTGTAGGAAAGGACATCGTTAGACATGCTCGAAATATAATAGTATTCCTCAATGCGTCGATTTTCCTGTGCTTCGAAAGCTTTGCCAGCGGCGCGGCGCGCCAGGTATAGCGAGCGATTGAACTCGGCACGTGATAAGTCATCCGGCGCGTTGACATATACATGGTAAATCGCGGGTAGCGATTTCAGGGCTTCTTCGCCGCAGGCTGATTCATCGATAGGCATTTCACGCCAGCCGGCGACCTCGAGACCCTGATCGGCAATTTTAGCGGCGATAACCTCCTGGGAAACCAGCGTTTCATCTTCGAAGGGCGAGATAAAGACCAGCCCCACGGCATAGCGTCGTGCACAATGGATGCCGAGTTCCGCGGCTTTGCCACGCAGGAAAGCGTCCGGTTTTTTTAATAGTAAGCCACAGCCGTCACCCGATTTGCCGTCAGCCGCGACAGCGCCACGATGCGTCAGGCGCGCAAGCGCTTCGATCGAGGTCTTGACCAGCCAATGGCTGGGTTTATCGTCGATATTGGCGATCAATCCGAAACCGCAGCTGTCTTTCTCGAAGCCGGGTTGGTAGAGACCTGTCAATTTCTGGTTCGTGCTCATGGTTCCTGGTCTGTGGTTAAACGGGCCGCCTATGCCGCCGCTTGCCTTTTGCGCCATGAAAAGGCGGACTTTTCACGCGGCCAAAAGGCCAAACAGTATACCTGTGAGCGTTGGATATATGAAATCGGGCCGTTGGGCCTGATAGAATTTGCACTGCCTTGGTGCGCTTTATTAAGCGTTCAGGGTTTGCAGTAGTTTTTCCTGGTTATAGTCGGCGCTGACGAAGGCTTCGCCAATCGCGTTTAACAAAACCAGCTTTATCTGGCCATCAACCGCCTTCTTGTCGATCGACATGGCCTCGAGATATTGCTCGACCGAGATGTCTTTGGGTGGAATCACCGGCAGATCGGCCTGTTGTAACAACGCGACGCCGCGTTGCCGGACATCTTCATCGATCCGGCCTTCTCGAATGGACAGATCGATTGCCATAACCATGCCGACCGCGACAGCTTCGCCATGCAGCCACTTACCATAGCCCATCACGGTTTCGATAGCATGCCCGAAGGTGTGACCGAGATTCAGGATCGCGCGCAGTCCGCTTTCGCGTTCGTCCTGTTCAACCACGCGCGCCTTGTTTTGGCAGGAAACCAGTACCGCCTGTGCGAGCAGATCCTGGTCGAGATTCGACAGGCCGGTAATGTTGTCCTCCAGCCAGTTAAAAAAATCGGCGTCGCAAATCAAACCATACTTGATGACTTCGGCAAGGCCGGCGCTCAGCTCCCGTGCGGGCAGGGTGTTCAGGGTGCCGATATCGGCGATGACGCACCGCGGTTGATAAAACGCGCCGATCATGTTTTTACCGAGCGGGTGGTTAACGCCGGTTTTACCACCAACCGATGAATCAACCTGGGACAGCAGCGTCGTCGGGATCTGGATAAAATTCACGCCACGTTGATAAATACTCGCGGCAAATCCGGCAATATCGCCAACCACGCCTCCACCCAGCGCGATCACCGTGGTGTTTCGATCATGTCGATTGGTGAGCAGCAAATCGATGACAGCTTCTACCGACGCCAGGGTCTTGTGCTGCTCGCCGTCCTCGAGAATGAATTCGTCGTGGCGGATGTTTGCGGTATCAAGCGCCTTTTCTAGCGGCTCGAGATACAGCGGTGCGACCGTGCTGTTGGTTACGACCAGCGCCGACCTGCCATGGACATGCCGGCTGATCAAGTCCGCCTGGTCGAGCATTTCGGTACCGATGTAAATGGGGTAACCGCGATCGTCGAGGTCTACCTTGAGGGTGTGCTTGATAGGCATTCTTATTTCAAATTGTCGGGCAATTGGTTGATGATATCAGCTGCGAGGCGCCGCGCCATACGCTTGTCGGTCTTGACCGCGAGATCTGCAAGGTCCAGGTAGATTGGACGACGTTCGGCCGACAGTGATTCGAGGCGCTCACGCGGATTCTCGGTTTGAAGCAACGGTCTTTTCTTGTCGCGTCGGAGCCGATACAGCTGTTGGTTAACCGAGGTATCGAGGAACACGATATAGCCTTTTTGCTTGAGTAGCTGCTGGTTTTCGCTGCGCATTATGGAACCACCGCCAGTGGCTATAACGCGGTTGTTCGTGCTCAGCAATTCGCTGAGTGCGCTGGATTCCCGGTCCCGGAATCCCTGTTCACCCTCGATGTCGAAGATGCGTGCAATATCAACCCCGGTGCGTTTTTCGATAAAGTGATCGCTGTCTTCGAACTCACGGTGCAGACGCTTGGCAATAATATTGCCGATCGTCGATTTCCCGGAACCCATCGGTCCGATCAGGATGATATTGCGATGACTCATGCGCCTATGATACCCCAAACAAAAAAAAGGCAGCCACCCGGGCTGCCTCTTTTTTCGATCAAAATACCGGTTTAGCGGATATCGAGGTTTGACCCTTGCAGGATTTTCGGCGTTACAAAAATCAGCAGCTCGGTGCGATCGTCAATCTCAATAGTCGACTTGAACAGGTTGCCAACCACCGGCAGGTCACTGAAAAAGGGTACTCGCGTTACCTGGTTGGTTTTTTCGGTTTCGTAAATACCACCCAGTACCACGGTCTGACCGTTATCGACCAGCAGCTGTGATTGCACTTCGCGGGTATCGATACTCGGTGCCGACAGTCCGGCGCCAAAAGCTACCGTTTCACCAACGTTATCCTTGTGCACGTCGAGATCCATGATGACTCGGTCGTCCGGGGTGATTTGCGGCGTTACTTCAAGCGAGAGTACTGCTTTCCTGAATTGCAGAGTCGCGTCACCGTCATCGAGTTCGAGGTAGGGAATTTCCACACCTTGCTCGATTCTTGCAGTATGTGAATCAGCAGTGATAACCCGTGGACTTGATACCACTTCGCCTCGACCCTCGATTTGAGCGGCCGAAAGTTCCATTGTGAGCAGAGTTCCTAGCGGCAGCTTGGCCAGTGCCAACGCAAAGCTACCAGCTGGGTTTTGAACTGGCAGATTTACGTTAAGCCCGTCAAATGTGTTGAAGGTATTATCGTTCACCAGGTCGTTAACACCAAACAGGCTTCCGGAGGTAACCGCGGTCTCTCCAGGTGACTGGAGGGTTCCCTGGCTATCGTTGCTGACGCCGAAGCGTACGCCCAGTTCCTTACTAAAGTCATCGTTGGCAATAACCACCCGTGACTCGATTAACACCTGGCGCACGGGAATATCCAGTTCGGCAAGCAGTACGCGCACATTCGACAGGCTGGAGTTGGTGTCCTTGACCAACAGTGTATTGGTGCGTTCATCGACACTCACCGAACCCCGCGGCGACAGAATCGCGTTATCCTTAAGTTTCAGAAGTTCGGCTAGATCAAGGGCCTTGGCATAATTGACCTTGATGAACTCGGTACGCAAGCGTTCCAGTTCTTCCACCTGTTTGCGAGATTCGAGTTCGAGTTTTTCGCGTGCGGCTATCTCATCAGTCGGCGCGATCAGGATCACGTTACCCGCTTTGCGTTGATCCAGGCCCTTGGTCTTGAGGATAATATCCATGGCCTGGTCCCAGGGCACGTTTTTCAGCCGCAGGGTCAGATTACCCTCGACTGAATCTGAAACCACCAGGTTGAGCCCGGTGAAATCTGCGAGAAGTTGTAACACCGATCGTACTTCGATGTCCTGGAAGTTAAGCGACAGGCGCTCGCCGGTGAAGCCGAATTTTTCTTTCTTTTTCTTTTCCTCGTCTTCCTTAGAAATAGGTGCGATCTCAATGGTGTAAACACGGTCGGTTTGGTAGGCAAGATGCTCGAAATCGGTATTCGACGTGATTGCCATACGAATATTAGCACCCTCCTGTATCGCGTCGATGCTAGTGATCGGCGTCGCGAAGTCGCTAACATCCATACGACGTTGCAGTTCAGCAGGTAACTGGGACCCGATCATCTCAACAAAAACCACGTTATTTTCACGCCAGACATCGGTGCTGATGGAAGTAGTTGTAAGATCAACAATTACACGTCCCTCACCATTTGGACCACGTTTGAAATCGACATTGGTAACGCCTTTGGCCACCGCGGATATGGTCGGTGTGCTTTCGGTAATACTCGTCGTGGTGCCGCTGCCCTCGCTTTGCGTGGTTGAAGCGGGCAGAAGGCTCTGATCACCACCAGCGAGAGTCAGGGTTACCTGGTTGCCACTAACATTGGTAACATATTCGGCTTTCTGAGCAAGATTGATTACTACGCGGGTGCGGTTTTTAGAGGCGGCTGAAACGATACTCTGCATCGCACCGATACCTACCTGCATGCTGCGCTGTTCCAGCTTGTTCTCGGTTTCACCGAAATCGAGTGCAATTCGTGCGGGTTCGTCGATAGTAAAGGTGCGCGGTGCTACCGCGGTTCCGTCGAAAGTGAACACGATCTGAACCGTGTTCCCGGTCATGACCGAGTAATCGAGACCGATAAGGGCTCGTGCCGAAGCGTCACCGAAGGCAAGCAGGAAAATCCCTGCCAACGAAGCCTTGAATAGTTTTGTTAAATTCATTTTATTGCTAACACTGTTCATTGGTGATTCCTCTCGTTACTCGATCAGCGCGACCGCTGATGAGCGCTCGATATAGTTTCCCAGCCCGTCTGGGACAATTTCAGTCAATTCAATAACCTGGTCAGTAACCGAAATAATACGGCCATGGTTTTGTCCCATGTAGTTACCTTCAATGACGCGGTGCACGGTATTATCTGGCGCAAAAATCAGGCCCCACTTGATGCCGTCTTTATCGTCGATAGTGCCCTTCAGGCGCAGCGTATCAAGCGGAAAGTCTTCGAGCGGTTCCTTTACCCGATCAATATCGGGCCGAAGTCCGGAAGCGAGCTCGTTGATTTCTTCAGGAATCTCCTCGGGACGCCTGAAATCAACCAGTTTGAACGGATCGCGCAGGTCGTGCGAGGTATATTCAAAGTTCTGGTAAGGCTGGAACTCCGGGATCGGTTCGATGCGTCCAGGTGGTCGCGATCTGATTTCCTGCGTAAATTGTTGCAGGTCGCCGAGACCCGCACCACAGCCGGAAAGAAATGTGGCAATTGCACCCAGAAGAATTATTTTTGGAGAGGCTTTTAACAGTCCTGTCATTGCTCATCCTCCTGAAGGTAACGATAGGTCTTGGCGGTAGCTGCCATTTTCAGCTTTCCGTTAAGATCTTCCTTGTCGAATGGTTCCAGCTTCATGTCGTTGATGGTAACGATGCGGGGTAGTGCCGCGATGCCACTGATGAAAGTAGCGAGCTGGTGGTAAGACCCGGATACCTCGAGGGCGATAGGTAGTTCGGCGTAAAATCCTTTTTTCTCTTCGGCGCTGGGTTTGAATTTTTTTACTTCGAGACCCGAGGCAAGACCGGTTTGCGAGACGTCAACCAGCAGGGATTCAACCTCGGTAGTTTCGGGTAACTGGCGCAAAAGGGCGCCAAAGGATGCCTCCATTTCAGCAAGCTGCTCTTTATATAGCTCGAGTTTGGCGGCCTGGTCTGCCTTGACCTTGAATACATCCTTAAGCTCAACTTCCTTCTTTTCGTGCCGTTCCAGAACTTTTAACTGGTCCTGGGTATCAAAATAAATACCCGCGGCGATAATCGCAACGAATATAATTGCGAATACCGAGAACTTGATAGTGTTCGGCGCAGTACCAATGTTGTCGGGTTCAAGATGATGCTGGATTTCGTCCCAATTCATTGCAGACCTCCATCATCTACTTCTTCCTCACCGGTCGCATTGGGTGAGGTTTGTTTAACAGTCAGGGTAAAGGTGCTAATGCGATTAACCGTAATATCTTCGATTTCGATAACCGTCAGATTCGGATCTTTAAGCCAATCTGAAGCGGAAAGGTTGCGCATGTAAGTCGATACCCGGGCGTTTGACTCTGCTTCACCGTTGATGGTCAGGTTGTTCCCGACCTGGGTTAGCGTCTCGAGGTAAACACCATTCGGTACCGATGACACGATTTCAGTAAATAAATGTACGATCGAAGGCCGGCTTGCCTGCAAATCCTGGATAACCTCCATGCGTTCGATCAGGCTACGGCGTACTTTTTGCAGTTCCCTGATTTCCTTGATCTCCTCATCCAGCTTTTTGATTTCATTGGTCATGTAATTATTGCGTGACAGCTGGTAGTCGATCTTGGATTGCATCTGGAAATGGATTAAGCCCCAAACGGCTAAAGCCAGCAAAGCAGTCATAACCGCCATCGTGATGAACTGTTTTCTCTGCTCCTGGCGCAGTTCTTCACGCCAGGGGAGTAGGTTGATCGAGGTAATGATCATGAGTATTCAGCTCCTCGGATGGCTAGTCCCGCAGCAATCAGGAAGGAGGGTGCGTCCGCTTCCAGGTTGGCCTTGTTGACACGGCTTGTCGAGGACATATCGGCAAACGGATTTGCAATCGTGGTGGGAACACCGATGTGGGATTCAGTCAGCTCGGCCAGGTTTGGCAACGAGGCGGTGCCACCGGCCAGTACCAGGTGATCAATGTCACCAATCGGGCCGCCCGCCGAGTAGAAGAACTGCAGAAAACGACTGACTTGTTGCGCGGTTGTTTCTTTGAACGGTTCGAGCACTTCGGGTTCATAGTTATCGGGCAATCCGCCCTGGCGCTTGGCCAGACCGGCTTCTTCATAAGATAAGCCGTAGCGGCGCATGATTTCTTCGGTTAACTGCTTACCACCAAAATTCTGTTCGCGCGTATAAATCAATTGATGATTGTGAATTACGCTGAGACTGGTCATGGTGGCGCCGATATCGACGATCGCGACAGTTTTATCCATGCCTTCATCGGGCATTTGAGAGGCCATCGCAGAAAACACGGTTTCTACCGTATAGGCTTCGATATCAACGATCTTCGGCGTTAGCCCAGCGAGTTCAACCGCGGCAACGCGATCATCGACGTTTTCGCTTCGACAGGCAGCCAGCAAAACATCAACTGTTTCAGGGTTGCTTTCGGTTTCTCCGATGATATGGAAGTCGAGGTTTACTTCCTCGAGGGGATAAGGAATATACTGGTCGGCTTCCAGCTGGATCTGGCCCTCCATCTCGTCTTCGGAAAGACTGATGGGCATGGTGATTTTTTTAGTGATGACCGATGAACCGGAAACGGCAATGGCACAATTTCTTGATTTTATTTTTGACTTGGCGAGCGCACGCTTTACACTCTCGCCTACTGATTCGACTTCGGCGACGTTTTTTTCGACGACTGCGTTTGCGGGCAGGGGTTCAACTCCGATACCTTCAATACGGTAACTGGATCCGGTTTTGCTGAGTTCCATCAATTTGACCGATGTAGAACTGATGTCTAGCCCAATAAGCGGCGGTTTTTTTCGCGATAAAAACACCGGTATCCCTCGTCAATGTGCCTGTGATACTCGATCTTATATGACAAATTACATTAAGATCTAGTTGTAAGTATATAGAATATTAAATTATTCTGATTAAACAAAAAGGAGTCTAGTGCAAGATCTTACGCTTGTCGATACTTTTCATGTAACCGATTATGTATATAGCCTAACGTAATGAAAAAGCTAGTAAAAATAATGTCCTGGCTGTTTGCTGCGGGTTCAATCGTGCTGGTTGCAGGAGCATTTTATATATACGCCGTTCTGGTTCCCACATTGCCCTCAATTGATCACCTCGAGGATACCCAGTACCAGGTGCCGCTGCGAATCTATGACCGTAATGAAATCCTGCTGGCGGAGTTCGGAGAACATCGTCGTATCCCGGTAAAATTCGAGAAGATTCCGCGCTACCTGATTGATGCAGTAGTATCGGTTGAAGATGATCAATTCTGGAATCACTCGGGAATCGATTTTTATGCGCTGTTAGCTGCTGCATACGAGGTCGCGACCACAGGTCGCAAAACTCGCGGGGGCAGCACTATAACCATGCAGGTCGCACGTAATTTTTTCCTCAGCGCCGAGCAGACCTATGCGCGCAAGTTCAATGAAATCCTGCTTGCGTTCAAGATTGAAAGCGAGCTGGAAAAGGAAAAAATCATGGAGCTTTACCTCAACAAGATTTTCCTGGGACATCGATCGTATGGTATTAGCGCGGCATCGCAGGTTTACTACGATAAGAAACTTGCAGATTTGACGCTCGCACAGTCGGCCATGATTGCCGGCTTACCGAAGGCACCCTCCAAGTACAATCCGATATCTAATCCGGAGCGCGCACTTATTCGTCGTAACTATATTCTTGGGCGCATGCGAATTCTCAAGTACATCGATGAGGAAGAGTTTCAACTGGCGCTCAACGAACCGATAACAGCCGAGTTACATAGGACCAGGACCATTGCCGAGGCCCAGTATGTATCGGAGCAGGTGCGGGCACAGTTGTTCGAGCAATATGGTGAAGAAGTTTACAAGGCGGGCCTCAAGGTTTACACCACCATCGATGGTGAACTTCAGGCAGTCGCTAACCAGTCGCTACGAAGAGCCTTACTCGATTACAACCGCCGGCATGGTTACCTGGGGGTTGTCGATAAAATTGATTTAAAAGAGGTTATCGAAGATCCGTTTGACGAGGATTTTTTGACTGACGAGCGAATTGGCGGTTTGCGTAAGGGTGTCGTGATCTCGGTCAACGAAGCGATAGCCTCAACCGAAGAAGATGCTAACGAGGTCTCGACCGCTAGCGCGACAGTACTGATTTCAAACTACGAAAAGATCGAGGTCATGTTTGAAGGTGGAATCGATTGGGCAGCTAAATTTATCGATGTCGATAACAGGGGCCCGGAACCCGAAAACGTCAGTGACGTGCTGGCGGTGGGCGACGTGGTATGGCTTGAACAACGCGGTGCACTGTGGTTGCTCGCCGACGTGCCGAGGATCGAGGGTGCACTTATATCGATAAATCCCTCCGATGGCGGCATCCGTGCAATGGTCGGTGGCTTCGATTACTTCAAGAACAAGTTTAACCGGGCGACGCAGGCGCGCCGCCAGCCCGGTTCCAATTTCAAGCCATTTATTTACTCTGCCGCATTGGAAAAAGGTTATACCGCTGCCACGATCATTAATGATGCGCCGGTGGTATTTGATGACGACTCGCTCGAAGCGACCTGGCGACCGGAGAATTATTCGGGAAAATTCTACGGCCCCACGCGAATGCGCGAGGCCCTGGTCAAATCGCGCAACCTGGTTTCGATCCGCATCCTGCAATCGATCGGGTTGCGCTATGCCACTAATTATATCAAGCGATTCGGATTCGAGGCCGAGCACATGCCGTATGATTTATCGCTTGCGCTTGGAAGTGGCACATTTTCTCCATTGCAAATGGCACGTGGCTATACGGTGTTCTCCAACGGCGGTTACCTGATAGATCCCTATATTATAAACCGGGTCGAATCGGGCAGTGGCGAACTGATTTTCCAGAATCATCCCCGGACCGTCTGCCAGGGATGTGAAGTCGAAAGCCTTGATGAGCTGGCGGCAAGCGAAGCCGCTGCCGTTGAGCAACAGGAGGTCGAGCAGGAAACTGCGGCGGTTACAGTGAGTGAAGAGGAGCAGCTCGAGGCAGCAGAACTGGATAAGCCCGAAACCGGGAACATCGCAGCTGGCGAAGCACCCGTTATGGCTGAGGAAGCAGGGCCACAATATGCACCGCGTGTGATATCGGCCCAAAACGCCTTTATCATGCGTTCGATGATGCGCGAAGTGGTGAAACGCGGTACAGCGGTGCGTGCCAAGGAATTGGGACGGAATGATATCGCCGGTAAAACCGGAACCACGAATGATCAGATCGATGCCTGGTTCAGCGGTTTCAATGACCAGGTGGTAACCACCACCTGGGTAGGATTCGATAATCAGCGCAGTATGGGCAACCGTGAAACCGGGGGGCGGGCGGCCCTGCCGATGTGGATCGAGTTCATGCGTGCAGCGCTCGAAGGCAATCCGGAGAATCTGCAAGAGCAGCCTGAAGGGCTGGTAACAATTCGCATCGATTATGAAACCGGAAAACGTGCGGATCTTGAAAGCCGCAGAAGCCTGTTTGAAGTCTTCCGGGTGGAGAATGCGCCAAAAGAGAAAACTCTGGCTAAATCGAATAGCAATGATTCAGGCGGAATCATACTCAATGCCCCCGAAACCGAAGACGAAATTGTTGAAGACATCTTCTAGTTCCAACTGTCATCCCGCGGCTTGACCGCGGGATCCATCTCCGATCAAACGCAACCAATCAAATCCCTTGCGACTGACTGGGTGGCCTGCGGCTTCCCGAAAAAGCATTGATTTTAAAAGGTAAGGCGAGACTCGATGTCCATATCTCGACTCGCCACAGCCGATGTGTCGGACCACCGCATCCCTGCGGCCTGACCTTTTAAAATCAATGCTTTTTCGGCACCCAGTCTTTACGTCGCAAGGGACTTGATCGGTTGCCTGCCCAGTTTCAAGCATCCTTGGGAGCGTCTTTTGCGGGCTTTCTCCCAAGGATGCTTTGGTATGGATGACGCCGCTTTAGGCGGCGTCATTTGCGAATGTCGAAACCGAATTCGTGGACAGCGTCAATCAAAACACCGAGATGGTCCGGGTTGACTGCCGGGTGAATGCCGTGCCCGAGATTGAAGACGTGCCCGGGATGATCGCCGAAGCGGGTAATGATTTCCTGCGCTTTTGCGCGGATAGTTACCGGGTCGGCATAGAGCACGCAGGGATCGAGGTTGCCCTGCAATGCAACCCTCTCGCCGACGCGCGAACGCGCCTGATCTATGTCGATGGTCCAGTCGAGTCCGAGCGCATTGCAACCGGTATCGGCGATCTGTTCGAGCCACTGCCCACCGCCCTTGGTGAACAGCGTGACTGGAATCGTCTGACCATCGTGCTCGCGCTTCAGGCCGTCAACGATCTGCTGCATGTAATTGAGTGAGAATTCGCGGTAAGTTTGCGGGGTTAGTACACCACCCCAGGTATCGAAGACCATCACCGCCTGTGCACCGGCTTCAATTTGCGCGTTCAGATAAGCCGTTACTGCTTGTGCCAGGATGTTTAGCAGCTGATGCAGAGCCGCCGGGTTTTGGTACATCATTCCTTTTATATAGCGATACTCCTTGGAGCTTCCGCCTTCGACCATATAGGTCGACAATGTCCACGGGCTGCCACTAAACCCGATTAGCGGGACCTTGCCGTCGAGTTCCTGTCGAATCAGGCTTACGGCATCGGTTACATACCGCAGACTGTCGCTTGGATCGGGTACGCCTAAACGGCCGATATCCGCTTCGCTACGCAGCGGCCTTTCGAATTTGGGGCCTTCGCCTTCAGCGAAATAGAGACCGAGTCCCATCGCATCCGGAATGGTCAGGATATCGGAAAACAGGATTGCCGCATCGAGGTCGAAACGTCGCAATGGCTGCAACGTGACCTCGCAGGCCAGTTCCTTGTTCTTGCACAAATCGAGAAAGCTGCCGGCCTGTTTGCGGGTAGCGCGGTACTCGGGCAGGTAGCGTCCTGCCTGGCGCATGATCCAGACGGGAGTGGTGTCGGTCGATTGGCGCAGCAGCGCCTTGATCAGGCGATCGTTTTTAAGTGGGGGCAGACTCATTAAACTTCCAGATAATCGAGGATGCCTTCGGCTGCCTGGCGCCCTTCGTAGATGGCGGTAACCACGAGGTCGGAACCACGCACCATGTCGCCACCGGCAAATACTTTCGGATTACTGGTCTGGAAAGGAAAATCGGCCTGCTCAGGGGCAATTACGCGTCCCCCGTCATCGATAGCGATTGTATGTTCACCGAACCATTCGGCCGGATCCGGCCGAAAACCAAACGCGATTACAACCACGTCGGCGGACAGAACTTCCTCGGAACCGGGAACAATTTCAGGTCGTCGTCGGCCCTGTTCATCGGCCTCGCCGAGTTCGGTAGAAATCAACTTGATACCTTCAACCTTGCCGTTGCCGACGATTTCGAGCGGTTGGCGGTTGAATAGAAATTCGATGCCTTCTTCCATGGCATTGTCGACTTCGCGCATTGAACCCGGCATGTTTGCACGGTCGCGGCGATAGACGCAGGTCACGCTTGTTGCACCCTGGCGGATCGCTGTGCGGACGCAGTCCATCGCGGTGTCACCGCCGCCAAGCACGACCACCTGCTGGTCACTAAAGTCGATAAATTCGGGCTTGTCGCCGCCGAAATCGATTTGATCGTGGATGTTTGCCACGAGGTAAGGAAGCGCTTCATAAACACCCGTTTTGGTCTCGCCCGGAAAGTCACCTTTCATGTAGCTGTAGGTGCCCATGCCAAGGAACACCGAATCATAGTCGGCAAGTAATTGCTCGAAACTTAAATCTTTGCCGATTTCGGTATTGAGACGGAATTCAATGCCCATGTCTTCAAACATTTTACGGCGCCGGGTAACGACTTCCTTCTCGAGCTTGAATGGGGGAATGCCGAAAGTCAGTAAACCGCCAATTTCAGGATACTTGTCAAATACCACGCAGGCAACGCCGTTGCGAGTCAGTACGTCGGCACAGGCGATACCGGCCGGGCCAGCACCTATGACCGCAACCTTTTTGCCGCTATCGGTTACGTTGGAGAGATCAGGAGCCCAGCCCTGCTCGATCGCCTTGTCGGTAATATATTTTTCGACCGAGCCGATCGACACCGCACCAAAGCCGGTATTCAGCGTGCAGGCGCCTTCGCAGAGTCGATCGTGGGGGCAGATTCGACCGCAGATTTCAGGCAGGCTGTTGGTCTTGTGCGACATTTCGACAGCTTCCAGCAGGTTGCCTTCCGCCACCAGTTTGAGCCAGTTAGGGATATAGTTGTGAACCGGGCACTTCCATTCGCAGTAAGGATTGCCACACTCGATACAGCGTTCTGCCTGCTCGGCAGCTTCCTGCTGTTCGTAGTCGCCGTAGATTTCGCCAAATTCCTTAACTCGTACGAATGCCGGTTTTTTACCGGGGTCGGTACGTTGTACTTCCAGGAACTGGAAAACGTTAGGCATCGTAAGGAGTACCTGCCCTAGGCGGATAGCCGGGACTTGATAAGCTGGCTGACTTTCCCCATGTCTGCGCGTCCTTGCAGCTGGGGTTTGAGCACCCCCATTAACTTACCCATATCCTTGATGGTTGCTGCGCCGGTGGCAGCAATGGATTGTTCGACGAGATCATTGATTTCTGCCTCGGACAGGGCCTCCGGCAGGTATTCCTGGATGATGTCGATCTCGGCCTGTTCGACTGCAACCAGGTCATCACGGTCCGCATCGCTGTAATGAGAGATTGATTCGCGGCGCTGCTTGGCCATTTTATCGAGCACCGCGAGTATACGGGTGTCGTCAAGTTCGATGCGTTCGTCGACTTCTATCTGCTTGATAGCCGCGAGCATTAAGCGGATAACACCAAGCCGTTTCTTGTCACCGCTTTTCATCGATGACTTCATGTCGGTGGTTAATTGTGGCTTGAGCGTACTCGACATTTCGCGCCCGGCTTAGTAGAGGCGTCTGCGGGTACCGAAATCCTTGGAGATGCGCTTGAAATTGCGTTTTACTGCGGCAGCTGATTTACGCTTGCGAACTGCGGTGGGTTTTTCATAGTGTTGACGACGACGGGTTTCGGTCAGGACGCCCGCTTTTTCACAAGACCGCTTGAAACGACGCAATGCGAAATCAAATGGTTCGTTGTCCTTTACTTTAACTGATGGCATATTTGTTGATCCAGTATGTTAACAGTGGCGCCATTTTACTGGCTCCGGCTTCAAGAGCCGGCCAATTATAAGGAGGCGGCACCAAATATCAATCTCCAGAAGTAATTAATAGCCTGTTTTTATGAAAGTTTTAGGTATCGAAAGCTCCTGTGACGAGACCGGTGTCGCTGTTTACGACAGTGATAGCGGGCAAATTTGGCAGCGACTTTACTCGCAGGTTGAAAAACATCGTGAGTATGGTGGGGTGGTGCCCGAACTCGCTTCGCGCGACCACGTTGTCAAGGCGGCGCCGCTAACGGGTGAAATCCTGGATGAAATCGGCGGCATCGATGCAGTTGACGCGATTGCCTATACCCGGGGTCCCGGGTTGATTGGCGCGCTGATGGTCGGTGCCAATCTTGCCCGTGGGCTGGCCTGGGCCCTCGATAAGCCGGTACTGGGTGTGCATCACATGGAAGGCCATCTACTGGCGCCTATGTTGTCCGCCGAGCAACCGGAATTGCCGTTTGTGGCGTTGTTGGTGTCCGGTGGACATACCCTGTTGGTCGATGTCAAGGCCCTTGGCGACTATCGCATTCTTGGTGAATCGTTGGATGATGCGGTCGGGGAGGCCTTCGATAAAACCGCGAAACTGATGGGATTACCCTACCCGGGTGGTCCGCAACTGGCAGCGCTTGCGGATTCGGTGGCGCAATCCGGGTTTGAATTTCCCCGTCCGATGACAAATCGGCCGGGGCTTGATTTCAGTTTCAGTGGTCTCAAGACCGCGGCACTTAATATTGTCAGACAGCACGAACCGCTGGACGACAAGTTGCGCGCAGAAATTGCCTTTGCATTCCAGCAGGCCGTGGTTGATACCCTGCGCATTAAATGCAAACGGGCGCTGGACGAGACCGGGTATCAGAGTCTCGTCATCGCCGGGGGAGTGGGTGCCAATCGGCGCTTGCGTGAAGTTCTCGAGAAGCTGGGGAAGGCGCAAAATACCCGGGTTTACTTCCCGGCACTGGAATACTGTACCGATAACGGTGCCATGATCGCTTATGCCGGGGCCTTGCGGCTGCTGCGTGGCCAGACTGATGACCTGGCTGGTGATGTGTTGGCCCGCTGGTCGCTGGAGTCGTTAATCCCCATTTAGCCGGCATATCTCTCGCACAGAGATTTTATCTAATGGATGCTAGGATTCGGAGCCCTGGATCAGGCGCTGGATATTGCTTTTATGACGCCAGACAAGAATCGCCGAGATCGCGACGAAGACGATGCTGACCTGAAGGTCCTGCTCGCGCCAATAGATCAACAGCGGCAAGGCGCAAAAAGAGATGATTGCGGCTAACGATGAAATCTTGAATACCCTGGCGAACAGGAGCCAGATAGCGATCAGAATTGTGCCGGCTATCCAGTTAAAACCGACCGTTGCGGCAATCGCCGTGGCAACGCCTTTGCCACCCCGAAAGTGAAAGAATACCGGGAAACAGTGTCCGCTGAACGCGGCGAATGCGGTAAGCGCTACGACCAACGGATCGGCGTCCAACCCGCGTGCCAGCAGAACCGGGATCAGGCCTTTCAGGCAATCTCCGACCAGGGTCAGGAAAGCCGCCTTTTTACCCGCGATGCGTAACACGTTGGTGGCGCCGGGATTGTTCGATCCCTCGCTACGCGGGTCCTTGAATCCCATGATCTTGCTCAACACTATTGCCGACGAAATCGATCCGAGCAAATAGGCGAATAGTATTAAGGCGGCGGATTCCAGCATCGATGACAGGGTAGTAGTGTTGGCCAGACTCTAACAGATAAGGGGTGACCTTACAGCCTGCATCGATCTCAATTCCCGGGCAACGTGGAAGCGGGATTCTTGATAAAACATTGTCGTGCTCGCATTGGCATATCTGAGCCACCCCGATATGCCAGAATCGAGTGAATCAGGCGTTATTCCGCGTTGTTAGAGTTTTAAGGCAACAAATGCCTGATGTTGGTCCATGGATTCGGTTAGAATCCTTTGCCGGCGGTATCGATACGCCGGTTTTTTCAAATTCGGCTGTCATTGCTGCCCGCATAGAACGCTGAATACACCCGGTAACCATGAAAATAGTTCCAGGAGACTCTTTGGACCTGCTCAATCCACCCCGGCTGGATAAACAATCGATAAAGAAATTCTTCAATCGTGCTGCTAAATGTTACAATAATGCAGCTATTTTGCACGAAGAGGTAGAAAATCGACTTTTAGAGAGGCTGCAGTATATACGTCACCGTCCGGAGACAATTATCGATATTGGCTGTGGTACGGGCAGGGGCGTGCACGGTCTGCAAAAGGCCTATCCACGAGCCCGGGTTTTTGCCGCAGATATTGCGTTTGAAATGCTGCTACAGGCTCGTTCAAGGTTTCGATTACTATCGAAAAAACGCTTGGTTACGGCTGATATGGAGCGCCTTCCGTTTGCCGGCCAGACATTCGACCTCGTGTTTTCGTCATTGGCGATGCCATGGTGTAATGATGTCGGCGCAACAATGAAAGAGTTTGCCCGCATCTCTCGACCCGGTGGTTTGCTGATGTTCTCCAGTTTCGGTCCCGGCACCCTTTATGAACTGGCCGATAGCTGGCAGATGATGGATTCTCACCCGCATGTTCACCAGTTTGTCGATATGCACGATGTCGGTGACGCCATGCTGGCAGCCGGTTTCGCCCAACCGGTTGTGGATGCCGAGACAATTCGACTGGAATATCGAGAATTTCAACCACTGCTGGATGATTTGCGCAATATCGGTGCCAATAACGCGGACCTCGGTCGCCGGCGGGGATTGATGACGCCGGCGCAGTTACGCAAACTGGAATCCTGCTATCGTCAGCATGGATTCGAGGGCGACAGGTTCGTTGCCTCCTACGAGGTTGTCTACGGCCACGCCTGGATTGATGCTGGTTAAATGCCGAAATGCTGATCAGGATGCTGGGGGGACGATACCGTGAGGTTGCAGCCAGCCCATATAAAATGAGAACACGATGAAGACGAAAGTCACAATGGAAAGGACAATTCGGACGGTCAGGAGTTTGACGGTGGCATTGGAGTTGGTGCGATCCTTAATCATGCTGAACATACTGGCACCGAGGCTCAGCACGATCAGCAACAATAGGACAACAATGATAATTTTTACGCTTAGCATGGTAGTGAACAAGTATACGCCGGGGAATAGTCTACTGGATCACGAGGCTTTGTCGATATGATGATTGGACGGCGAAAGTTTGAGCCTGCCTGGTGGGCGATTGCGCTGACTGCCGCGGGTGTATCGCTATGTGTTGCGCTGGGGCTGTGGCAACTCGATCGTGCGGCGCTTAAGGAGTCAATCGAATTAAAGTTTGAGCAACGGCTGGGTGAACAATACCAGGCGTTTTCGGCGGGTGATGCGCTGGATGATATCGAATACCGCAAGCTTTTGCTGCAGGGTAGTTACGATAATTCCCGCCATTTGCTGGTCGACAATCAGCTGCATCGCGGCACTGCCGGTTACTACGTGTTAACCCCTTTAAAGCTCAAAGACAGTGATGACCTGATTCTGGTGAACCGCGGCTGGGCGGCATGGGGTGAATCCCGTGAAGCATTGCCGTCGATACCACCTGCGACGAGCGCCGAGGGCGTAGCGGGCATCGCAAACTATCCGAATGAACCGGCACTGCGCCTTGGAGGAATGAATTTATCTGAGCGCTGGCCCCAGCTAATTCCCTATATCGACATCGAGGCCCTGCAGTCGCAATTCTCGGGTCGCTTGTTGCCGGTGGTGCTATGGCTGGCGCCCGAACGGAGTGGCGCCTTCGTGCGCGACTGGAATCCGGTCTGGATGAAACCTGAAAAGAGCCGTGCCTACGCGACGCAATGGTTCGCCTTCGCGTTGATCGCACTCGTGTTTTTTGTCATTTTAAACCTGCGGAAAATTGAATGAACCAGGAAGAACCCAAACGATTGTTGTGGTACCGGATTAAACTGCTTGCGCTAATTGCGGTATTCCTGTCGCCTTTTATCGGTGGATGGCTGGCGCTTTACGTGTTTGATATCAAGCCCAGCAGTGGCAACTACGGCATGCTGGTAGCGCCGGTGAAAAAACTTGATTGGCCGCTGCTGGAGACAGTCGACGGTCAACGACACGAGGGCGGATTCGGGCGTAAATGGACCTTTCTGTTATTCAGCGGCGAATCCTGCGATGAACAGTGTCGATCGAACCTGTTTTATATGCGCCAGATCAGGACCTTGCTGGGGCGTGACACCATGCGCCTGCAAAATGTGCTGATCAGCGCGCGACCGCTAAGCGAAAAAACAAAAATTTACCTGCAGGATTTTCCAAACCTGAAAGTGGTTGAAAACTACCAGGATACGAACCTGTACAGGCAGTTCTACCTCGAGGGTCATGGCGAGGTCGGCGAGGCTCCGCGCATGTACCTGGTAGATCCTGAGCAGAACCTGATGATGCATTATCCCGCCGAGAACGAACAGGACAGGGTGCTAGAGGATATAAAAAAACTGATGAAGTTATCCCAGATCGGTTGAGTCTGTTATCATCGCGCGATTGAACCGCGGCAATAATGCCTGTATAAAGCCGCGTTCTTAAAAAGCATCATAATTCAGCTAAATTAAATGACAGCGCTTACACTTGATTCCTGCTCGCAATACTACAAGCTGACCAAACCCAAGGTCGTCTACCTGCTCGTGTTTACCGCGATGGTGG
>Ga0224508_10000902_pt1 | contig 27356 bp, 25 predicted proteins | sample SF_Jan12_sed_USG_4_FD_170157 | JGI IMG/M metagenome (GOLD analysis project Ga0224508, IMG submission 170157) | Sediment microbial communities from San Francisco Bay, California, United States - SF_Jan12_sed_USGS_21 | ecosystem: Environmental > Aquatic > Marine > Sediment | place: USA... | reverse complement strand
TAAAGATGCCGGGTATTACCTTAACGGTTTACCCGGTTTTTTTTATCAGTCCATTACCGGTCCCTTCTTTAGCCATTTAAGAAGAGATACGTATTTACAGCAAAAATCAGCGTCTGCTTATGGCCGTTTCGAGAAGCTCAACAAGCCCATCTGAGCGTCAGCTTCTGGCATGGTTTAGAGCAGCAACTAACAGTATTTTAAGAGACTATTGGCCGGTTAAGAATAATTAGTGGCCGGCAAATTAATTCTGGATATCGCATGCTAAGCCGGCAGATGGTTCAGTCTTTCTCGAATCATGCATAATCTTCTGACTCAATGTTGCTGCATCGGACCATTGGAAGTGGTAGGAACCATGCTCCATCGATAGCCCTCAATTTAAAAAAGCCCCCCTACACCGGGTAGTGCCCCGGGGGTGCTACTGACGGATCAAGCAGGTGGGACTCCTACAAAATCAAAGTGCTCTTATCTGTAACCGGATTATTTTTGGTTTAGCTCGAGGGTTTCTGATTGTCGACGTCGTCTTTTCTGGCGATGGTTACTCGGAGTTGAGGGTGCATTCTTGATTTTAATACTATCTAGCTTCTGTGGTGACTCGACAAGCAATAGATGATCTTGCCCTGCTGTGCGTTCGGGGTCGGGCAGTGTCAGGGATTCGACTACGGTATCTGACTCAGATAGTTCCTCTCTCTCCGCCAGACATAAAAAGCCCCGCAACGCGGGGTTTTTTATGTCTGGCGGAGAGAGAGGATTGAAGAGAATCCTGTTCGACAAGTTGCGCCAGCAACTTGGGCCGCCGCAGGCGCCCCCCCCGGGTTCAAAACGCGAGATGCAATCGCGTTTTGAACCTGCGCGGCCCGGTCTATCCCTCATGCAGCCTTCACAAAGATAGCCAAAGCTGACGCGGGTTTTTTTGGTCTATCGATTAGGTGTAAGTAAATAGTTATTGGCGTTTAATGAAACTAGCATTAAAAATAATGCAGGAAGACATGAAAACTGACCGTGATTAACAGGAATCATGTTTAGCATCAGGGTAGTGAGGAGCAACGAAATCCTGGATCAGCGAGCGGCAGTGAAACTGCGCACGCCGACCCAGTGGAAGGCACACAGCAATATAACCCTTTAAATTTGTTAGAAAAATCGGCACAATGACTCTTGTTTACATCATCGTCTCCTATTCACTTCACCCTTAATATGCAAGACGAGATAGAGTTAAAGTTGCAGTCGACGCCGGCAACGTTGCAGAAAATTGTGACTTCCCGATACGTCAAGAAGCTCAAGACTGGAAAGATAGTCAGCCGTAATCTACATAATACTTACTTCGATACGCCCCGACACCTCCTGCGACAAGCCGGTATCACGCTGTGCATACGCCATGATCGCGACGGCTATCAGCAAACCATCAAGGCGCCTGTGACAGGACCCACCGGACTCAAAACCTGGCGAGAATGGACAGGGCGAGTATCCTGCAATGTGCCGTGCGCGGAAGCCATAGAGGACAGGGAACTTAGGGCGATCCTGAAGCGAGGCAAACGTGATAAGCGCCTTGTACCGATGTTCACAACGAATGTCGAACGTAGGTCCGTGCCACTCAAAGTCGGCGGCTGCAAACATGAACTCGCGCTGGATATCGGGACGATTTCCGCAAAGGACGGTACTTGTCGTGAGCCAATCGCCGGGGTCGAACTCGCACTTCGGAATGGCAATGCAGCGGCAATACTGGATCTCGCGCTCAAACTTAACGAATCGCTGGACTTGACTCTGGGTCGCAGGTCGAAGGCTGAACACGGTTATGCACTTGCTCGTCCTGCTCTGCGTCCTCGCGCACGCAAGGCGTCAAAGATTTCCCTGGATCCGCAGATGACCGTGGGCGATGCCTTTTATCGAATCAAGGACAACGCTTTCCAACACCTCTACGTGAACGAGATGCCGGTGTCGGAGGGCAAACCGGAAGCTATTCACCAGGCGAGGGTGGCCATTCGCCGCATCCGAGCAACGCTTCGCGCTTTCAAGAGCGTTCTGCCTTATGACAAACGCAAGGCATTCAATGGTGAGTTTCGCTGGTTTCAGCGACGCCTCGCACACGCTCGTGACTGGCACGTGTTCGTCGACGAAACGTTACCCGCGATCAAGGCGGCCCATCCCGACAGGCATGAGGCCATTAATCGACTGCGAAAAATTGCCCTTGCCGAGCGCCAGCGAGCAACGCGGGATGTGACGAATATTTTCGAGTCCAGGCGCTATACCCGACTCATGCTGCAATTTGAGCGTTGGTTGGCGACCCCATCCGAGGTTCTGAATCGGTCCGCTATCGATCAGCCGGTAGCAGACTTCGCAGTCGAGGTGCTTGAGAAATCCCGGCGAGACTTCCTCATCGACACCCGTCCCTTGAGTCGCATGATCGGTGAGGACCTGCACAGCTTGCGCAAACGCGGCAAAAAGGCGCGTTACGCCAGCGAGTTTTTCTCGGGACTCTGGCCCGAATCAAGTACCAGGCCCATTCTCAAACAAATGGAATGCATCCAGGATTCTCTCGGCATCGTTAATGATGCGATTGTGGCGCGACAACTGGTAGTCCTCACTCGTCCCGGCCTGCTGGATGTGCAAACCGTATGGCTGGTGCAGGACTGGTCTGCCACCCAGATCAAGGAGTGCGTCAAGCAAACACAAAGACACTGGCGCCGTTTTCAGCGTGCCAGGCACTTCGCAGTTGAACCGACCGAGTAAGTGGACCTGGCACAGGTAGTGAGCCTCTATTCACTGAAACTTGCTTGAGACCCGATTCGTCCCAGGTGTCGAACAAGCAGGAATTCCGGGGACAGTATATCTATTTACCAGTTTTTAACTCGCGTCCTGGTGTTTTCAACTTCGGCTGGTTTAACCGAATATAACTGTCAAATTTATATCCGAACGAAGCTGCGAAATTGGCCGAAGATTGTCTCCTGGCCCGGCTTGTTGAGGGTCTTCTTTGGAGAAAGCGGATGCTAAAAATTTATATATGAACGGCTATGATCGATTCAATTGTCACACCTGGGAATTTACCATATTGTTCAAAATATAAACTTGGTTTCGAAGCAAAAACGTACAAAATAAATCTAAACAGTATACGGAATCCACTACCTAAACCTGATCGGTTTGGGAAACAGGAGTTATCCAGTTATTAAAAATAGACGGCGCCCGGGTCACGCGGAAATGTCGGCCTGATCATCATCGATGCCGGTTCGACAGTTGCCTAAAGCCTTGATTAATGTCAGTAAGTCCCCTAAACGATGCAATATACTTAATAAATATTGATTCGCGGTGCACACATAGAGCACGGTAGATACATCGGGCCGTGGAGGAGTAATTTATGGATTGGATATTAATTGGAAAGCTATTCTTGATTCTGTTCCTGATTGCCGGGAATGCGTTTTTTGTCGGATCGGAGATCGCACTAACCTCGGCGCGACGTAGTCGTATCAATCAATTGGCCGGTACCGGCAGCCAGTCGGCCAGGATGGTCCAGGTGCTCCATGACCAACCGGAGCGATTTTATTCGGTCACCCAGATCGGAATTACGTTGGTTTCGCTGGGACTGGGTGCCATCGGGATTGTCACGCTTAATGAAATTATGTTTCCTGGGTTCCAGCTAGCCTTTGGCCTGCTGGGTGAGAGTGAAAAAATATTACAGTTGACCCAGACCTTCTCCTATATTTTTGCTTTTATGATCATCTCCTATTTACACGTTGTGGTGGGTGAACTGGCACCCAAGGTGCTTGCCTTCCACAAGGCGGAATCAATAAGCCTGTCGGTCGCCAGAATCATCAATTGGCTCCATACCATACTGCGCCCGCTCATCTGGTTGATGAATCATTCATCCAACGGTCTGTTGTGGTTAATCGGGCAACATGAGCTGACTGGCAATGGCGAACCGCATTTTTCGATTACCGGCGAGGAGATTCGTACCATACTCAGCGCCAGTGAACAGGAGGGAGTCCTCGATCCCCAGTTGACCATGATGCTTCGCGGGGTATTCAACCTGGATGAACACACCGCGCGGGATGCCATGATTCCACGCACGGAGGTTGAAGCAATACCGCATACCGCTGTCGTAGCGGACGTGCTCACCCTGTTTAAAGAAGAATTGCGCGAGCGTTACCCGGTCTATGAAACGACAATGGACAACATTATCGGTATCGTTTCAGTGAAGCAGCTTCTCAACAGCATGGCGGCCGCAGAGAAACCGGAACGGATTGTCGATACTCTGGCTCATCCGGTCGCCGATGTCATGATGCCGGCTTATTACATCCCCGATACCATGCCGTTGAGAGCATTGCTCATGGATTTCACCACCAACCGGCGACAGATAGCCATCGTCCTGGATGAATACGGTGGAACCGAGGGCCTGATAACGCTGGAAGATATCCTCGAAGAGATTGTAGGCGACTACGAGGATGAGTTTTCTCCAAGACACCGCCACATCAAAAGGGAAGATCCTCAGCGTTACAAGATCAGCGCCGGAATTCGGGTTACTGAACTTGAGCACAAGCTGAATTACCCGTTTCCTCCCGGCGACTACGTAACCCTGGGAGGGTATATCAACCATCGCCTTGGCCGCATTGCCAGCGTTGGCGATCGAGTTCAGCTCGAGGGCGCCTGTCTCGAAGTCCTCAAAATGGACCGGCATCAGATTGTCAAGGTGCTGTTCGAGTTCCAGGAGGCCGAGGCGCCAGAGGAAATGGATAAACCTGATAAACCGGTGGACGAGAATCCTGCCGATGTGAACAAATAATTCCGGGGTGACAGCTAACCTCGTCGCCTTGGCAAGGAGAAAATTTTGACGCTGGTGTGCGAGCTCATCGCTCCGTGCTACTGAAGCAAGACCCGTGCTAAATGTCGGTCTACTGTCCAAGCTATTGAAGTGCAAAGGGATGCCTGGATTTTTAAGCGTTTAATTTTGTTCGTTTGGTGGAAAACTGGAGACCACCCTCCAGAGATAGACGGAGTTCTCCGTGGAAACGATTACCTGTGTCAGGAAAGGGCCTCCTTATAGTTGATAACTAGCAAAAAATGGAGGCCACGCCTTGCTTGGACAGGGCGCCAATCATTATGGGTGAAGTACTCTAACTAACTGACCTACGTAGCCATTGAATACCGCTGACCGAATTGATTGAATATAGTAGGCGTAAGAAATCACCTTGACCACTTTCGAAATCTGAGAATTTGAAGCCCGCAATCGTGCGGGTTTTTGATTTATGCTGGATGACTGAAAGTGACAAAATACGAAGCTTTATAGATGTTTTTCAGCGCCTGCTTCTGGCCGAAGATTGCCCCCGGCCAGAGCTTTGCGAGCATCTCCTTTGGAGAAAATAGACGCTCAGGCTCGACAAATGAGCGGCGAAATACGACCCTTCGAGGACTTTCAGTGCCTCTCACGCAGAAGGCTTAGAATGCAGTGCTGTAGAAAACAACGAGCCCTCAACGGGGGAGGGCTTTTTGTTGACTTACTTGCGCTTCTTCCTGGCAGCAGGCTTCTTTTTCCTGGCAACTACTTTTTTCTTGGTGGACTTTTTCTTAGCCACCTTTTTCTTCGCAGGCTTTTTCTTAGCTACCTTCTTCTTAGCAGCAGGCTTCTTTTTCCTGGCAACTACTTTTTTCTTGGTGGACTTTTTCTTAGCCACCTTTTTCTTCGCAGGCTTTTTCCTAGCTACCTTCTTCTTAGCAGCAGGCTTCTTTTTCCTGGCAACTACTTTTCTCTTGGTGGGCTTTTTCTTAGCCACCTTTTTCTTCGCAGGCTTCTTCGTAGCTACCTTCTTCTTAGCAGCAGGCTTCTTTTTCTTTGCAGTTTTTTTCTTTACAACCACTTTCATCGCTCCTATTTTATGTTGGAAAGTTTATCTCTAACCCAGTTTTCACTTATAACAATAACCCCTTGCCTACAAATTGATTCATATCAACCAGCTTGCAGGTAAATCCAGACCTAATTTTGTTGTACGGTCTCGCAGAAACAATTTATTTATCTGAATTGACTAATATAGGTATAGCACATATGTTCTTAGCAGGCAGTCGATAAATAACGGCTACCTATGACTAACCAATGCAGTGTTCGCTCCTGGCCGCTGGCGGAAGCTCAACTCACTTATCTAAGTGCCTGCTTTTGGTGAGTTTGTGTTAGCAGTTCGATTCCACCCCTGGTACCATTTCTTAGCAATTAAACTTAAACATCCAAACGGATGGACCAAAGTCCGTAAACACTAGTTAGGTATACCGTTCCTTAAATGAGGTGATTGCCCTCATTTCAACGGTTAATTGCCTTGGTGCCATTTTTTATATTTGTTGAGGTAGATTTTTGCCGATCCCAGCAATATCTTATCTTGTTTCCGCATGATCGCGATCGTACGGTCTGCTTCCGCTTCGGCACCTTTGAGTAGCGGCAGTATCTCGGCGGCGATGATGCGATCGTGCCAGTCGCCAAGCAGTTGTTCGAGTATTTTTATCTGCTTCAACTCGTTTTCATCCGCGGTATGGCCCGGACAGAAATAAAATGCATCGAGCTTATGATGATATCGCTTCATCAGAATTCGTTTCTTGTGCCATTGTTCAGCGGTCATGCGCGGACTGGTGCTCATGATCTGCGATAAAAGCCCTTTCAGCGCGACCGGTTTTTGCCTCAGAATGGCTCTTTCGGATAAACCCAGCGATCTGATGGTAGGAACGCTTACCCGGGCAAGCGGACTGGTCTGAATGGTTCTTTTGAATGATCGATAATCATTTCTTGATTTAGATTTTATCGCACTAACCAATAACTTTTTATCGGCATCACAAACTTCATCCAGTTCCTGGATTAAATGCACGGCGATATGTCCGTCGCGAATGACGCCAATAGACTTTGCCAACTTGCGATAGGGCTTGAGCATTTTCCTGGTGTTTAGCCTGGGATCGACTTCGTTAAGAAGGAAGTAAAGCGCGGTAAGTCGCTTCATTCCAACTCTGAAATCATGCACCGCCTCTTCTTCAGGCCTCACAAGAATAATTCTGAGATCCCTGTTGAGCTGGCTAATGAGTTTGCTGCGATACTTGTCCAGGCAATTCATTTTTATTTGACCTTAAATTTTTGTATCCGGGAACAACCCCTGTAAAGGGGTCTTAGCTTGCCATCGCCAGACCTTCATCCTCTTCAACATCCTGCAAGTTGTCTCGCTGTAAATATAAAAGTGATGAAACATCGACCAGGTCGCGCGCGATCTGAATTGCGATAGAGCTATCGTTCATCAGGGATGTTGCCATTTCGGCGCTGACCAGGTGATCACGCACCAAGCGGTCGATTGTACCATTCATCAAGACATCATATTTATCCACGTGATCTCTTATGTCGCTGGCCTTGGCCATGAATTTTTTGTCCAGTTTTGCTAAACGGGCCTTGCGCGATAAACGCAGTATCTTGAGGATCATCTTGCGCAGGTTATTGTATTCAGCGCGAATGTACTCATTGTCAGAATATAAATATCGATTCATGTTGGTATGTAACGGTTTTATATCCTTGACGATTTCAACCATCAGACGGTCAGCGCGTAAAATACTCCTGATGGCAATGATCTTGTCCTCGTCCAGATCGAACTTGCCCTGTAGCTGGTTTGCGTACTCGACGATTTTGCCGTAGATATTTTTAAATTTATTGTAATAGATAGCATCAACATCAAGATCGAATTGATGGATGTTCTCAATTATTTTTTTAAGCTTCTTATCTGACTCGAATTCTTCCCGGTGGACATGTAGCCCGTGAGTTATAACTTTGAAGGCAGTTTTTTCGAATAACCGTAGAGACTCATCAAGCAGGGCTTTCATCCCCGTTTGCGGGTAATTGAGCGAAGCTTTATCGAGAAAATGAGGCTCTTCGATGACGATCATCACCGCTTTGTCTTCTGGCACCATGCGCATGACAATCCGGCTGATCAACGGAATAAACTGCACCATGACGACGGTATTCACAATATTGAAAGTGGTATGAAAAAGCGACAGGGCCACCGGGATTGCCGCTGCCTGTGCGAAAGGAGAGGCGCCCTCGATGCTTTCCACGACGTGTCCGATGCCATGCAAAATGGGTAGAAACAGGACCAGCATCCAGACGACACCAAAGCAGTTGAAAATAAAATGCGCCCGCGCCGTTCGTTTTGCCCGGTAGTTGGCAACAATGGCGGCCAGGTTGGCGGTTATGGTGGTACCGATATTCTCGCCCAGCACCATGGCGGCAGCCATTTCGAATGGAATCCAGCCCTCGAAACACATGATGATCGTGATGGCCATGGTGGCGCTGGAAGACTGGATAACCACGGTTAACAGGGTTCCAATAAACAGAAACAGGAGTATCGAGAGATAACCCTTGCTGGTATAGGCACTCAAAAAGGCGAGCGCTTCAGGACTCGACTTGATATCGGGCACCGAATTTTTTAGATATTGCAGGCCGATGAAAAGAATCGCGAAACCGACGATAAAGTAACCCCAGTGCCTGAGGTTTTTCTTCTTGCTCAGGCTGAATAGAAATCCGAGGCCTACCAGGGGCAATGCGATAGCCGCCATGTTGACCTTGAAACCCAGTAGCGAAATCAGCCAGGCGGTAACCGTTGTGCCAATGTTTGCGCCCATGATGACACCGATGGATTCCGTCAGTGAAAGCAACGAAGCATTGGCGAAACCGACCACCATCAGGGTCGTTGCTGACGAAGATTGAATGACGGCCGTGATGGTGAACCCGGTCAGAACGGCAAACAAACGATTGGAAGTTGCACCCGCCAGAATTTTTCGCATGCGATCGCCGGCTAGTTCCATTAACGCATCGCTCATGACTTTCATGCCGTAGAGGAACAGTCCGAGTGAACCCAGCAAGGTCAGAAAATCGAAAAGATTATATTCCATCAGTAAAACTGGCTTCGTTTTTTATTGTCTAAAGTCAATCGAAACGGACAAATAATCCGTATGATACATAATTATGGCCAGAGGTGATGTGATGGATATTCTGGATCCTGACGAGACGATCGAAGCGCTTGGACTTCCATGCCTGCGCGAATTATCCACTTTCGGTGCTCTCTCCGATGAAGTTATTGTCGATCTGATGACCAATGGCGTGATCAGACGCTATGCCAGGGGTGAATATATTTCCCGCCTGGACCAGGTCGCGTCGGAATTCGAGGTGGTACTGCAGGGAAGGTTTGCATTTTATAAACACGGTGAAGATAGCGATGTCCTGACCCGGTATTTCTGCGCGGGCGAGCAGATGGGATTCGATCTGATGATTGGTCTCATTTCCCACAACGGTATCGATGTTGCCGTCGAGGAAAGTCTGCTTCTGGACATAAGCAGCGAACAATTCTATGAACTGCACGTAAGCTTCCCCGCCGATTTTGGTCTGCTGATGATTAACCTGTCACGCGAACTTGCGCGTGAAATTGCAATGCTCGAGGATGTGATCGGCAAGGGCACCGGCTGGCTGGGAGAGGCGGCATCCTAGCGGCCGATACAATAGCCTAGCCTTTAAGGAAAACTTATGAATCGTTTCAGTTTGTTTCTATTAGCACTGCTGTACCTGCCCGTCTCGGCGGCACAACAGGTTGCGGAACCCTCACCCATAGGCTACGCGACAATCGAGGAAGCTTATAACGCGCTAAAAGCAGATTCTGCCGTGGGCATGCAGGAGTATGAAGGCTGGACAATATTCAATCAAAAAGGCGAGGGCAAATATATACTCTGGTCTTTTACGCCTGATGATCACCCGGCGCACCCAAGCGCAATACGCAGAGAGATCGTAAAAAAGAATGATGAAATTTTGATCAGGATGGATGCAATGTGTAACTCGAACCAGCTCGATTGCGACCTGTTGATCGAGCAGTTTAAACAGATAAACAAACGCATCAGTCAGAATTGGGCGAAGAGCTCCTAGCCCCCGGTCTTGCCGAGCACCCTAGCGTTGTTATGGAAGAAGTGCCAACTTGACTGAAATTCGTAAAGCCAACATTTCCGACTTGGCGGAGATAGAAACCTGTGCGGTTGCAGCATACACAATGTATGTCGAACGCATCGGCCGTGAGCCCGCACCCATGGTTGCAGACTTTGCCGCTTCGATCGGAAAAAGCCATCTGTATGTTGCGCAGGAAGATGACAAGATTGTCGGTTTCGTTGTTTTTTATGCCAGGCAGGACCACGCGCACTTGGAAAATGTCGCCGTGACTCCGGGATTTCAGAACCGTGGGATTGGCAGAAAGTTAATTGGGTTTGTCGAGCAACAGGCGCAGCAGGATGGTTATAACCGGATCGAGTTATATACCAATGCCAGCATGTCTGAGAACCTGGAGTTATACCCCAGGCTCGGTTATCAGCAGATTGACCGACGCGTGGAAGACGGTTTCGATCGTGTGTATTTCAGCAAGACGCTGGACTGAAACTGCCTCGCTATATTTCCTGGTCCTTGCGACGGAATGCACCTTGCACGATGCGGTCGATGACCATGGCGACAAACAGGATCGCGAATCCACCGAGCAGGCCCGGCCCCTTGGCCGCATACTGTAGTGCCTCGAGGATGACCTTACCGAGACCGCCACCACCGATCAGCGAGATGATAACCACCATCGACAGGCACATCAGGATAGTCTGGTTAACACCGGTCATGATCGAGGGCAGGGCGAGCGGCACTTCCACGTCTTTCAGTAACTGAAAACGCGAGGCGCCAAACGCGACCGCCGCTTCCTTGATCGTGTCGGGCACACCGCGCACGCCAAGCGAGGTCAGGCGAATGACCGGCGGCATGCCGAAGATGATAGTCGCCAGGATCCCGGGCGGGTTGCCGGTGCCAAAGAATGCGATGATCGGAATCAGGTAAACGAATGCGGGCAGGGTCTGCATTAAATCGAGTACCGGTTCCGCCGCGTTATAGGCGCGCCTCGATTTACCAAACCAGATGCCGAGTGGAATACCGATGATGACGCAGATGAACACCGCGGCGCCGACCAGGGCAACAGTTTCCATCGCGATTGCCCAGTAACCCAGTAGCGCGATGTAGGCTAACGAAGCGGCGGTGAAAATCGCCACTCGTGGTCCCGCGGCGCGCCAGGCGACCACGCATATGACCAGCATCACCACCGGCCAAGGCGTACCGATCAAGGCCAGGCCCAGTGCGTCGAGCACCGTTCTCACGCCCGCGGTGATGCCATCGAAGGCACCGGCGCCGGCTATCGCGGCATTGTCGATCTTCTGCTCCAGCCAGCCAGCGAGCTCAGTGAACAGCGTGGCCTTGTCCGAGTCGATAAAAATACTGGATACCTGTTTCTCTGGAAATTCATTAAGTACTTCGAGCGGGCTGTCGACAGTAAATTTGTAAATCGTCAACGGCCCGATCAAAATCACCAGCACGATGCCGAGTAAGATATTCTTCGACTTGACGCCGCTTTCGACCAATTTCTGATCGATGCGCCAGCGGCTGAACTGTTTTTCGTAAATCGAGTTGGCGTAAAAACCCTGCAGCGCCTTGAATAGCAGTAGCAGGCCGAGACCGGCGAGCAGGATGCCCAGCGCCTCGGAACTCGCGGCCTGCCCCAGGGCTTCGCTTTTTTCCGCAGCATTACCGATGTTTTCCGCGAGCTTTTCGAAGCGGGTAGGGTCCTCCCCGGCCGCGCGTGCGGCTTCAGCGCGCTCGAGAAAACCTTCGGCGCGTTCGCGCTGCCCCTCGGCACGCTCGAAGAAGTTGGCGCCGGGATCACCCCACCAGCCCCTGCCGATCTGTACCCAGGCGATCATTTCGAGGATCAGGAATCCCCAGAACATGCCCCAAACGCCGCGAGCGGCGGCCCATACCGGGCCCAGTATCGCGGCCATCAAGTTGAAAGTATTCGGCAACAGGCCGGTGGATGAATGAATGCGGTGAAACTGTTTGGCGTAATAGTCACCGTTCTGGCTGGCGAATTCGGCAATCGACGCGTCGAGGCTTGCGTGGTCGACCTCGATATCCGACGCGGCGATGACGCTTGCGTTGCTTTCGTTATCACTCATTGGTCTTTACCCCCCTGGATGCCGCGTAGCAATCGCGGCTTGGTCACAACGCCGATATCCTGGCCGTTCGACGTGATCACGACCGGCAGATCAGTGCCGACTGCGTGGTCGATCAACTGGTCCAGGTCGGCTTCTTCATCGGCCCGCGGTGCTCCGTCGAGACTGCCGTCAAAACTTTCCAGCGGCTCGAGAATCGAATGCGCTTTAACCAGTTTTAATTTTGAAATACCTTGCACGAATTCGCGTACGTAATCATCGGCCGGATTCATCACGATATCTTCCGGTGTACCGATTTGCACGATGATGCCGTCTTTCATGATCGCGATACGATGACCGATGCGAATTGCCTCATCGAGATCATGCGTAATAAATAACGTTGTTTTCTGGAGTTGTGCCACCAACGCCTTGAACTGGTCCTGCAGCTGCATGCGGATCAATGGGTCCAGTGCGGAGAAAGGTTCGTCCATCAGCAGCACTTCCGGGTCGGAGGCCAGCGCACGTGCAATGCCGACTCGCTGCTGCATGCCGCCGGATAACTCTTTCGGCAGCCTGTCCTCGTATCCGACCAGGTCCACCAGTTGCAACGCATGGTCAGATACTGCCCAACGCTTGGATTTGGCAACACCGCGGATTTCAAGTGGGTAAGCTACGTTGTCTCGCACCGAGCGATGCGGCAACAACGCCATGTGCTGGAACACCATGCCGATATGGTTGGCACGCAGTTCCCGCAACTGGCTCTCATTGAGATTCGATACGTTACGACCCAGGACCTCGATATTACCGGAGGACGGTTCGATTAAACGGTTGATGTGGCGAACCAGGGTCGACTTGCCCGAGCCGGACAAACCCATGATGCAGAATATTTCACCTCTGGGAACGTCGAAAGTCGCATCCTGAACACCGATTACACAGCCGTAGCGTTCAAGCACCTCTGCTTTTCCGATGCCTTCGTCCTTGATCGCTTTGATGGCAGCATCTGCCTGCTCACCAAAAACCTTCCAGACATTACTGATATTGACGACCGATTCAGTCGATTCAGTCATAGTTGCGCCCCCCCTTTATTAGCCCGCTGTTAGACCAGCTGACGACTAGCCCGCTACCGCCATGAGGGCGATAACGGGCAGTTATTTTTATATTGTCAGTTCGAGTATCAGTTGGTCAGCCAGTTGAGTACCTGATCCTCGTGTTTCTTGACCCAGGCAGTTGCGTATGCGGCAGGATCTTCCTTGTCAATCACCAGCGCATAAGTCATCTCCGAGACTTCATCGGTGCTGAGTTTCATGTTTCTGAACAGCTTCGCCACTTCGGGATGTTGCTTTTCCACTGACTTGGCAAAATGCAGGTGGAGGTATGCGGTATCCCAAGCGGTACCAGCCGTGGAGACTGCCAGCCAGTTTGGATCGTCGGTGGGTTGTACCACTTTCCACTGCGAGGCGTCATAAGCCGGTTCCTCGAGTACCTGCATGTCGTGCAAAACGAAAACGTAATGCGGCGTATAGCAGAAACCGACCCAGGGCTTGTTGCCCTTGATGGCGTTGTCGAGGTTCGCATAGGCGAGTGTCTCGTCGCTTTCGGTCAATTCGAAGGTCTGGTCGTAGCCATAAGACTTGGCGCGGATTTTTTCGACATTGGTAGAAGCCCAGCCGGGAGCACCGATCCAGACTTCACCCTTGCCGTCACCGTCGGTGTCAAACAGTGCCGCGATGTCCGGGTTGGTCAGGTCATCGATCGACTTGATGCCGTGTTTATCCGCCAGTGCCTTGGGTACACACATACCCTGGAAAGCGGCTACGCCGTTTTTATTCATTTCAACGGAGCCTTTTGTCTTGACGAAGGTATCGTGCAGGTTCTGCTGGTTTGGCATCCAGACCTCGGGATGAGCGTGCATGGCGCCTGAATCCATCGCTTCGAATACGATCGGATTAGTGCCGTTTTGCAGCTCAACGTCAAGGCCGAGATTCTCTTCGATCACGACTTTAAGGATATTGGCGGTTGCGGCCACGGAAGGCCAGTTGGGTACGCCGATGACAACATCAGCGGCACTGGCAATACTGGTCACGCCCATGCTGACGGCAACGATAGCGCCCGTCAGGGTTTTTTTGAGATACATTTATTTTTCCTCGGTTATTGATTTACATCTTAAAAAGTACGGCCGTCTTTATTGATAACGGCTTATATACACTTTACTGATTACGATTAAAAAATCTTCAGTCGGCCGATGGTAACTATTGAGCTGCGAGATGTAAAATTGTTATTTGCGGTATTATTTACAGTCAGTAGGGTCGACTATGATAGCAAAATCAATGAAATAAAGGGGTTCCCGGTAATTTTCGTCGCCTCGATTTTATGCCAGACTGGGCGTCCGAAACTGTCGGCAAGGGATAAAACTGTTGGCTAATCAACAACACTCTCCCGATTACTGGGGTATTGATAGCGACTACGGAGTTTTGCGGGATGTATTGCTGGGCAAGCCGGATTACTTCAAGTGGGTTGAGCCCGGCACGGTTTTGATCGGGTACAGGTTTATTTATGAGTGAAACAGCACAGCTGCGCGTTGACGGTCAGCGCCTTTGGGACAGTATCATGGCGATCGGGGAAATCGGCCCGGGTGAACAGGGCGGTTCCTGTCGCCTGGCTTTGACTGATGAAGATTGCGAAGGTCGGAATTTATTTATCCGCTGGTGCGAAGAGATTGGCTGCAGTATCAGGATTGATGATATGGGCAATATCTTTGCGCGACGCGCCGGGCGCAGTAATGACCTGGCGCCGGTGGTTGCCGGCAGTCATCTCGATACCCAGCCGCACGGCGGTAAGTTCGATGGTATCTACGGCGTGCTGGCGGCACTCGAAGCCCTGCGCACGCTGCACGATAACAATGTCACCACCGAGGCGCCGGTTGAAGCTGTGGTCTGGACCAACGAGGAAGGTTCGCGTTTTGCGCCCGCAATGATTGCCTCCGGCGTATACGCCGGGTTGTTTGAAAAAGACTATGCCTGGGCGATTACCGACAGCGATGGGAAAAGCCTCGGCGACGAATTGAAGCGCATTGGCTATATGGGCGATATGACCTGTGGTAGTAACCCCATCGGCGCGTTACTCGAAGCGCATATCGAGCAGGGACCGATCCTCGAGACCGAGAACCGGCAGATAGGAGTGGTGATCGGCGGGCAGGGACAGCGTTGGTTTGACCTTACCCTGAAGGGCCAGGATTCACATGCCGGGTCGACACCGATGCCGGGACGACGCGATGCGCTGGTTGCGGCGGCCGAGATTATCTCGATGGTGAAACTGTTGGCGCTCGAATATGCGCCCTATGGCGTCGGCACCGTCGGTCAAATGTCGGTTATGCCAAACTCGCGCAACACCATCCCGGGTGAAGTCTTCCTGACCGTCGATATCCGCAATCCGGACGATGCGGTGCTTGCTGAAATGACGCAAAAATTTAAGGTTTGCGTGACCGATTGCGTCAATGAACTCGGAGTGGAATGCGATATTGAGGAAATCTGGCATTGCCCGCCGGTTAAATTTGATACCACCTGTATCGCCGCGGTTGAGCACGCGGCGCAGACGCTGGGTTATAGTAATCAACGAATTGTGTCCGGAGCCGGGCACGATGCCTGCCAGGTTTGCCAGGTCGCGCCAACCTCGATGATCTTCGTCCCCTGCGCGGGTGGGCTCAGCCATAACGAACAGGAAAGCGCCGAACCCGAGGATCTCGAGGCAGGCTGCAACGTACTGCTGCATGCCATGTTGGCGCTCGCCAACAGTTAGCGTTGGCTCGAATGCTCGGCCAGCAGGCAAAGGATTTCGAACATGATCGTTACCGCGACCAGGGCGGTGTTGCCTGACATATCAAAGGGTGGGGAAACCTCGACCACGTCGCCACCGACGAGATTGAGTCCACGCAGGCCGCGAATCATCTGCAGGGCATCGTAGGTTGTGATGCCGCCAATCTCGGGAGTACCAGTGCCCGGCGCATAGACCGGGTCCAGTGCATCGACGTCGAAGCTGATATAAGTCTTGCCGTCACCGACCACTCGCCTGGCTTCCGCGATAACCGCTTCGAGGCCCATCTCGGTGTACTCCTCGATTTCGATGACGCGAATGCCCTGGTCAAGTCCCCACTGCTTGTCCTTATCGCTATAAAGCGCGCCGCGTATCCCGATTTGCACGGTGCGTTTCGGATCCAGCAGGCCTTCTTCGATCGCACGCCGAAACGGTGTGCCATGGGTATACTTCGATTCACCGAAGTAACGGTCCAGGGTATCGGTATGGGCATCGAAATGCACCATGCCGACAGGCTCATCACGGCAAAGCGCCCGCATCACTGGCAGCGTAATCAAATGATCGCCACCGGCGCTGAGCGGTATGATTCCCTGGTCGACCACCGTGGTATAAAACTTTTCGACGCGTGCCAGGGTGTCGTCGATATCGACCGGGTTGACCGGCGAATCGCCGAGATCGGCACAGTTGCACAGATGGAAAGGCTTGATGCCGGTCGCGTGGTGAACGTTGCGCGCCATCGTCGACAGGTCGCGAATCTGGCGTGGCCCGTGGCGAGCACCGGCGCGATTGGTGGTGCCGCCATCCCATGGGACACCGATCAGGCCAATATCGACCTCGTCGGCATCGCGTGGATCAACATAGGGCAGGCGCATGAAGGTTGCGATACCCGCGAAGCGCGGCAGGTCGTTGCCGGAAATCGGTTTATATGATTCGGGTTTGCTAGTCATTGATTCAGGTCAGAATGCTGTTTGCCAGGCGCCAGTATAAATTCAAAGTTGCCGAAGCAAAGCGTTTTTGTATTAATCTCGGTATGAAGGACCTGGTAAAGGTAACTCGACAGGAAAAGCGGAATTCAAGTGGAAGACCAAATCGTATATAAACCCCCGCGCCATCTGCGCAATGCGCATGTGCAGACGGTGCTCAACAGCCAGGGACCTCGCAAGCTGCGTGCGCGCGGGATACTGAAGCGCCTGGACTCGGATAATTTGATTCTGCAGTCAGAGGACGGCACTCGGCTGCTGGCCGAACTCGACCATGCCGTTAACGGGCGCTCCGCCCTGGTGATTCTCCTGCACGGCTGGGAAGGTTCGAGCAGTTCATCCTACATGCTTACCACGGCCGCGAGCCTGCTGGCGCAGGGGTTTGACGTGTTGCGCGTCAATCTGCGTGATCACGGGGACTCGCATCATTTAAACCGGGAATTGTTCAACTCGACACGTTCACCCGAAGTGGCCAGCGCGTTGCGGGAATTTAACGCCGCCCAGGCTTACGAACATGTTTTCCTGGCCGGGTTTTCCCTGGGCGGGAGTTTTGCGTTGCGAATTGCCGCCGATGCGGGGACTGAGATTGGCCTCGATGCGAGTATCGCGGTTTGTCCGCCAACTGATCCAGCCCGTGCGATGGATGCCCTCAATAACGGCTTTTTCGCCTACGAGCGTTATTTCTTCAAACGCTGGCATGGTTCGCTGCAGAGAAAGCTGCATTGCTTTCCCGAGTTTGACTACGCCGGGGAACTTGCAAGTGCAAGATCCCTCGATGACCTGAACCGAATTTTTATTCCCGCGCATACTATCTACAGTGATGTCGGTGACTATTTTGCGGCCTATGCCCTGGTTGGTGATCGCCTGGCTTCAATGGCTAAGCCGGCCTACCTGATCGCCGCCGAAGACGATCCGATCATTCCGGCCGATGACCTGAGCCGAATTGATCCGGTTGAGAATTTGCAGATCGAAACCCACCGTTACGGTGGTCACTGCGGATTTATCGAAAACCTGGCGGGGCGCAGCTGGGTTGAAGGCCGCATCCTTCGGATCTTGCAGGGGTATATGAAAAAGTTATGAATGACCGCGCTCGACCAACCTATTTCCCTGGAAATAGGTATTTCCCCCGGTCTTTTTCAGCTTCGCGGCGAAAACCCGCGTATCAAAATAGAACAAGCATCAAAATACCGAGTAAGAAGAATACGAGTAGACCTTCACCTATGCGCAACTCGAAGTGGCGTTCTGGTAGTGTTGATTTCGACTTGTAAACTTGTTGCATCTGCTTTCCTCCCGGTGAATAACTATATCGTTCAAGCCCGGCGGCCACATCACCCAAATGAGGTAAAGCAAAAAGATCAAGTAAATGGTGTTGTCTGGATTATCCCCGGCCTTTTCGAGACAGCAGGTAGATGGGTACTGCCAAAATGGTAATAAAAAGGGCATAAATAATTATCGGTACCGATATGCCCAATACGGTCATCGGTTGCCAGAACTGGGTCAGTAGCATTGCGGCACAAAACAATGCACCAAGAAACGGTAAAACTGGAAACCAGCCCAGGTTGAGTGCCAGCGACACAGAAGTATGTGTCAGATTTTTTGAACCGCGGTTTTTGTAGCGATACATCAGCAACATCAGGTTCACCATGAAAAAAACCAGGAAAACCCCCACATTGGTCAGGTTTGCAACCTCCCCGAGCGAGCCCCCGAGGGTAAATAAAACACAGAAAACGGTTGCCAGTAGCACTGCGCTTACCGGGGTTCTGGTTTTTCGATTTACCCTGGCGAGAAAACCGGGCAGGCAGTTATCCCTGGCAATGCCATATATCATTCGCGACGTCACAATGTGCAATACCAATACCGTGTTGGCAGTAGCGCACAGGGCAATGATCGTAAATAAATTCCCACCCATGGGTGATTGCAATGCGGTGCTGGCAACCAGTGCCAGTGGCCCCTCGCTTGGATTGTCGAGTTGCGAGGCGGCGTAGAGTGACTCGGCCGGGACCACGCTGACTGCGACTATCGCCACCAGGATATAAATTACTGTCGTAATCAATAGCGACAGTAGCAGTGCAAGCGGTACTGTTGTCTCGGCTGATTTCGTTTCCTCGGCAATATTCGCTATATCCTCGAACCCCTGGTAAGCAAAAAAGATTAGGGCGGCAGCGGCCATCATCGGTTTCCAGCCAGATTCGCCACTCACCGTAGATTCGGCATCGAACACCAGTAAATCGACATCGCCAATGTAGGAGGCTCCGATAAAAATAATAAATATCAACCCGGCAGCTTCCACAAAAGTCAGCAAGGTATTTACCCGGGCGCTTTGCTGGATGCCGCTAAAATTAAGTGTCGCTACTATCAGGATGAGAGAAATTGCAACCAGAACGGGATCGGTGTCGAGGTAAATTTTGAAATAGGTTGAAAATCCCAGCGCCACCGCTGCCACGGCGATGATACCGGTAACAACGGTCACGTATCCGACCACAAACCCTAACAATGGTGAGCCGGATATTTCTTTGACATAGACGAACTCTGCTGCACTTTTGGGATAAAGCGATGACAATTCCGCGTAGGAGATTGCCGAGCAAGCGGCTATCAACGCTGCGATGATAAAAGAAATCCAGATTGCATTGCCGGCGATACCCGCTGCTTCACCAATAAGCGCATAAATCCCGGCACCGAGAATGATGCCAACGCCATACACGGTCGCCTGGAACAGGCTAACGCTACGTTCCAGTCCGCCTTGATCTTGAGAGGTATTTGATTTTTCCACTGTAATTAGTTACGCCTGAAAACTGGCAGCTTATACATTATGACCTCGGCAGGTAAAGGGTGAGTCGCCTTATGGCAAAACAAAGCCTGCTTCTTGCATTTAAAAATTTCACATTTAAGATGAAACACATGAATAGCGATGCACTCCGTCCAATTACATCAGGGGAGATTAAGGCCTATCATCATGACGGTGTTGTTCTGCTGCCGGGGTTGTTTGACCAGGAATGGATTGATCTGCTGGATCAGGGTCTGATCGCTAATTGCGATGATCCGACAGACCGTGCTCGTGTGTGGGACCGTGATGCCGAGGGCCGCACCATGTTTTGGGATAGCCAGGCGTGGCAGGGTATCGACGAATACCGGCAGTTTATTTTTAATTCGCCCGCCGCCCAAATTGCCGGCCGGTTGATGAAGTCGACGCATATCAACTTCTACTTCGATGCAGTATTTGTGCGCTCCCCGGGTAGTCAGTTTGCTACGCCCTGGCACCAGGACGAGCCCTATTGGTCTGTGGAAGGGTATGACACTTGCACGCTTTGGATGCCGCTGGTTCCGGTCAAACGGGAAAACGCTTTGGCCTACGTGCCCGGCTCTCATCGACTCGACTCCGTGTTTTACCAGTACAACTTCGGTGATCTAAATCCGGATCGCAAAACAGCGGTCGACCAGGTCGATTTCTCGGGCGTCGCTGAAACTGCTCTCCCGGATATTGATGCCGATCCCGAAAGCTTCGGTGTCGTAAGCTGGGATATGCAACCGGGCGATTGTGTGGCTTTCAATAGCCGGATCATACATGGTGGGTCGGGCAGGCTTCATAAAGACACCGACTTGCGAGTGTTTACTACCAAGTGGCTGGGCGATGACGTGCGCATCAAGTTCAGGGACTGCGGGATGGATCCAGATCACAGCGCCATCATGATAGAACACGGACTCAAGCCGGGTGACCGGCCGGGAACAGATCTATACCCGCGGGTTTGGTCGCGAACCTGAAGTTGCGAATTTGTCAAAATAAAATGGCGGTATATACGTTACCGCTAAATTCGCGGCTTAAAAATAAGCCGCACCAGAAAAAAGAATTTGCCACATGAAAAATCTATGCAACTGGTCCAGGAGCATCAAATGAAAATTGCAATCACAGCAGCAAGTGGACAACTGGGAGCGGCAATTGTTAAGGCGACGGCAGCTTTGCTCGAAAAGGAAAATGTTATCGGGTTGGCCCGGACTCCGGAGAAGGCTGCCGACCTGGGCATCGAAATTCGTGCTGGCGATTACAATGATAAGTCCGTTTTAGAAAAATCATTAAAGTCGGTGGATACGCTATTGTTGGTCTCTGGTATGGATGCCCCTGAAAAACGCATAGGGCAGCATCGAAATGTGATTCAGGCTGCCCAAAACAGCGGTGTGAAGAAAATTGTTTACACCAGCGTTCAGGGCGCTGAGGAAAATACGTCCTTTTCTCCGATTGTTCAAAGTAACCGTCAGACCGAACAGGATATTATGAACAGCGAACTGGAATGGGTGATCGGACGTAACGGGATTTACATAGAACCCGATATTGAATATATCGAGTCTTACAAGGAAGCTGGTGGAATCTTTAATTGTGCCGGAGATGGTAAGTGCGGATATACCACACGGCCTGAATTGGCATACGCCTACGCGCGAATGCTAACTGAAGACCTGCATAATGCTCAGACTTACAATCTGCATGGTGAAGCGATTAGTCAATACCAACTTGCCGACTACCTTAGCTTCGCCTTTGGTACAGCTTTGACTTACACCCCGATGACGGTTGAAGAATATCGTGTGCTAAGAGTGGCTGAACTAGGTGAATTTATCGGCACCATAATCGCCGGTATTTATCAGGGTATTCGAGAAGGAAAAGTCGATAACCCGAGCCATTATTTTGAAGCTGCGGGTAGAGAACATGTAAGTTGGCAGACCTATTTTGACAATATCAGGTTAAATACCTGACGGGCGGCAATCTTCGGCCAGAAGCGGGCCCTCGGATTAATGCCTTATTTTTTGCTTCCGACTCATTCAATATAAAATGGTTTGCTAACTTCGTGTAGTGCCTCGTCAATACCTAATCCCATATCGCGAACCAGATGGGGACCGGTACTAAGTAGTCTTTCCAACTCCCTCCGATACAGGATTCTTCTTCTCCATTCAGATATACAAGGGATAACTCCCAGTAATGAACCGCTTAGATTGCGTGTAGTGGCGCCTCTAGATATCGAGTTCTGGATTGTTGGTGCATTAGTTGTCGCAATGCTCATCGCTTTCTTCCTATTCGTATTAAATAATTTAATTGGGTAGTGATATGTAAGCATTGATATAATGCCTTCTCAAACGATTTTATATATCTCTAGGCTTAGGTTTTCTCATAACATATGCAGACTCTGCCACCACTGAATGCAATCCGGGCATTTGAAGCCGCTGCGAGAAATCGCAGCTTCTCTCGGGCTGCTAACGAATTACACGTCACTCAGGGTGCAATTAGTCGTCATATTAAGACCCTTGAAGAAAGTCTGAATTGCCAGTTGTTCCTGCGCCTTCCGCAGGGAGTCGAATTGACCAATGCCGGGGAACAATTACTACCTGATCTAACCGCTTCATTTGAACGAATCACTCGAGCCATCAGGCTCGTGTCAGCCAGCGATAAAGAAATAAAGATAATATCGGCACCGACGCTGGCGATCAGGTGGTTGATACCTTATTTGCAACAGTATCAGGATGAAAATCCAGATATCAGGATCACCACAAGCTGGTTTAAATCGAGCTATGATGAGTTTTACGAGGGGGGTTACGATATTGGAATAGATAATGTGGCGTCTGCGGAAACTGGAAGACCGGCCGGGCTGGAGGCCCGGTATCTAAAAAGTGAATCACTGACACCGGTTTGCTCTCCTGGATATCTAAGTTCTAGGCCACCAATAACCCAACCGCGTGATTTGGTTAATTTTAACGTTATACATTCCTCACCAAATCGCTGGGACTGGCGTCTGTGGTTCGAAAACGCAGGCGTAGACATTTCCGAAGTGAAACAGGAACGGTTATTCGATACAGAAGAGATGGCGATCAGGGCTGCCACTACCGGAATGGGAATAGCTGTGGTTGACATCAACCTTGTTCAATCCGAACTCAACGATGGTCGTCTTGTCACACCTGTCGATTTAGTAGTTCGAGAAGGAACTGGATACTATTTATTTGCAAAACATGGGCGGTTTCAAGAACGAAAAATACAGGCTTTCGTAGATTGGATTGTGGAAAAGGCGAAATTGGAGGAAGAAGATAATAGCCTGCCTGGCCAATCGGTCTAAAGTTAGCCGTATTATTTTAGTTCCAATCGTCGGTTAGGGGTTGGTCATCACCGCTAACCTATCAGATTTGAGCGACAACTTTCTCGATAGCGGACCCTCACAAAGCCTTGGCATGGGGCAATCTCCGGCCAACAAGAGACACTCGTAAAAATACAAACCCCGCTCGATGGCGGGGCTTCATATTAATTCTGTTTATAAGTTAAGCTGCTTAACTGCGCTTATCGCGGTATGATTCAGAAATGGGCGACGTCATACCAGAGCGCGAAATGAAGCGCAGACGGTTAATCGTAAAGATCGACCGCTATATTTACAGCGCGGCAGCTGCCGGTTTGCTCACCGCTGGTGAAGTGCCGTACTTCAAAGAAAAAGTCCGGGCGAATAACAGATGGGAACGGCGAAAACAGCCCCGTTAAAAATCCAGCCATTCACCCATTACCCTCATTAACGGACGCTCAAAAAGCTAACGTGGGAGGCGATCTTCGACCACTTGCAGACCTTCACCTCCCAGCCTGGCGGCTAAAATACCAAATTCGATATGAGATAGTATTTGTTGTAGTTGATCGGAGCTATTGAGGAAAGATGATGACTGATCTAATTGAGAAATTAAAGGAAATTGCGGTACGGGCTAACGAATCAGATGCGCCATTTATCGAAAGGGCAATAGATCGCATCGAGGAACTGGAAGCTCAACTGACCGATCACCAGGAAGATATCACTAATTGGCAAGTCTCCGTTGAAAAACAAATGAGGCGAAGGAGAGATGACAAGTGAAAAAGATCAAGGGATCGATGACGTCAGTATCGATTGTAATCCATTTGACATCCTAGGGCAGTCTCCTAGGGGTCGCTTATCACCGCTGATGCTTTGACTTTGAGCGTCAGCTTTCCCGATAACGGAGGCTTATGAACACGCCCCAGGAGGCAATCTTCGGCCAGTTTCTGTCATTCCGGCGAAAGCCGGAATCCAGTTCAATATTTCTGGATCCCGCGGTCAAGCCGCGGGATGACAGATTCTGGAACTAATTATTATTTATCTTGAGGGGCTGTTGAGGGTTGTAATTCGCCGTTGATTTATCGAGATTGAGCGGTAGCTTTCTCCAAAGGAGACGCTCAATAAACTAAGGTGGGAGGCAAACTTCGGCCAATTACGGACATTCGTTGCGTCGAAAAACAGCCTCTTTTAAGTAGCTACCCCTTACTGCTGGAAGCAAGCTAATTTAATCGTTTTGTGGCAAAGAACACCACGATCATAGGTCCATGAGCTTGCATTTTTAACAGTATGCCCATTCACTCCATATTTTCCAGCCGGCGGGTCCACAGCCTACCCGCCACAGGTACCGTTATATGCGTCAAAGCCGACGGTTGTGCCATCAGGATTGGTACCTGTCCAGAAAGGTTGATATCCGACGGGTTTGCCGTCTGGGCCGAGGCTGATTGGGATCAGAAGGGACCCGTCCGTTAAATCGGTATAACCTTCGGCGATCTTCTTTCCATTGGGTAGTACGTAAGGGTGGGAAGACTTAGTGAAACGAGTATTGGGGCTATTTGTTCCGTCGGATAACCAAGCCAGGTAAGTTCCGGAAGGAACAATTGATGTAGGGCCGTCCGCCTCTGCTTGACATTTGGCATCGGCTCCCGTGAGACCGCCCAAGTTGCTATCAAAGGTCGCACTCGTGACGAAGACAGTTTTTTCATTTCGGTCAGCCGCCGAAACCGTTATGGTAATTAATAGTGCCACAGTGGAAGTTATGATTAACAGATTATTCACGTGAGCCTCCTTATATTGGTTCTTAATATAAAAGGAATAATCGTCAGTTTACTCGCATGTCAATCCCGCTTAATCGATTGTCTTTATGATTTTCAGACTGAAATAAAAATAATATATCGCATTTCGTTAGAATCGCAGGTCCGTTTCGGGTCGTTAACCTACGCTGAAAAATGGAATCTGAGCGTCTGTTTTCTCCAAAGAAGACGCTCAATAACCTGGAGTGGGAGGCAATCTTCGGCCATAAACGGACACTGGAGTTACTAGGAAATTAAACGGTTGAGTCTTCTTGTTTCCGGTTCAAGGCCCATACTTCATGGGATAGCCTTGTTGCTGCCACCATCTGACACCTTCGTCTAGTACGGCTGTATTATTAAATCCTGCACTTCTGAGTGCATCGGTCAATTGATCCGAATATTTATGCGGGCAAGCGCAATAGGAAATAATCCACGTATCGTCTTCCGGCAGCAGCACAATGATTGTATCCGGGTCGTAGGCAGGGGCCGGGACGGCACCCGGGATGTGTGCCAGATACCAGTCCGATGGCGGACGGGCGTCCAATATGATCAACCTGGACCCGGCGCGCATCGCTGTATCCAGTTGTTCTGCCGACACGTATCGACCTTTGCGTAACGAAAATTGCGGTGATGGACCATCAGGATTTAGCACCACCTCTGGAAAAGCCGTTAACTCCGGTTCCTCGACTCGACTCGGGGCATCTCGCTTCCAGCTTCGGATCAGGGCAACCAGGTCGTCGATCGTATCTTCCGAAAGCAGGCTATGATAAGCCATCATCGACGTGTCACGGCGGCCATTCAAAATGGCTATACGAATTTGCTCATCGGAGGCCAAAGCCAAGAATTCGGGATTGTTAAGACTAACCGCCGTCACGCCCTGGCCCTGATCGCCGTGGCAACCGGCACAGAATTGGTCGTATGCGATGCGACCCGACACGGGATCGCCAATAATTAGTTCGGCAGTGAAAGTTATGGACTCCTCGCGTTGCCAGCTGCGGATCAATGCAACAATTGAATCGATTTCTGGGTCTTCAAGTGGACCCCCATAACGGCTGGCATGTGCAGCCATCGCGGTTCCAGGACGACCGTTTGCGATGCTCGCCCATAGAAATTCATCGCTAACCGAAACCAGGAAGTCTTGATTTCCCAACGCATTGGCGTTATCAGCCGCATATCCCTCGCCATTGTCACCATGACAGAGCGCACAGTACTTGCCATATACCTGCATGCCTCGCACCAGTCGCACATCGTCCTCGGAATGAAGATTCTGCTCTACGGGCATGCCTCCGCCTGCTCGGGTAATCCCCATAATATATGCGGTCCCCAGGATGACTAACGTCGCCCATTTTGACCACTTGTGGATTTTCTCCATTTTTTTAGCCGGTCTTATTGTCGATCACAAACAGAACCAATCTCTTACTCGCTCATGTTGTCGTAAAGGCGTGGCAAGATATTGACTCGCATCAACAGGGTTTGATTTGTTCCTGCATCGGGAGTGCAACAATTTATTTAACAGCAGTCGTTCGTGCATTCGGCTTCAGCTATCGAGATCGGCCAATAGCAGCCACTTAGAATTTATTTCTTAGCTTCTGCTTACAGCATATTCTGTTGTAAAACTCCAAATTTTTTCATCGGATAAATTATTTTCTATGTAACGGCTTCTATTTTTTTCATACCGAGGGAGGAGACATATAACTAACGATCTCGACCGACGGGCCTACTGACCATAGTATCAACCTGACACTCTGCAAGCCCGACGAGATCGTTCAGGGCAACCTCGGACAGGTGGTCGATCCGTTGATGCACGAATACCAGGCCATACAACTCGCCAAGCTCAGCAAAAACGACCGCGGCTTGAGCTGAAGACCTGGGCAATAGTCCGATCGTGACTACTGTATCTTGAGGTACGCAAAGCCGCGCTTTTGCAACTCGGCTATCTGCACCACCCCCGAGGGTACCGCGACCACCTCCGGGTAAAGTTTTTCGGCAGGCAAGTCGATTCCCGTGCGGGTAATCTCGCAGAGTTCCAGCTTGACATCCTGTACCTCGTAGAGTGACAACATTCTGCCCTTGAGATTCTCCCGACGCTCGGCAAAGGCAGCATCTTCCACGAATGGTGTTCCGGTAAGCTTGTCATCCGTCAAGAAGCGAATACCCTGAGCGACGAAAACGATACGCACATCGTAATCGATTAGCTCGTTCTGGTAATGGGTTACCATGTTATTGATGCTGGTCAACATGGCGCTGAAGCGCCTGGGATCAGCGTAATCAGCATGATAGACAACTCTGGCCACCTCATCTTCTTCGGGTATTTCACCCGCCCAGGCTACAGGGATGAGAAATACCAAACTCAGGATCAGGGTAGATATTCGGGAAACGACTCGATGTGGTTTTTTCATGGCTCTTCTCCGCGCAAGCGATCTCAGGTAACAGTTAACTTAATTCCCTGTCGGCTTGCAACCATTCAGGAAGCAGCAGCAGATTAATTGTTGCTCTGATGGGGGCGTAACCGTGAGGGTAATAAAGGCGAGGCAACTTGTTAGCAGACGCCTAAACGTTTCATCCAGGCAGCTGCAATCGGCTGCCATCTCAACCGGTCGACGCAACACATGCATTAAATCGTTCAGCCGGTGTTTCAAAGTTTAACGTTTTTCTTGGTCGTTCGTTCAGACGTCTTGCCACGGCATTCAGTTTGGCTTGTGTTACCT
>Ga0224508_10000901_pt1 | contig 27373 bp, 28 predicted proteins | sample SF_Jan12_sed_USG_4_FD_170157 | JGI IMG/M metagenome (GOLD analysis project Ga0224508, IMG submission 170157) | Sediment microbial communities from San Francisco Bay, California, United States - SF_Jan12_sed_USGS_21 | ecosystem: Environmental > Aquatic > Marine > Sediment | place: USA... | reverse complement strand
TTTTCTTTTGCAACTTCAAGCATAATAGTTCCAAAACTGGTAACGTTAACACTTTTAACATGATCTTTAATTTTCTCCACTATTTTTTTGATTAGAGTGGTTTTCCCTACTCCAGGTATGCCCACTACAACTACTATTTTATTTTCTGCCAAGTAAAGCACCCAATTGTCGCATTACAACTTCTACGTGTTCCCTTACTAGTTGAGTGTAATAATTAATTAGAATGTCCACCATAAGCAAAACTCCAATACCAGAACCAAAAACTCCCAAAACGTCAGATACACCAGCTATAAGACCCAAAATCGCAGATCCAATTAATGTCACTGACGGAATGTACTTGTTTAGAAGCGCTTCAACAGGTTTGTTTGATCTTCGAAATCCAGGGATTTGTACATCTGCATCAAGCAAGTTCTGAGCTGCACTTTTTGGCGAAAGGCCTCCTAGCTCGACCCATAATTTTCCAAATACTATCACTATCCCAACCATGAAAAGAACATAACCTATTGCACGGCCAGGATCCAACAATGCTATCTCGAGCCCTCGTGGCGGAGTAATGTAATAGATTAGTCCTCCTATAGGTGTAGACGGGCTGGTTGGATCGAATTGAGCTATAAAATTCACAAATACATTATTGTTCCGCGGGTTCATGTTTGCCCAAAGCATTTGGAAAATGAAAACCGCATTTGCAGTAAGTGCTGATGCCAAAATTACTGGAATGTTAGAAACATACATCATTTTGATTGGGTAGACCGCGTTGAAACCCCTATATTTGGTTGACACGATTGGAATTTCAATTTTCATACCTTGGGTGAATACCAAAATTAGTAAAACTCCAGCTGTCAAACATAATCCAAATATGCTCGGCAGCTGGTTAGAACGGAACAATATATTTGACAGATCTCCTGTCATAATCGATTGACCAATATACGGTATTATTCCGATAGTTCCTCCATCTCCAGCAGGTAATGGACTAAATAGACTCCAAAGTATTTGTTGAGCAACACCTGCCATAATGAATACGCTGATTCCACTTCCTAGTCCCCATCCTTTTTGAATTAATTCGTCTAAGAACATGACAATTATAGAAGCTCCCATTAATTGCCCAATCATTACATACAGAACAATAGGGTCTGAAACACCTGGACCATAAACAGCAATTGCATAAACAATGGATTCAGCTACAATCACAACATAGGTTACTAGTTTTGTTGCAGTTTGAAATATTCCTCGTTCTTCGGGTTTTTTGAAATCAAATTTCAAAATATCTGAGCCCCTAAGTAATTGCATTAAGAGACCAGCTGTAACAATAGGCCCTATACCTAATTCAACAAGAGTTCCTTGTTGAGATGCAAAAATTACCCTGGCAAATTGCAAGAAATCAAATTCTGGCGCAGTTGCTCCAAACAATGGAGTCTGACCCATTACCAGATAGATTAAAAGACAAATTCCTGTCCAAAGTAACTTTGTTTGAAGAGAGATTTTCTTTTTTGGTTTTGGAACCTGAGGAAGATATGGTTCTGCCTTGAAAACAACCTTTCTAATAATACTAGTTAGGCTACCCTCAGCCATTTTCAGCTAACACTTCTCCCCCAACAGATTTGACTTTTTCTTCAGCTGCTGCAGTAAATTGTCGTACTTTTATGGTGTATGCCACAGATGGTTTACCACCACCAAGCAATTTGTCATATCCTACTTTCGCAAGATCGAGAATTTTTTTTCCTCCTTCTTCAGTTCCGATTTTTGTAAACAAGTCATCGAGCTCACGAATGTTAGCCCATTTTTTGGTAATATTTGGGTGAGGTGGATGAGTAGAAGAATGACCATAATGGTCAGGATATTCTTTAAGCATAGTGCTGTAATGATGCTTCATCAAACCTGAAATTCCAAGACCGCCTTTATGACCACTTGCACGATGTTGGGCTACTTGTCCCCATCCCATATTTCGACCTCCTCGAAGTCGCCTTGTTTTTCTTAATCTCGTTGCCATTTTAGATCATGCGCCTCACTATTGTTCCAAGTTCTGCATTTAATCCAAGAATTCCTTTCTGCCCATACAATTTTTTTGTACTTCGTTTAAACCCGTGCCTTGGAGGAGATAATGCAAACCAAGGTTTCAGAGGTTTTAATTTTGATAAGGTAGCTTTCCCTTCAGTTAATGCAGCTGCAAGATCATCAATACTATTGAATCCTAATTCCTTAAGATCTTCGGTAGTGATTTTTTTATATCCTGATTTTCTACCTTTTTTATCAAGAAGATCCTTTGCCAAATCTACATCCAAACCAATCCAAGAAATGTAATGTTTTACTTTGTTTAACATTCCAAGAGTATTGTCCTTTGCAGGTAAAATAGTGGCCCTATATTTTTTATCAAGTTTAAGTAAGGTCATTGTAGTAGTTGCCCAGTACGGAACATCTGCTTGACCTTTAATTCTAACCACGAGATATGCGTTTGCCATTTTTATCAACCTTGACTAAATGTTTGTCTAAGACAATCCAATATTGCTTTAGAAGTAGAATTCATTGTAGGTGTTGACCCTTTTGCAGTGGTCCATGCATCTTTTAATCCAGCTAATTCTAACAATCGCTTAATTTTACCTCCTGCAACCAATCCTAATCCACGTGGGGCGGGAATAATCTCAATTGTAACACTTCCTCCTTTACCTCTAATCCTGAATGGAACTGAGTGTTTTTGATCACATCTACATTCCCAGCTTCCACATCCTAATTTAATGGGATTAACATTAAGAAATGCTTGGTTTGTCGCTTTTTCAATAGCGATTCTCATTTGTTTTGATTTTCCTTGACCGATTCCCAAGTAACCATCTTCATTTCCTGCTGCAACAATTGCTTTGAATCTAGTGGATTGTCCATTAGAAGTCATTTTTTGAATAATTCCAACATCGACAACTTCACTTTTTAATTCTGGAAGTAATTTTTTGATTATACCTGCCTCTTGAATTCTCAAACCAGCTTCAATTATTTCCTCAATAGATGATATTTCTCCAGAAGCAACTTTTTGACCCAGAATTGTTTTTGGAACCCATACTTCTTCGACAGGCTCTCTTCTTGGTCGTCTGTTGGGTTGGCCGGATCCTTTTTGGTCTGGTCTACCTCCACCATATTGTACAGGTCTACCTTGTCCTGGTCTACCTTGTCCTGGTCTACCTTGTCCTGGTCTACCTTGTCCTGGTCTACCTTGTCCTGGCTTGGTTTGTGAAGTTTGACTCATTTCTACTTGACCTCATTATCGATAGTTGATTTAATTTGTGAAATATCATTTTTTACGCTAAGGTGTTCTCCGTTGATTCTTGAATCCGGAGGAAATGTTTCAGAATTTGCAGGAACTTCCAATCCTGCATCAATTACTCCTTTTAGAGCAGCTGCCATTCTTTGAGTGTATTTCTTTGTTCCACTATACAAAATAGCGCCCTTGGATCCTTTACTAAGTGCTTTCTTTCCTGCAATATATCCAGTTAGATAAGCAGCAGGTACACTTTTTCTTGAACCCTTCCATCCTTTTTCAAGCAGATATCTAGAATGTGCAGAAGCTACAACTTTGTCTCCAGTCATTTCTGGTTTTAAGATTTGGACTTGAGTATTTTCATTTGAGATATTAACGGTGATAAATTCACGCTTACCCATTAACATGGTACCACGTTTTTTATAATTCGTTTTTTGTTCTCGAAGTCTCCTCAATATTTTTGAATAGGCCATCTACAGAACTCGATTTTGAACCTGCTCTTATATACGTTAAGCGTGGATCAGAAAAACAAGTAACGCTTTTTGAGTATGCAATCGATTTTCTGCCTCATCCCAAACAACAGATTGTGGTCCATCTATAACAGAAGATGTTACTTCACTTCCTCTCTTGGCAGGAAGACAGTGCATAAAGATTGCATTTTTTTTTGCATGTTTCATTAAATTAGAATTTACTTGATATTTTGGAATAAATTTTTTTGTTCTCTTTGGATCACGATTATGGATAGAGGTAAAGGTGTCAGTTACAACAATATCGGCATTCTTAATTGCTTTTGATGGGTCCGTTGTTATTTCGATATCAGTAAATTTTTGAGCTTTGTTTACAACTCGCCTATTTGGTTCAAATCCTTTCGGGGTTGCGATAGACATTTTCATTTCTGCTAATGCACATCCATTAATCATTGAATTGCAAACATTATTGCCATCCCCTATCCAAGCTAGTTTCAATCCTTTGAGTTTTCTTTTCTTTTCTTTGATAGTCATAAAATCTGCAAGAATTTGACATGGGTGAAATGTATCCGAAAGACCGTTTATGACAGGGACAGCTGAAAATTCGGATAGCTTTTCCAATAAATTATGATCATAAACCCTTGCCATTATACAATCAGTGTATCGCGAAAGTGTCTTTGCAGTATCTTCTATTGATTCGCCTCTGGATAATTGCATGTCATTGGAAGAAAGATTTATCGCATGACCGCCTAATTGAAACATGGCAACTTCAAAACTTACCCGTGTTCGGGTAGAAGGTTTTTGAAAAATCATAGTAAGGGTTTTGTTTTTTAACAAAGGTTTGGTTTTTTCTTTTTTCAATTCTTTTTTTAGTTTAATAGAAAAATCAATTAGTTGATTAAACTCTTTTTTAGTCAAGTCGGACAAAGTGAGTAAATTTTTTGTTTTTAGTTTCATTTTCTAAATAACCCAAACCTTCCTCTTTTCTTTGTAGTTTTCTTTTCTTCTTTATCTGGTTTTTGATTTTTATCTTTCTTAGTCGGTATTTCTTGTTCATCATCCTTTGATTTTCCATTAATATCATCCATGGTAGTTGATTTTCCTTTCTTGATCCATTCTTTGATTTTTTTACTCAGTTGTTTTGCCTCATCATCATTTTCAGGAGGCTTAACATCAAACAATTCAGAATATTTTGAAATATCTTCATCAGTTATTCCCGCAAAAGGATCATCGGAAATAACATCGGTTCCTGGAGTTGGTTCTGGTGTTGGTACTGGTGTTGGTTCTGGTGTTGGTTCTGGTGTTGGTTCTGGTGTTGGTTCTGGTGTTGGTTCTGGTGTTGGTTCTGGTGTTGGTTCTGGTGTTGGTTCTGGTGTTGGTTCTGGTGTTGGTTCTGATTTCTTTAAATCTACATTTTCTAATGAACCAAAAACAGTTTCCAAAAAGGTTTCCTTATCAAAGGCTTTTAGGTCAGGATATTCCTGCCCAATTCCAACATAAAGAACAGGAGTAGAGGTAATTTTGACTACAGATAATGCAGCCCCCCCTCTAGCATCAGCATCACTTTTCGTTAAAATAGTACCATCAAATTTTACATGTTCAAAAAATTCTTTTGCCTGATTAACGGTATCGTTTCCTGCAAGAGAATCGCCAACAAAAATTTTAAAATCAGGGTGCACTACTTTGGTTATTTTACCTATTTGTTCCATCAAATTTTTGCTAGTTTGCATTCTCCCCGCAGTATCAATTAATACACAATCTACTTTGTGGGATTTTGCATAAAGAACTGCATCTCTTGCAACGGCTGCCGGATCAGAATTATAATTTTGAGCAACTAATTTTAGGTTTAAGCGGTTGGTGTGTGCTCGTAGCTGTTCTATTGCACCAGCTCTAAAGGTATCAGCAGCAGCTACAACTACTGAATATTTTTTCTGTTGTAACAGGTATGCCATCTTGGCAAGTGATGTGGTTTTTCCAGTACCGTTAATTCCAACGAATAAAATCAAAAATGGTTGTCCAGATTCCTTTTTTTCATCAATTAATCCAAAAATGTCAACTTTTCCTGCAGAGTCAAACAACGATGAAATTGTAGAGATAAGACTGTCTTTTACAAATTTTTCAATTTCATTTTTGTCTACTTTGATTCCAATTAATTTAGTTTTTAAATCAGATTTGATTTCATCAATAACCTCACTTGCAACATCTGATTCGTGAAGAGAAATTTCTAATTCAAATAAAATATCTTCAATATCTTTCTCATTTAACTCCTTTTCTGATAGACTTTTCGCTGCATCCGAAAATGCATTGCGAAGTTTATCAAACATTATTTTATCCTAATTTACTATTTGGATCTGCCTGCATTAATTGATTTATCTGGCTTTTTCCTTGTTCTAATTGTGCTGCTGCATCTTGTTTTTTAGCAGAAGTATCTTGCAAGGCAACTTCAATTTCCTTAATTCTAGATTCTAGATAATTTATTGCAGATGTTGAATCTTTTTCTAAAGAAATACCTGCACCAATATTTAACACAATATTGTCGCTTGAGGAAATTTTTGTTTTAACAAAAGTTCCCATACCAATGGGTACTAAAGACTCTGAATCAGATTTTAGACTAAGAGATTTTATTGACTGAATTGCAGCTGTGGCTTCGCGTAAAATGTTGTAAAGAGTTCCTTCTCTTTGAGATAAATCTGCAAAATAAGTTTCCAGCATTTGCATTTGTTGCATTAACTGTTGTGCCTTTTCCTCGCTCATTTACAAAAAAATCATGGCTAGAAGGTTATAAATTGATTCATGAGACAAAAGTCAAAATGAAAATAAAGGAATAAAAAAAATAAAGATTGAACCTTATTTTGCTTTTGAGAATCTATCTTCTACTTCATCCCAGTTCACTAAATTCCACCAAGATGCAATATAGTCTGGTCTTTTGTTTTGATATTTTAGATAGTATGCATGCTCCCAAACATCTAATCCTAAGAGGGGCACTAATCCTTCGGTTCTTGGACTAGTTTGATTGGACATTGCTTTGTACTCAACCTTTCCTGAAGAAGGATTGAACACTAACCATCCCCAACCACTCCCTTGAATTACTGCAGAAGTAGATGAAAATTTCTCTTTGAAGTCAGAAAAGCTTCCAAAGGAATCGTTAATTGCATCAGCAATAGATCCTCCTGGTTCTCCTCCTCCGTTTGCCTTCATGTTGTTCCAAAATAACCGATGGTTGTCAAAACCACCACCATTAAAATTAATTGCACCTCTTTTATCCTCAGGTATTTGATTAAGATCAGATAAAATATCTAGAATATCTTTATCTTGGATTTCTTGAGGACATGTTTCCAGGGCTGCATTTAATTTATCGGTGTATGCTTGATGATGTTTTGTATGATGAATCTCCATTGTTTTTGCATCAATATGAGGTTCTAATGCATCATAAGCATATGGCATTTCAGGAAGTGAATATTTTCCCATGAAAAACATGCATTGGTTATTCCATTTATTGGTTTACTAGGCAATTGCTTTTTACTTACTAAATAATATCAAAAAATCTGTGAAATTTAGAATTATTTTTTCTTTGTTAGTTCTTCTGTCAGCATCAGTGATTCTATGGGAATTATTGGATGATGAGAAAGAAGGGAATTTGTATCTTGACAATAGTGTTCCTTTTGTAGGAACAGAAATTCCAAGATTGGAGGGAATAAACGGGGAGGGAGTAAAGATTGCCGTGATAGACACGGGGGTAGATTTTAACCATCCAGATCTAATGGGATGGGGACCCGAAGGGAAAGTTGTAGGTGGGTATAATTTTGTAAGTGAGGGAGATTTGCCTATGGATAATAACGGTCATGGAACACAAGTGGCAGGGGTAATTGCTGCTGATGGTCAAGTAAAAGGAATTGCCCCAAAAGCCAAAATTTTAGCCTACAAGGTTTCTGAAGATGGCAAAGCAGTGTCCTCTGATTTTATAATAGATGCAATTGAAAAAGCTATTGAAGATAAGGCGGATATCATTAACATTTCTCTTGGAGTAAACAAAACAAATTCTCAAATTGAAAGGGCTGTAACCCACGCATTAGAAAAGGAAATCTTTGTAGTTACAGCAGCAGGAAATGACGGACCTGGAATTGGAACAATAGGAAGTCCGGGGGGAAATGCTGGATCCGTTACAGTCGGGGCAACATACAATAATATAACTTCGAGTTTGGTAGCAACTCTTGAAGTCAATAAAAAACCATATACAGTAATTCCCATGGTTGGTTCATTTCAACTCGATGATCCTATTGAAGGAACAATAAAGTTTGGAGGCTATGGAAAAGAAAAAGATCTTCTTGGAATTAACGCCACAAATTCTATTCTTTTGGTGGAACGAGGAAGTGATGTTGAAGAGGAGTTACTTTATTTTTCTATCAAAGAAGAAAATTCTGCTGATGCGGGTGCAAAAGCATTGATAGTTTATAATAATGAACCTGGGATTTTCCTAGGGGAATTGGCACATGAGTTTGTTGAACAGGGTTATGAACCGAGGATTCCAGTAGTATCAATTGATAGAGAAAAAGGATTAGAAATTAAGGAAATAATTCAAGGGGAAAATTTTGGAAGTCTTCATCTTTTTTTCAATCCTGATTTTGTTGCACATTTTAGTTCAAGAGGACCTGTCTCCCCGTTTTACATAAAACCTGATATAGTTGCTCCAGGAGCATTCATAAATACTACCCAAAATAATGCGTCTTATAATTTTACCAGTGGAACTAGTTATGCCGCACCTCATGTAAGTGGAGCTGCAGCATTATTGATTCAAAAAAATCCGGGAATTCATCATCATGAAATAAAATCTCTTTTACTTACTACCGTTGAACCTGTATCAGATGCCTATGGTAAAGAATTTTCCCTTAATGAAGCAGGAGCAGGAAGATTAAACATTGCAAGGGCATATGAGGCCACTTTGGTGGTTCAGCCTCCTCAATTTGTTCTAAATATTGCTTCAGATGATCCCATAGGAGAACAGGTATTGGAAATAAAGTCCCTTAATTCCTCATTAGAAAATATCCAAGTTAGATCCTCCGGACCCGAGTTTATTCAAATTTCAACTGTTCTCGAAGGAAATAAGTTACAAATCAAGATGAAGGTTCTAGGACAGGAATTTGGAGACTATGAAGGTAAAATTTTGATTACACAAAATGATGATAGATACATTATTCCATTTTTACTACATTTTACGGAAGGCTCAATTTCAACTTCCCAAGAAAATGGAAAATTAGATTTTAAAATTTCTCATCCAGAACTTTGGACATTTGCAAAAATATCTGTAACAAATAGTAAAGATGGAACTGTGGATATTATCTCAGCTTCGCCTTCCAAATCTGCATCGTTGAATGTTTATGAAAATGGAGAGTATTGGGTTGAAGCTAAAATTAGAGTAGGAGAAGAGTCCTTTGATGCGTTTAACAGAATTGAAGTAAATTCTGTTTTGCCAGGTTCTTCCAAACCCTTAGAATTTTTCGAACTACCAGAAAAACAGATTGGAATAATTGCGGCGATCATGGTAATAGTAGGATTGGTTGGTTTAAGGTTTATCAGAAAACCAAAATCTATCCAAGTTTAGGTCCAGCATTTTTTATTTCGGGTGAAACATCCCTAAATTTTTCAAAATTTTCTATAAACATTTTTGAAAGATTTTTTGCCGAATTCTCATAGGATTTTTTATCAGACCAAGTGTTTTTAGGATCTAATATTTCTGGAGGCACACCATCTACCATTGTTGGAATATCAAGGTTAAACAATTCATCGTGTCTATATTCTACTTTATCTAGATCTCCTGTTAATGCAGCAGTAATCATTGCCCGACTATATTTAATTTTGATTCTTGCCCCGATACCGTATGGTCCACCTGACCATCCGGTGTTGATCAAGTAGACAGTAGTGTTATGCCTGTTAATTTTTTCACCTAAAAGCTTCGCATAAACCGCTGCCGGTCTAGGCATAAATGGTGCTCCAAAACATTCTGAAAATACAGATTTTGGTTCCTTGATGCCTCGCTCAGTCCCTGCTAATTTACTGGTGTATCCTGACATGAAGTGATACATTGCCCCTTCTTTTGTTAATCTAGAAACTGGCGGTAATACCCCTAGGGCATCTGCAGTAAGAAAGACAATAATTTTCGGATGGCCACCAACACTTGGGATAACAGCTCCAGGAATGTAATCCAATGGATATGCTACCCTTGTGTTTTCAGTTAATCGATTATCATCATAATCTGGTTTACCGTCATTGAGAACTACATTTTCTAAAACTGCACCGGGTTTAATGGCATTCCAAATTTCAGGTTCTGCTTCTTGACTTAAATTAATACATTTTGCGTAACACCCACCTTCAAAATTAAATGTTCCATCATCCGACCAACCATGTTCATCATCACCTATCAAATTTCGATTTGGATCAGCTGACAAAGTTGTTTTTCCGGTTCCAGATAATCCAAAGAATAAGGTAGTGTCGTTATTTTTTCCAATATTTGCAGAACAATGCATAGGAAATATTCCTCGTCCCGGTAATAGAAAATTCATAACGCCAAACATGGATTTTTTCATTTCTCCTGCATAATTTGTTCCTCCAATCAAAACAATTTTTCTAGTCAAATCAATAAGTATGAAAACATTGGATTTAGTACCATCAATATCAGGTTTTGCCTCAAATTCGTTTATACACATTACAGTAAATTTAGGTACATGATCTTGTAGCTCCTCGGTTGACGGTCTAATGAAAAGCTGTCTTGCAAAAAGATTTTGCCAAGCATGATCATTAATTACTCTAATGGGCAAACGTGTTTCTTTGTCTGCGCCAACAAATCCATCAAAAACAAAAAGTTCTTTATTATTGACAAAATTTTTCATTTTTTCAAGAATTTTTGAAAATTTTTCAGTTGGGAATTGGTGATTGATTTTACCCCAATCAACCGTATCCCGAGTTATCTCATCCAATACGATAAATCTATCATCAGGTGATCTTCCTGTATATTTTCCAGTATTTACAGAAAGTGAACCTGTTGAGTTTACTTCCCCTTCTTCTCTGTTTACTGCCAATTCGACAAGTTCATCAGGGGTTAGATTTCTGAAAATTTTTGATGGGATTATTCCAAATTCGCTTATTTGCGATGAGAATTTTTCAGTAATGCAGGAACCTACTACTTCAATCAATTGTAGGAATCTCCAAAGAAAGTAAATTTGATAATCCCAGGTCCAGTCATGAGATATTTCGATCCGACTTAATTTTCCTTATTATCTCTTTCTTATGATTTGGATTTTTTTAGTCTAGGAACGTATTTATGTAAAATTTCAAAACTCTTTCTAATGCCGATCAATAAAGACCTGCTAGCAAAACGAGAAGAAGCAAAGGAACACAATCCTGAATTTGCAAGACCGGAAAGCTGGCGTTATAAGAGACTAGAGTCGACTTGGAGAAAACCAAAAGGAGTTGATCACCATCAAAGAAAACAAAAAAGTCGTGGCAGACCAGGTCTAGTAAAAGTTGGTTATGGCGGACCAAAGGAATCCAAGGGACTTCATCCTTCAGGATATACAGATAATCTAGTTTTTACAATTGATGACTTGAATAGACTTAACCCAAAAACAGACGGTATAAGATTTGGTCATAGTCTAGGAACTAAAAAAAGGAAAGAGATTATTACAAAGGCAGTAGAAAAAAAATTTAAAATTTTTAATGCGAGAGTGAGTGCAAGTGGTAGTAAATCTTAAAGCTAAAAAACGATTGGCATCAAGAGTAACGGGTGTCGGAGTTCATAGGATAAGATTTGATTCGGACCATCTTGATGATGTTGCAGATGCAATTACCAGAGAAAATATCCGCAGTTTAATAACAGCTAACACCATTCAAATTAAATCATTTACTGGAACTTCAAGAGGAAGAGCACAAGAAAAGAAAAACCAGAAAAATAAAAGAGGAACAGGTCAAGGATCAAAACAAGGTAGAAAAGGTGCCCGTGTGGGTAAAAAAGAAGTCTACGTCGCAAAGGTTCGCTCATTAAGGAGACTACTCAAAATTGCAAAAGATAGAAAAGATATTACAAATCCTGAATTTTGGGCTCTTTACAAAAAAGTAGGTGGAAATACCGTAAGAAATAAGGCACACTTGCGACAATTAATGGAAGAGACAAGTGCGAAAAGAAAATCTTAAAATCGGTAAATTTTATTTTCCCAATCTAGAATTTTGCCATTTTTAATTTCAAGTCCTTCTTTTTCTAACATATTTATTTTAATTTCTTCACCATATGCGTATCCGCCTACTTTCCCATCTGACTTTACTACTCTATGACAAGGGATTATTACTGGATATGGATTATTGTTCATTATTTTTCCAACTGCACGTTGGCCATTAGTAAAACCTACAGCTTTTGCCAATTCTCCATATGTTGTAATTTTTCCCTCTGGAACTTCGAGTAATTTTTTGTATATTTTTTTATCCAGATTCATAGTTTTATCACCTCAAGATCAGTGGTTTCTAGCAAATCAATTACTTTTTTTTTGTTTGATCCCAAACCCTTCCAATCCAAAAGGGCTGTTTTTGCTGTCTGGTTTCTGTTTAAAATATGAGAAAACATGTTTTTGTCAAGATTTTCTAATGCATGTTTGGGCATTACCGTTCCCAAAGCAAACTTACCATTTAGTAATTCTTCATTAAATTTTTCCGGATAGTGGGTACCACCAAAACAAATAGCAATTGGATACGAAGGAATTTTTTCAGAAAGAACCTTATCAACTAAGAATGCAACTGAATTGCACAATGAAACATCAGTCCATTGTTTGTTTGTTGTTCCAATTTCGATGAAAATTGTAGGTTTATTCAACGCTGTTGGTCCATGATGAGTGGCCTCGATAGTAATTTGAAATTCAGAAAACTGTGATTTTTTTTCCCAAAGAGTTTGAAGATATTTCTTTTGAATATTAGGATGAGGTATAGCAATTTGTTTGGTATTTCCTCCAAATTTGGCATCCGAAAAATTTCCAGTACTATGACATGTCAAAGCCAAAACTCCAGATTCTGCTGCGTGTTTGGAGAGAAAAATAAACCCATCATAATCATATTTTTCTTCTAACCAATCTGCTGAAATTGCAGGGGTTGGAATTAGTAGAAGGTCATAATTTTCTCCTCGAAAAATTTCACCGTCCTTTTTCATTTTCTGGGAAAGGAATGTCGCCATATTGTTTCCTGCAGAATCGTCTTGATAGGCTACTAAAAGTTCCATTTTATAACTGTCCTTACTTTCCCCCGTAAATAAAAAAATCGACCACTATCTCCAAGGAATCTAAACACCTGTCATAATGGATCTTCTAATTGGAACCAAATGAGCACCTAGATTTGGGAATTAGCCTAGAAATTTTAAAATTTTTCTTTGAATAAGAATATAAGGACATCGGATTAATTTCTGGCAATGAACCCTAGGCAAACTTTGAAAAATGTGGCAAATACCATAAAGATGACCAAAAAGCCAGATAGAGATGAATATTCACAACACCTAAGATTGGTGCTTTTGGGAATAGCAGGAGTTGGTGCAATTGGCTTTACAATTCAGTTTGTCTTTTCAGTGATTACATTTGGTAGGTAAAAATTGTCAGAAGAAGTAAAATCTCATCTTTTTGCTATAAGAACAACAGGAGGACAAGAAAAAGTTGTAATGCGATTGCTTGAAGCAAAAGCTAATGCAAATAAAATTAATATTCAATCGGTTTTACTAGTTGATAATCTTAAAGGCTATGTTGTAGTCGAAGCAATTAATCCAAGCGATGCATATATGGCAGTGGAAGGAGTAAGGCACATTCGTGGTCAACTTCGGGGAGAATTAGAGTTTAAGGACATTGAAGGATATCTTGTAAAGAAATCCACAGTTTCTCAATTAGCAGTAGATAACATCATAGAGATTACAGGAGGTCCCTTCAAGGGAATGAAAGCCACAATAACTAGAATAGATGCAGATAAGGAGGAAGCAACAGTAGTTTTACTCGATGCATCCTATCAATTACCAGTTACAGTTGATGCCAACTATCTAAAATTGACGAGCGAGTCATAGCAAGGATTAAATTTTTCATGCTGAGGAAATGATTATGGGAGAACCACAAAAAATATCATCACTTGTTACAGGAGGCGGAGCATCTGCCGGTCCACCATTGGGTCCTGCATTGGGCCCTCTAGGAGTCAATATTATGGAAGTAATTAAAGCAATTAATGATAAAACTAAAGATTTTGAAGGAATGAAAGTCCCAGTTATAGTTTCAGTTGATCCTGACACAAAAAAATGGGATATCGAGGTTGGAATTCCATCAGCTTCTGCTCTTGTTCTTAAGGAAGCAGGTATCCAAAAAGGATCTGGTACATCAGGAACAGAGTGGGTGGGAGAAGTTACCATTGATGCCATTGCAAAAATTGCCAATACCAAATTGGAAAAATCTTATTCTTCATCATTAAAATCCGTAGCAAAGACAATCATTGGAACCTGCCTAACACTTGGAATCAAAATAGAAGGAAAAACACCCAAAGAAATCACTGCCGAAATAAATGAAGGCAAGTGGGATGAAAAACTACAATAATTTATTTAGTTAAATAAACAGGATCTTTGTCAGTTCTTTGCAACTCTACAAAAGTTTCAGTATTTTGAATTCCTTCAATTTTTCCAATTTTCTCAATTACAATTGAATGTAGTTCTTCAAGATTTTCAGCATAAACCTTAATGAGCATATCAAATCTTCCTGTAACTTCTGAAATTGATACTACCTCAGGTGTTGTGAGAAGTTTTTTCTTTATTGAATCTTTGAATTTAGGATCACGGTTAATTCCGACTGAAGCCTTTACTGCAATCCCTAAAAGAGAATCATCGATGACGATCGTAAATTTTTTAATTAATTTCTTTTTCATTAACCGTTTGATTCTACTGTAAAGAACTGATGCATTGATGTCTAGTTTTTTTGATAGTGCAGGAACAGAAATAGAACCATCTAAGGTTAATTCGAAAAGCAAATTCATATCAAGTTCATCAAACCTGTGCAATGTGCTCAAAAATCTTTCAAGAGATTTAATAAATGTAAGTTTAGGCTTATTTTAGCTATGAAATTACAAATATCATCTATAAAAAGTGAAAATTTTCAAGTTTTAATACTAATCAAAAAGTCAACTCACTAAACGATTTTAAGTAGGCTCTCTCGAAAATGGTCGTAATGATTACAGAGGCCCAGTTAGTCGAGATGATTAAAGCAGTAAAAGAAAATGCCAAACAAAGGAAGTTCAAACAAGCTCTTGAGATTATTATCACCTTCAAGGATATTGATGTTAAAAAGGGATTTGCACTAAATGAGGTAGTTCAGCTTCCAAAGACTAGTTCTCCGGCTGCCGTATGTGTAATGGCCACTGGCGATATGAGTTTGAAAGCAAAAGCTGCAAATGCAGATGCTGTTATTGGAACAGAAGATTTGGATAAATTTGCAGCAAACAAACGAGAATCTAGAAAATTCATTAACAAATATGATTTCTTTTTGGCAGATACAAAAATCATGCCCGTTGTAGGTAAGGTGCTAGGTCAGCTTTTAGGTCCAAGAGGAAAAATGCCAGTACCAGTCCCCTTTGATGCCCCGATTGAATCATTTTTACAAAGATTTAGATCATCAATTAAGGTTAGAGTTAGAGGTTCATTATCATTATCATGTAAATTTGGAGATGAAACAATGGATGATGCAGATTTAGCTGTAAATGCACACGCAATTGTAAGTGCAGTAGAAAAAAAATTACCAAACGGAGAAAAGAACATCAAGAGAATCATGATAAAAACAACAATGGGTAAACCAACAAAACAAGTACAAGAGGTAAAGAAAAAACATGCATGAAAATAGAACTTCGTATCCAAAAAGAAAGTCTCAAATGCATCAACAACTACAAGAACTCCCAAAACAGTACAAAGTTTTAGCTCTTGTGAAAATGACCAAAGTTAGAGCATCACAAATTCTTCCATTAAGAAAGAAACTCAAAGGTGAAGTAGAATTTGTTAGTATTAAAAACAAAGTAGCACAAAAGGCTTTTGAAAAATTAGAGGTTCCAGGAATTAAAGAGATAGTTGGAGAATTAACCGGTCAATGTCTTTTCATGTTTACCAACATGTCACCATTTAAGCTAAACGTGTTATTAGCAAAAAATAAAATAATGTTAGCTGCCAGAGGTGGAGATATTTCTAGCATAGACATTGTAGTTCCTGAGAAAAATACAGGAATTGCTCCAGGCCCAATGCTCACAGAGTTTAAAGAGGCAGGAATTCCAACAAAAATTGACCAAGGAACAATCTGGATTGCAAAAGAAACTAGTCCTGTAAAGAAGGGAGGGGTGATTAATGAAAAATTGGCTCCACTTTTGGGAAAATTGGATATTAAACCAGTAGAAGCAGGGATTTCACTTTATTCAGCTATTGAAGAAGGGTTGAAGTATTCACAAGACGAAATGATAATTGATGTCGAGAAGATAAGAGATGAATTTGCTCAAGCACATCAACAGGCAGTTTCCCTATCAATTGAGGCCGCATATGTTACTCCAGAAAACATTAACCAGATTTTAAGCAAAGCAGCACAAGCGGCTCGTTCAGTTTCGATAGAATCTGGATTTATGACCGATGAGACAAAAGAGGCAATTTTGCAAAAAGCAGATTCTCAAGCTAAAGCTTTAGTAAACCAAGCAAAAGACTATACTCCATCTTAATCCAGATTCCCTCTTACTCGGGGTAAATTCCAATTAAATTTCATTGCCGTTAGTCTCACTCCAGTTGCAATTACAATACCAATAATGGTAGCAATGTATAATTGTCCTCCAAAATATAAAATAAAATAAAAAACGAAAATACCAACAAAACTTGCAGTAACATATAGCTCTTTAATAAATACAATAGGAATTTGATTTACAAATACATCTCTTAAAATTCCTCCACCAACTGCTGTTAATATTCCTGCAAATATTATTGCCAAAAAATTTAAGCCAAACAAATTGAATGCAAAAGTGCCTCCAATTATCGTAAAAATTCCTAAACCAAAAGCATCAAACTTTAAAAATAAACCCCAGTGTTTTTTCAATCTAGAAAACAAAAAGAAAATACAAACACCTGATGCTACCGTGATTATCACATATGTAGGATCAGAAATAGAATTTGGGAATTGTCCCATAACTACATCTCTAATTGTTCCACCCGCAACACCAGTAATTGTTGCAAGAAGAATAATTCCCACAAAATCTGATTTGTGTTCTATAGCTTTGAACGCCCCTGTGACGGCAAAAGCCAATGTTCCAAATAGATCTAAAACATAAATTAAAACCTCAGATGGAAGGGAAAAATCAACCAAACATAATCAAGACATATCTATCAGTAATTAAGATTGACGAAAAAAGTTTAAAATTAATTTTGGATAAAGATCGTTTTTCTAGCCAAATAGTGAAGATAATCCTTCCATGGCAGCTTCTTCTGTTTTACCATCGTCTTTTGGTTTTTCTTCTTTCTTTTCTTCACCTGCGGCTTCTGCTGCTGCTGGAGCGGCGGCCGCAACTGCTACTGGGGCTGCTTTTATCGCATCTTCAATATTGATATCAGCCAAAGCTGCTACCATAGCCTTTACTTGAGCATCATTAACTTCAGCGCCTGATGCTTTTACGACTGAGCTGATGTTAGCCTCGTTTACTTCCTTTTGTAGCTTGTGAAGTAGTAAAGCGGCGTAAACATATTCCATTGTATCGAAAATCTTTTCTGGGCATAATATAAAACTATGGAGAATCCAGCATGTAAGAACCTAGTTAAGGATTTTGAGACTTCTAGATATTGCATAAAGAGTTCGTTTTAGTTTTTTATCTACAAGGGAATCTGTCTTTTGTCTCAATACTCTTTTTGCTTGATCTCGTTCTGGACCATCGGGTAAAGACAAGATATTGTTTACAAGTTCAGGCAAAGATTCCCGAATCCATCCCTCTACTGTTGAATAAATTATAGGAGGGATAAGGTCACATTTGTCTTGGTCTAAATCTAGAACTTCGGCAAAATTTTCATGCTCTACTCTATACACCATGGCCAGAATAATATTGTCCGGGTTTGGGTGAGTCAAAATCTCCACAGATCTTTCGCCTGCTTTTCCTTGAGAAACCTTGTTTTTCAGACCAACTGGATTGATGATTATTCCATTTACCCCAACTTTTCTTCCTTTAACGCCAGTAACTACGCCTAGGATAAAGTCATTATAATCTCCATTTTTTTTTACAGAAAAAACGTGTACTCCTTCCCTTAGTTGAGGTTTTTTTCCAAACACACTTTGATTGGAATAGGTATTGTATTTAATGTATGATAAATAAAATGAAATTTGAGCACTGACTCAGTCACGCCTTTTAACATTCTCCACAAATCAGATATTTTTTCATTGAAAAAAATTCATCTCTTTTTTAGTTGGTAGAATAAATTTCCAAAATTTATCAACGAGGATTTAAGCGGAAAACATTTCGAACTTTGAACGGAATCATCCTTGCCGTGTTTTCCTATTCTATTTGTCTACCGGGATGGGTACGACAATTCCTCGTTGCTATTATTAGGTCAAAACATTACTTAAATTTTGATTATCTCTGGTTAAAGGCAACGTTTTTCATGAATTTGTCAAAATCCGGATTATCTCGTCCTGTCCAATACATGGGTGTCTTGATTTTCATATATTGTAATACTCTGAATAGGACATAAGAAACAAGAAGTGTTTCGAAAAGACATCCCTAGTTTGAGATTATCAACTATCGCTAATTCTTAATATTAGGGAATTGCAGGCACAGCATTGGATAAAAAAGAGATTCTTAGAGAATTTTCCTCCCAGCCTGATAGATACTATAAAGTAAAGTTGTTTGAAGAGCAAGGATTTACCAGAAAATCATGCTCAAAGTGTGGGAGATTTTTTTGGACATTAGACTCTGTCCGAGAATTGTGTCCTGATGATGGTAAGGATACCTATTCATTCATTGGGGACCCTCCAACCTCTAAAAGATTTGATTATACTCAATCCTGGAGGGAAGTAGAATCATTTTTTGTTAAAAATGGCCATACCTCAGTATCACGATATCCAGTTGTGTGCCGATGGCGAGATGATCTTTACTTTACCATTGCCTCGGTTGTTGATTTTCAAAGGGTGATGGGTTCAAAAGTCGTTTTTGAGTTTCCTGCTAATCCCTTAGTAGTTCCTCAAACATGTCTTCGATTCAAGGATTTAGAAAACGTAGGAGTGACCGGAAGACATTTTTCAAGTTTCTGTATGATTGGTCAGCATTCAATACCAGATAATCAAGGATACTGGAAGGACGAATGTGTTGATTTGGATTTTAGATTGTTGACTGACCAGTTTGGAATTAAAAAAGAAGAGGTAGTCTTTGTGGAAGATGTATGGGCTGGTGGCGGTTCCTTTGGACCATCTTTAGAATATTTTGTTCGAGGGTTAGAACTTGGAAATGCAGTATTTACAGAATTTCAAGGAGAGCTTGGAAAACATACTACACTTGATCAAAGGATTATCGATATGGGAGCAGGTCTTGAGAGATTTGCCTGGATTACAATGGGAACTCCCACTGCCTATGATTGTTGTTTTGGTCCAATTAATAAAATATTATTCGAAAAGATTGGAATTGATTCAGATTCACAAATTATGAAAAGATATTTTACGGAAATTGCCAAAGCTCTGGAGAAATTTGAGGATCTAAATGATGTAAGACGTCATGCTGTAAAACAATCTGGAGTAACTGATGATCAATTAAATCGAATAATCACACCATTGGAAGGAGTTTACCTAATTGCAGATCATCTTCGAACATTGATTTTTGCAATTGCCGATGGAGCCCTGCCCAGTAACGTTGGAGGAGGATACAATCTTAGAATGATGTTGCGCCGAATCAATGCAACAATTAGCAAACTAAACTTGAAACTAGAAATTGATCACTTGATTGATGCTCATGTAGACTATCTCAAAGATACCTATCCTGAACTTGATGAGAAAAGAAATGATGTCAAAGTAATTTTGAAAATAGAATCTCAAAGATATGAAGAATCAAAAGGTCTCATGAAGAAAAAAGCAGATAAGATTCGAGAAAAAGGGACTCCAACTGTGGATGAACTCATTACATTTTACGAATCAGATGGAATCACGCCTGAATATCTCAAAGAAGTGAATGCAATCTCGGAGATTCCATCCTCGTTTTACTCAAAACTATCTGATTTACACCAGTCAGATAAGAAAAAGGCAATCGCAAAACTTCCACTAGAAGAACTACCTGAAACTGAGACATTATTTTACAAAGATGATCCAATGGAGTTTGATGCCAAAGTCCTCAAAGTTTTTGATGATATGGTTGTACTTGATAGAACATCATTTTACCCTCGAGGTGGCGGACAAGAACCTGACCATGGTAAAATATTAGGATTCAAAGTTGTTGACGTAGATAAACATGCAAACATTATCGTTCACAAGTTAGAAGGTGGTATTCCAAAAGAAGGAGAAATTGTTTCTTGTAAAATTGATGAGACTCGTCGCTCCAACATTACAAAGAATCACACTAGTACTCACATTCTTAATGCATCATCACGTAAAGTTTTAGGTTCCTGGATTTGGCAACACTCTGCATTCAAAGAAGATGATCATGCAAGATTAGACATTACTCACCACTCATCATTAACAGAATCTCAAGTTAAACAAATCGAAATTGAAGCAAATGAGATGATAAAACAAAACTATCCAGTAAATATCGAATACTTTGATAGAGGAACTGCAGAACAAAAGTATGGGTTTAGAATCTATCAAGGAGGAGTGGTCCCAGTAAAAGCCGTAAGAATTGTATCAATCGAAGATAAGGATATTGAAGCTTGTGGTGGAACCCACGTTAAAAAAACTGGAGATATAGAGTTAATCAAAATTACAAAAACAAAGAGAATTCAAGATGGAGTTGTTCGTTTAGAGTTTGTTTCAGGAGCAACGGCATTCAATTATGTAAAGAGTCAAAAGAATGAAATTAAAAAACAAAAAGAACTTGTCGCAAACAAAGAGAAAATAGAAAAAGAAAGAGAAGTTAGAAAACAAAAAACAAGAGAGATGATGCCAATATTGCTTGAACAGATTTTATCTGGACATTCTGGAAATCTAGAAGAGATTCAAGTAAAAGAAAAGGTGTGTTTTACTACAAGTGATCGGTATGATGAATTTTTCCACATTAATTTTGGCAAAAAACTTGTCAATCAAGAATCATCTGCTGTATATTGTGGGATTTTTGAGTCAGGCCCAACTATTCGAATAATTGTGTATTGTGGGCAGGAATCAGGTAAAGAGGCAGGTAAAATAGCCCGTGAAATTGCTGGAATTTTAGGTGGTTCTGGTGGAGGTGACGCCAAATTTGCTCAAGGGGGAGGAAAAGACACATCTAAAAAAGACCAGGCAATAACCAAGGCAAAATCAATGATTTTGGGATGATGACATGATAGACTGGACTAGTATAGAATCTAAATGGAGATCAAAGTGGCAAGAAACAAATGACTTTGAAACAAATCCAAATGATAAAGAAAAAAAATTCATTACAGTTGCATATCCATATCCAAACTCACCACAACATATTGGACACGGAAGAACTTACACATTAGCAGATGTTCATGCAAGATTTTACAGAATGAAGGGATACAATGTTTTGTTTCCGATGGGGTTCCATTATACTGGAACTCCAATTCTTGGAATGGCTAAAAGAGTAGAATCTGGCGATAAAGAAATTCTTGATGGTTTGCGGAATATCTATCATGTTCCTGAAGAAGATATCAAAACATTTGTTGAGCCAATAAAAATTGCAGATTATTTTCATCAAGAAATTAAAGATGGAATGATAGAGATGGGATACTCCATTGATTGGCGTAGAGAATTTACAACAATAGATCCAGCTTATTCAAAATTTATTGAATGGCAAATAAACACATTAAAAGAAAAAAACTTGATTATACAAGGTTCTCATCCTGTGGGATGGTGTCCTCGTGATCAGAACCCTGTATCCCAACACGATACATTAGGAGACGTAGAACCAGATTTTACAGAATACATCTTAATTAAATTCAAGTTTGATGATTACATTATACCTACTGCAACACTAAGACCTGAGACAATCTTTGGTGTGACCAACCTTTGGGTGAATCCTAAAACTATTTACAAAAAAATTATAGTTGATGGAGAAAAATGGATTGTATCTTCTGAATGTGCCCACAAGTTGGGATTTTTGGATAAAGAAATTACTTTTGATGGTGAAATTTCTGGTTCCGAACTTGTGGGAAAAGTTGTAACGGTTCCTCACAGAAATGAAAATGTTCCAATGCTAGAGGCCACATTTGTTGAATCAGGTACCGGGACTGGTCTTGTAATGTCAGTTCCTGCTCATGCTCCCTTTGACTTTCAGGCACTAGTTGATTTTAAGAAAAACCATCCTCTAGACTCAGAATTGCAGTTAATCAAGCCTATTTCAATAATATCTACTGACGGATATGGAGAAAATCCTGCAAAAGAAGCAGTGGAGAAACTTGGAATCTCAGACCAAAATGATCCTAAACTAGAAGAGGCGACTAATGAAATTTATGGAAAAGAGTTCTACGGTGGAATCTTAAAAGAAACCTGTGAACAGTTTGCCGGAAAAAAAGTTTCTGAAGTTAAAGATACTATCAAAGAGTGGTTGGATGAGAAAAAATACTCCGATGTATTACTAGAACTAACAAACACTCCAGTAAAATGTCGATGTGGAACCGAATGTGTTGTAAAGATATTGTCAAACCAGTGGTTTTTGAATTATGGTGATAAGGACTGGAAAGAAAAGGCAAACAGGTGTTTAGATGAGATGAGTATACTTCCATCTGAGATTGTTAATGAGTTTCATTATGTGGTAGGATGGTTAAGAGAACGAGCTTGTGCAAGACAACATGGCTTAGGTACAAAACTCCCATGGGACAAAGATTGGATTGTTGAGAGCCTTTCTGATTCTGTAATCTACATGGCCTTTTATACAATAGCTAGATTTGTCAAAGATGGAACGTTACTCCCGAAAAATATGTCAAAAGAATTTTTTGATTATGTATTTTTAGGACAGGGTTCAGCTGATAGAGTTTTAGGAATGTCAACAGATATGGTAGAAAAAATTAGAAATGAATTCTCCTATTTTTATCCAGTAGATTCTAGACACTCAGGACGGGATTTAGTTCCCAATCATTTGACATTTTTTATTTTAAATCATGTGGTAATATTTCCGGAAAACCTGTGGCCACGGCAAATTGTTGTGAATGGTTCTGTATTGATGGATGGTAAAAAGATGTCAAAATCAATGGGAAATATAATTCCACTCCGGCAAGCAATTTCAGATTATGGTGCAGACCCAATTAGACTAGCAATAATTATTTCAGCAGAATTGTTACAAGATGCAGATTTTAATTTAGAATCGGTTTCTGGAATAAAACACAAACTTGAGGCGATTTTGGAGGAATGTTCAAGGCTAAAGCCAAGTCAGAATGATTTGCAAGTAGAAGACAAGTGGATTTTAAGTAGATTACAAAATTTAATTGCAGATGTAACTAATAGTATTGAAAAAATGAGATTAAGAGAAGCATTACATGATGTTTTATTTGCTTTTGAAGGAGATTTGCAGTGGTATCAAAAACGTGCAAAGGCAAAAGGTAGAAACGATTACGATGGAATTTTGTATCAAACAGTTAGATCTAGAGTAAAGATGTTATCACCATTTGCTCCGCACATAGCTGAAGAAATGTGGCAAAAGCTTGGTAACTCAGATATGGTTTCAAAGTCTAGCTGGCCTGTAGTAGCGTCAGATGCAATTGATTCACAAGCTATACAATCTGAAGATTTTCTTAAATCAATCATGGATGATATTTCAAACATACTCAAGGTTACAAAAATCACTCCAAAAAAAATTGCAATATATACTGCAAACGCATTCAAATCAAAAACATATCATTTTATTTTAAAAAAAGTGATGGATGGTCAAACAAACATGGGTGTAATAATGAAAGAGTTAATAGCAAATCCTGAAACAATAGAGGTTAAGAAAAATCCAGACTTTGTTCAAAAGACAATTAAAGACATTCTGTCTGAGCCCACTGAGATTAGAAAGACAAGACTTGAATCAAGAATCAATGAGAAAAAACTTGTTGCAGAAGAATTGATTTCAATAACAAAACAAGACTTTGGTGTCAATGTTTTAGTATTTTCAGAAGACGATTCCGAAATTTATGATCCGAAAGGAAAGGCAAAAAATGCAAGACCCTTCAAACCTGCAATATTAATTGAATAAAATTTTTTAAAAATAAATTTATTCGTTTTTAAATTCAGGAAAATTCATTTTCATCTTCAAATGTTAAAGATGGGATCTTTTTTACTATCATATTTTTCATTATTCAAAAATACAATTCTCAAATAAATGAGAATTCATATTATTAAATCAGAAGTACGTAGTTCGGGTAACTATCGTTCTTGGATGGCTGTTTTTTACCTTAGAAGGAAATAAAATTCTAACGAATTTTCCAATACACAATAAATCAAAAATCAACTATTTATAGCAAAAAAAAAGAAACATCAAGTCCTTTTCAGAATCGGGCGATAGAGAGTTGGACCTGAGTTTCGTATTTACTAAATCAAGTAATAACTTAAGCTTGTGTATGTGAAAAAAAATACATACATGAATAAAAAAAATGTGTTTTCTTTAATTATTAGGCTCAAACCCATCAATAAGGTGAATCAATCAGATAGTGTATTTATTAGGCCAAAATTGATTCAAGCCAAATGAAGATAGCAGTTTGTGGAATTGGAGTTTCAGGTAGTTATCTCATTTCTAGACTCAAAGACTCTCACGAGGTCGTAGGATTTGAGAGGATGCCTGAGGATAAACACGACTCCATCTGTGCTTGGGGTACTTGTAAACCAAAGATGGTAGAATTGTGTAAAAAAGCAGGGGTTAACTTTGAGGATTATGTTATCCATGATGGAAAAAATATGCATGTGGAAATGAATCAAGGTGAAAAATTTGATATTGGTTTACAAGGATTATGTACTTATGACAAAATTCAGTTGATTAAAGATTTTGTAAAAGGATGTAAGGTGAACTATGGAAATGCGCCAAAACTCGAAGAGTTAGAAAAAGAGTTTGATCTAATTGTTGATTGTACAGGTTTTCACAGAGTTTATTTGCCAAAGTTAAAAGAAGATTTCTTTTTGCCAACTTTTGAGTACAAAGTACAATATGAAAATGGAGTTCCATATGATGATTTTCTAGTCAGACCATTTGCTAAAATGACAGGATATTTTTGGTATTTTCCTCTAGGTAAAAATCTAGCACATATTGGGGCGGGAGATTACAAGAAAAATCATGTTAAAGCTACGGATGAATTTTTAGAAAAATATGGAGGTAAAGTGATAAAGACAGTTGGAAGACCAATTAGACTAGCTACTCCAAATATGTGCAAGCCATTTTACAAGGGTAAAGTAGTTGGAGTAGGAGAATCGATAGGAACAGTATACCCATTATTGGGAGAGGGAATAATCCCCAGTATGGAGTGTGTTGATATTTTTGTAAAAAATCTGGGAGATAATGAGGCTTATGAAAAAGAAGTCATGGAGCATTTTAAGATATATGGTAAAGTATTCAATTTTGTTAGAAATAAGATGAAAAATAAGTTCAGTATGGTAAAACAAATCTTTGAACTTTTATCCATTTTCAAATACATGAAAAAAAATCAAAACCGTTTTGGAATGGAAATTCACATGAAAGATTTGATGAGGGTTGCGAAGGCCTAACCAAAATTAACCGAGGAAAAATTTTCCCGATTTGTTCTATTTGAGGACATGTTGTAATTGTAAATAATTTTAGAATATTCTCCAAACTCCTCCTTCATTTCCTCTAGATTTTCTGAGAGGTAAAACCCGGGACAGTCACCTGTAAATTGATATGTTGCATGAACTCTGGGTAATCCTTTTTCATTTTCAAGCCAAGTTGAAAAAGGATACAAATAGCACACTCCAGGTCGGTCTGGATGCATGCTACACCCACCTTCGTCATCTAGGAATCTACATGAAATGTGAGTTCCATCATCTTGAAGGGTCTCATCTGTTTTCCTTTTTAGATTAATTGTAGTCATGGTTGTTGTTTGTCCTGAGGGTCCTAGTTCTTGATAGTTTACCGTGAGAGTTTCGTTCTTGATGAAATCAGAAGTTTTTTGATATTTCAAACCCTTGCCAATGGTTATAAGATCATCTGAGGTTAGGGGTAATCGTCCTTGCCTATCACAACAATTATGACAATCCGGCCAAAAACATTTCCATAAAATATATTTTTTTTCTGAGTTTAGATATGGAACATGAAAAATTACATCTTTTACCTTAAGTGGAAAATCTGAAACATTGGTAATTTCTCCTAGCATAAACTGCCGTAAAATGGGATCAACCTCCCAATTTTTTTGTAAAAGGTCTAATGATTCTTCAATTTCGTTGTGAGACAAGTATTAAGTTATAACATCTTTTGAAGATGTTATTAATGTTGAGTGAAAAAGGAAAATATGCATCAGCTACTGAAAATAGAAGATTTGTCTGGGCCGAGATTGTATGGCCTTTAATTTTAGAATTAAATGATGTATCATTTACATTAAAACAATATCAAAAGAAAAGAGACGAGGTTTGTATTAAAAAAAAAATTGATGTTTCAACTACTTCCCGAGGTTTAGTTTCTCTAATGCAAAAAGAAATTTTACTTAAAGAAAATTTATTATATTCAATCCATTATAGGTTAATTCCATATATGCGATTAAGAGCAGATTGTGATTATGCCACAGCAATTCATGAAGTCCGAATAAAATAGTACCAAATAATTATATTCTAACCAATTAGAAATTGTTTTGGTAGCCCGATAGTCTAGCGGTCAAATAATTTTAGATCAAGGATTCTGCCCTCTGGATCTCAAGAGTGGATAGGCGGAGACGGCAGTTCGAATCTGCCTCGGGCTACTGGAAATTTTCTATCGAGAGGCTTGTGCTATTCTTTCTAGCTCGTTTTTCTTTTTAACAGAGGGAGCATTGGGATCGTTTTTTGATGCTAAGATTAGTTGTTCTGCCATGTGTTCTTCAATAGGTTTTGGGTTTGAGAACGTGGCTTCCTTAATGGCATCGGAAATAAATCTTAAAGCCAAATCAACCCTTCTAATTGGTGCAACATCAACTGAAACATGATAAACGGTTCCACCATAAACAATTCTTGTCGTATCTTCGTTCGGAGCAGAATATTCTACTGCACGAACTAAGACCTCTACAGGATTTTCTCCTGTTTTAAGGGAAATAATATCAAAAGCAACTTTAACGGTGTTTAAGACTCTAACTTTTTTTCCGGTCATTCTTCCAGTATTTTTAGCGTATTTTTTTCCAAAGTGCATAATTTTGTTGCAAAGTCGCTCTACAATGTTAACTTCGGCTTTATTGAATCGTTTAAGGGCAGAGCGTCCAAAGGTATATGGTAAAATTTGCTTTCTAAGAGATATTGCAGTTTTTAATCCAGGATCCTTTACTTCTATTTCGGACATATCCCATTTTCTAAATAATAATAAATTTTTGGTTTGT
>Ga0224508_10000900_pt1 | contig 27435 bp, 32 predicted proteins | sample SF_Jan12_sed_USG_4_FD_170157 | JGI IMG/M metagenome (GOLD analysis project Ga0224508, IMG submission 170157) | Sediment microbial communities from San Francisco Bay, California, United States - SF_Jan12_sed_USGS_21 | ecosystem: Environmental > Aquatic > Marine > Sediment | place: USA... | reverse complement strand
CAGCTCGCCATCCTCGATGCGATAGGCCGTTCGTTGCATCGTGCTACGGGGCACTCCGACAGAGTTCGGCCACCCGCCATGTGTCAGCTGTAAAGCGAACTCCGATCCGAAACTGGACTGCAACGCCGGAATGGGAGCATCTCCGAGTTCGACGCGTACCGGTCGCGGTACAGTCTGCAATAACTCGCTGCTGAGATAACTGATCGTTCTTTGTATCGACTGCAGGCGATCCATGCGTTCGTTCAGCATGTCGGCGTTCGATAAGGTCTGGCCAAGCGACATATACGCGAGCATCGACAAGACTCCGAACACGGTGAGTGCGACGAACACCTCGACCAGCGTAAACCCTGCTTGCTGCCGTCGCCTCAACTCGTCGCTCCGCTGGAGCGCGAGCCGCGGTTCCAGATTTGATTGGCCCGACCTGCGGGAACGGGATCGCCGATAAATCCTGTCACGGTTCGAATGATGTACTCGCTTCCCGCATGAGACACCGAGACATCCACGCGGTAAAACGATTCGATTCCCGTTTCGGACACGACAGCCCGCCATGACCACTGACTATCGGCAAAATCGACCTCGCCGCTGGATGAACTGACGTCCGGAGTCTGGTTTGAAAGGCGCAGCTCCGCAATCTTGTTTTGCGCTATCCAACTGGCATACGTGCGATCGCGCATCGCGTTCGCTGCGTCGATCATTTGATTCATGCTGGCTGCAACAGCAGTCAGTGAAAACGCCACGATCGTTAGCGCGACCATGACCTCTACCAAGGTGAAACCCAGTTCTGACTTGCGGATAGTCACCGACTAGTATTCCTCTTCCACAAACTCGATGCTGCCGAGTACGTCGCCACGCATGACGAGCTGCTGGTCGTTGAGAGGACGTCTGAGGCGAACTTCATAGGAGGTCGATTCACCGCTCGAAAAAATAAACACATGCGGAGTATATGTTTCACCCGTCAACGACATTCCTGGCTTGTCCGGATCTTCGAACTCTTTCGGGTCGGTGTCGAGAACAATGCGTTTGTCTTCCACATAGAGGTCGAATTCCATGCCCTCCGGCAATTGCCGCAATCGGAACAGTTCATCACCCTGGATTTCACTCCATTGGTAGGTGAACGGATCAAACTCGACGAAACGGTAGGTCGATGTCATCAGCTCGAGACCGAGTTCCCGTCCCTGCATCATCGCCTCGTCCTGGGCTACCTCAATTAACGCGGCGAGCCGCTTGCGCTCCGTGTCCAGTTCACGGTCATCGCCGATGAGGTTTATCGACATCAGAGCGACCCCGGAGATAATCGCGATGATGATCACCACAACGAGGATCTCAATGAGCGTGAATCCACGCGCTTTTTGGAACATTGACATCAGGGCAGCGGACCCTAAATCGGCTGGCAAGCCTACTCCGGGTCCCAATTGCCGATGTCGGCGTCCAGCCCTTCGCCGCCGGGCCTGCCATCGCGACCGAGCGTATAAATGTCAATTTCGTTATTGTTGCCGGGATTCAGGTATTGATAGGGATTGCCCCAGGGGTCTTTAGGCAGACGATCCAGGTAGCCGCCGGATTTCCAGTTGCGAATACTCGGGTCAGTGGGCTTGGTCACCAGTGCCTCGATGCCTTGTTCCGTTGTCGGGTAGGCAAAATTGTCGAGCCGGTAAAACTTCAACGCATTCTCGATATTAGAGATCTCGGCCTTGGCTTTGGTGATTTGCGCATCATCAACGCGACCGATGACGTTGGGTGCAACGATTGCGGCGAGAATGCCAATGATAATCACGACGACCATGATCTCAATCAGCGTAAAACCCTGCTGCCGCACAACGCGACGCGATACCCTCGAATTATGACTCACTGGCTCTGCTCCGAAGCGGCTTCGCACATCTGGCGAAGCCACTGAATTGACTCTCAATTAGAGTAAACGTCAGTATATCAAACATGGGGTTACACAAACTCGATCGAAATGCCGACAATCACTCGGTAGCAGGGCGATGGTGGCTGCCGGCCATTGTGCTGATCGGCGCTGCAGCGCTGCTACTAGCTGGCGAATTGGGCCGTGACTGGCTGCGGTTCGACCGCGAGGGCATCCGCTCCGGCGAGCTTTGGCGCCTCTTCACCGGCCATTTCGTACACCTGGGCTGGCCGCATTTTGCGCTAAACGGCGCCGGTCTCGCGCTCGTCTGGTACCTGGTGGGCGATGTGTTCGACAGGCATCGGTGGATTCTCATATTCGCCGTCAGCATTCTCGCGATGGACGTTGGGTTGTGGATCTTTGATCCGGAACTCATGTGGTACGTCGGTCTATCGGGCCTCCTGCATGGCATTTTGGCTGCAGGCCTTGTAGAACGGCTCAGGAAGCCTGATAAAGAGACACTCGTGCTGACCTCGCTGCTGATCGGCAAACTGGTCTGGGAGCAGATCAGCGGCCCTCTGCCGGGATCAGAGGGCACGGCCGGTGGCATGGTGGTCGTTGATTCCCACTTGTTTGGCGCGCTAGGAGGGGCGGCGGCAGCATTCTTGCTGCGAAATAGAGTCCGGCCGGCCGCACCTATATAATTGCGCCTTTCTACCCGCCACTTCAGCTTGTGAGGGCTTTCACGGTAGACGCGCGGAGACGATATTGACAATCGCAATGGTATTTCCCGGGCAGGTAGTGATTGCAGGACACGCTAGCACTGTGAGCCAAGCCGTCGAATACGCAAAGGAACATGGCGCCCGTCGTGCAATAGTGCTGCCGGTCGCGTTCATCGATAACATGGATAGCCTGCAAAGAGCATTGCAGAGCTGACCCTATTGCAACCCGAAGGATGATTCATGAGCAAGCTCTTTAATTCAGACGCCCTTGAAGGCGAGGTCGCGCTGGTCACCGGTGCATCACGCGGTATCGGCGCATCGATCGCGCGGGCCTTGGCGGACGCGGGTGCCATTGTAGTGGGCACGGCAACAAGCCAGGCGGGTGCCGATGGTATTTCACAGGCGCTTGCTGACAAGGGACGCGGCATCGTGCTGAATGTTGCTGATGAAGAATCAGTACAGGCCGCCGTTAAGGACATGCAGGCCAACGAGGGAAGCCCGACGATTCTCGTTAATAATGCGGGTATTACCCGCGACAATCTGCTCATACGAATGAAGCAGGACGAATGGGACGATGTTATCGCAACGAATCTGACCGGTGTATTTCGCGTAAGCAAGGCCTGCCTTCGCGGAATGATGAAAGCGAAGAAGGGGCGCATCATCAATATTGCGTCGGTAATTGCCGTAATGGGCAACGCCGGACAATCGAACTACGCCGCGACGAAATCCGGGATGGTTGGATTTTCAAAGTCTCTGGCTCGGGAAATCGGCTCCCGCGGGATCACGGTGAACGTTGTCGCACCCGGGTTTATCGATACAGATATGACCAAAGAGCTGCCGGAAGCGCAGCGTGACGCCATGTTGAGCCAGGTGCCGCTGGGAGCGCTGGGAGCCGGCGTCGATATCGCCAACGCCGTGCTGTTTCTCGCGTCCGGCGCCGGCGCTTACATCACCGGAGAAACCCTGCACGTCAATGGTGGCATGGTGATGGACTAAGCGCAAAGGCGGCAGCCTCAGGCGGTACCTGATTTGGCATGATTTATCGCCCCGGGTGTGTGGATTGCCATGAATGATTCACATACAATAGCCACCCACGACCGAATAGCGCCTTTGAATATCAAGAACTTACAGGCAAATCGATCGTGTAAACGGACCAATTCGAGCGCCGTTTGAATGGCCTGCAAAGGCCATCCAGCCGGACTAACAACGCGGTTAGGGTCCGCCGCAAAGGAAAATTGAGTCTTCTTAGGAGAAGCAACCACTATGAGCAGTATCGAAGAACAAGTTAAGGGCATCGTTGCCGAACAACTCGGTGTCAAAGAAGATGAAGTAACGAACGATGCTTCCTTTGTCGATGATCTGGGCGCGGATTCGCTTGACACCGTCGAGCTGGTAATGGCTCTGGAAGAGGAATTCGAGACGGAAATCCCCGACGAGGACGCCGAAAAGATCACCACGGTCCAGCAGGCAATCGACTTTGTAACCGCTCGCCAGAGCGAGGGTTGAGTAATTAGGCGCGGCACCCGTCGCCGCGCCTGTTCCCTTCAGTTTCGAACGGCAGTTCTGCTATTCAACCACGGATAGACTCTTGAACAAACGACGTGTCGTCATAACCGGCATGGGTATCATTTCGCCGGTAGGCAGTCGCCTGGACGACGCGTGGCATAGCGTTTGCGAAGGAATATCCGGTATATCACTCGTCGATGACTTCGATACCAGCGCCTATCCGACTCGTATCGCCGGACTGGTAAAAGATTTCGAGGTTGACGATTACCTGTCCAGGAAAGACCAACGCCAGAACGATCCGTTCATTCACTACGGCGTCGCCGCCGCAATGAACGCGATCAACGACGCGGGCCTCGAGATCACTGAAGAAAACGGCCACACGATCGGAATCGCGATGGGTTCCGGGATTGGCGGCATAAAGTTTATCGAAGACAATCTCTACAGGATGCTTAAAGGCGGTCCCCGCAGGGTCTCACCGTTCTTTATTCCCGGTAGCATCATCAACATGACGTCCGGGCAGGTCAGTATCCTGCAACACATTACCGGACCCAATATTTCAATAGTGACCGCTTGCGCGACATCGACGCACTGCATCGGTCTGGCGTCTCGCAGCATCGAACATGGCGACGCAGAAGTCATGCTTGCGGGCGGTTCGGAGTTCTCGACCACGCCCCTGGCCCTGGGCGGTTTCTGTTCCGCGCGCGCCATGTCCACGCGCAACGACGATCCAACACATGCCAGCCGTCCCTTCGATATCGGACGTGATGGCTTCGTTCTTAGTAATGGTGCCGGGTGCGTCGTTTTGGAAGAGCTCGAACATGCCAAGGCGCGCGGCGCACAGATTTACGCGGAGCTGATTGGTTTTGGCATGAGCGGCGACGCATATCACATCACGTTGCCGCCAGCCGACGGGGAAGGCGCGCGCAAATGCATGACGGCCGCATTGAGAGATGCCGGCATCGATGCTTCGGACGTTGATTACTTGAACGCCCACGGGACGTCGACACCCGCAGGCGATATCGGTGAGACCATGGGCATCAAGCGCGCTTTCGGCGATGCTGCCAAGAGCCTGGCCGTGAGTTCCACCAAGTCCACGACGGGCCACATGCTCGGGGCAGCCGGTGTCGCGGAAGCAATTTTCTGCGCATTGGCGATCAAGAACCAGGTAATCCCGCCGACGACCAACCTGGAGAATCAGGATCCCGAATGCGACCTGGACTACGTACCTAATGAGGCACGGGACGCCAAGGTCAAAATCGTCGCCTCTAACTCTTTCGGTTTTGGCGGCACAAACGGAAGCCTGGTACTTCGCGCACTTGATTGAACCTCTTGGTGAGATCGCCAATCCCGGTGATCTTCAAAAACTGCATCGCGAACATCCCTCGCGCTATCCTTTCCTGTTACAGAGTACATCGGCTGGTGGCGCGCTGGGTCGCTTCGACATCCTGTTTGCTTTTCCCGGTGCATCACTCGAACTCACGCAATCGGGAGAATTGCGCGGCTATGCGGCAAAACCCGGGGTTTCATTTCTGGACGCTCTCGACCATTGGTGGGCGGCCGAACGCGTGCCATCCGAGGGCGGCCGCCTCCCGTTTGTGGGCGGCTGGTTTCTCTACCTTGGTTATGAATTGGCTGGGGAAATCGAACCCGCTCTGAAGCTTGAGCCAGACCCGGTCTTGCCGTCGGCATTTGCGGTACGCTGTCATACCGCCGTGGTTTTCGACCACGCAAAGTCTGCTTGTTTCCTCGTTACCGAGTTGCCGGAGATTGCGGATCGTACGCAATTGCAGAAAGATATCGGCGCATTGTGTGAGGCGCATGCCTTACCCTTTGACATCCTAAAGTCCGTTCGTGAGGAACATCCCCACCGTTTTACCGACGCTGTATTAAAGGCCCAGGATTACATCGCGGCGGGCGATGTTTACCAGGCGAATCTCTGCAGAGAATGGTCGACCGAAGTTTCGGCACAGGTGAGCGGCAATGAAATCTATACGTCCCTCTGCGAGACCAATCCCGGACCGTTCGCAGGCATAGCCCGTTGGCAAGATGTCGAGATCATCTCTTCTTCGCCCGAGCGCTTGTTAAGCGTCAGGGATGGGATTGCTGCCACCCGGCCCATCGCCGGCACAAGGCCGCGTTCCGAGAACGATGCTCGGGACAGTACGCTATCGGCCGAGTTGATTTCTCATCCCAAGGAACGTGCAGAACATGTCATGCTTATTGATCTGGAACGTAATGATCTGGGGCGAGTTTGCGACGCTGGAACCGTCGAGGTCGACGAGATGATGGTGCTGGAAAGCTATGCACATGTTCATCACATTGTCTCAAACGTCAAAGGACGATTGCGTGATGATGTGATGCCCGGACAGGCGATCGCGGCGGTCTTTCCAGGTGGAAGCATCACGGGCTGCCCGAAGATCCGCTGCATGGAGATTATCGCTGAACTGGAGCAACGGCCGCGTGGCGCGTATACGGGCTCGTTTGGCTACCTGAACCGGGATGGCAGTCTGGATCTCAATATATTGATTCGCACAATGGTAAAACAGGGCAATAAACTCACTTTTCGCGCGGGGGCCGGTATTGTTTCGGATTCGGATCCCTATGCTGAGCTCGAGGAAACCCGCGCCAAGGCCAAAGGCCTGCTACAGGCGTTAGGTCGATGAGTCGCTGGTTTCACGATAGCGAACCGGCCAGTCTCGTCTCCATCGACGACCGGGCATTCCAATACGGTGACGGGCTTTTCGAAACAATCGCGATTCGCAACGGTGAACCAAGGCTGTGGGAATACCACGTGGACCGCCTCGCGATGGGTTGCGAGCGTCTGAGTATTGCCGTGCCGGACATTCGAAGCCTGCGGCAACAGCTCGACGATGCGGTCGGACAAAGCGACGAGAACCCTGCCTATTGCGCCGTAAAGATCGTTATTAGCAGCGGCGTTTCCGCGCGTGGCTATGCGCGCAAAAGACCCACCGACGCAAAGTCGTACATCGGAGTCTTTGCGACATTGCCGGTTGCCGTTGAACACTACCGCGGCGGCGTTGAGACTCGGGTATGTAGCACGAGACTCGCGTTATTCTCCGTCATCGCCGGTCTCAAGACGCTCAACCGCCTGGAACAGGTTATTGCGCGCTCAGAAACCGTCGCCCAGTCGACATTCGAAGGCCTGACCCTTGATGCCGATGAGCGGCTCATCTGCGGTACCATGAGCAACGTGTTCATCGTCTCAAACCAATCCATCATTACACCGTCGCTTCACCGTTGCGGCGTCGAGGGCGTAATGCGGCGTCATGCGATTGAAACGCTCAGAGAAAACGGTACCGCTGTCGAGATTCGTGATGTCGATGTGAGCGAGCTTTATTGCAGCGATGAAGTCTTCCTGACTAACAGCCAATTCGGCGTTCTGCCAGTGCGCCGCTGCGGAGAAAGAGTCTGGCGACTCCACCCTGTAACGCGGCAAGTAATGGCGAAGATGGCGGATAACGGCATCGCGGAGTGCGCAGTATGAAGCGTGTTGCCATCGGTCTGTCCATAGCGCTCATACTGGCCCTGGCGTCGATTGGTATCGGTGCCTGGCAAGTCGATCGATTTATGACATCGGCCGTTTCCGTGCCGGCAAACGGAATCGTGTTCGAGATTGCGGCCGGTAGTTCATTTGCCACTGTAACGCGGCAACTTGTCGCGGAGGGCGTCATTGAAAACGACCGGTGGTTTCGCCTTTACGCGCGCTTGAGTGGCGAGGCCGCGGCCGTGCAGGCCGGAGAATACCTGATCGAAGCCGGCGCGACGCCCACATCGATATTGGAACAACTCACCAGCGGCGATGTACGACTGTATTCCTTCACTATCATCGAAGGATGGAATCATCGGGATCTGCTCGCAGCGTTGCACGCCAACGAAGCGATCACTGCTGCGATGACTGATGAGGACTGGAAAGGGCTGCTTGCGGACCTGGGTGCCAGCGCTACACATCCGGAAGGCTTGTTCCTGCCCGAAACGTATCGCTTCGCACGTAACACAACCGATCGGGAACTGCTCACTCAGGCTTACGCACTCATGCAAACCGTATTGGCGGAGGAATGGAGCGAGCGTGACGTGGCGACGCCTGTGCAGTCTTCGTACGAGGCGCTGGTACTGGCATCAATCGTCGAAAAAGAGACGGCTCGAGCCGATGAAAGGTCTCGTATTGCAGGCGTGTTCGCGCGCCGACTGAAGAAACGCATGCGGCTGCAGACCGACCCAACCGTCATTTATGGCATCGGGCCCCAATTCGACGGCAACCTGACGCGAAAGGATTTGCAGACCGATACACCCTACAACACTTACACGCGACACGGGCTACCACCAACCCCAATCGCGATGCCGGGGAGGGCGGCCATCCACTCGGCATTGAACCCCGCGCCGGGCCAGGAATTGTATTTCGTTGCGACCGGGCTGGGTGACGGCAGTCACAGCTTCTCCACGACCAAGGCCGAACACGACGCGGCTGTGGCCCGGTATCTGCAGCGGTTACGGCAGCGACGACGACAAGGCGGCTGAAATGGAGCGAGGCAAATTCATTACGATTGAGGGCATCGAAGGCGTCGGCAAGTCCACCAACATGCAGGTGCTCGTCGAGCGAATTTCCGCCGCCGGTCACCAGGTTCTGACCACGAGGGAGCCTGGTGGGACGCCATTGGCCGAGGACATCCGCGACATTCTGAAAGATCGTAGTGACGAACCCATTCCGGAAATCGCGGAATTGTTGTTGTTGTTTGCGGCACGCTCACTCAACGTGAATAACGTGATTATTCCGGCACTCGACGCCGGTACGTGGGTTGTTTCCGACCGATTTACCGACTCCAGCCGCGCGTACCAGGGGGGTGGGCGCGGCATTCCGATGGACACTATCGATCGCCTGGCTGACTGGGTGCACGGTGACGCGTGGCCGGACCTTACTATCCTGCTCGATGCGCCGGTCGAAATCGGCATGCAGCGCGCCGGCAACCGCAGTGCACCGGATCGCTTCGAACAAGAGCGCCATGATTTCTTTCAGCGGGTTCGGGAGTGCTATTTGCAGCTCGCCAGCCTTGAACCATCGCGCTTCGTCGTCGTCGACACAACGCAGGAACTCGAGGCCGTCAAAGCCGACATGGCGGCCATAGCTGAGCAACTCCTACTCAATGTTAAATATTAAATAGATTCGATAAACTCTTGTTTTATGGAAATTAATTGGCATACGGTATTTACAGAATCCTGGCGTGACCGGGTAGTACACAAGCGTTTGCCTCACGCGGTTCTTCTAGTAGGCCCGGTCGGCGTCGGCAAGCGCTCCGCGGCCGCCTGGATTGCGCAGCAGACGCTCGGAATTGGCGCAGAAGCGGCGCTGCCGACATATCCGTTCGCGCGCCCCGAGCATCCGGACTTGCGCTGGATAACGCCACCTGAGGACAAGCAGGCGATTGGCATCGAGCAAATCCGCGAGCTGGTCACCGACTTGAGCCTAACGAGCTTCGAAGGAGTGGGCAAAGTCGCCGTCATAGAACCCGCCAATGCGATGACAGCCAATGCGGCCAACAGTCTCCTCAAGACGCTGGAGGAGCCGCCGGGCAATGCTCTAATGGTACTCGTCGCCGACCGGGTGGGGCGGCTGCCTGCCACGATATTCAGCCGCTGCCAGCGCGTCGATTTCGCGCCACCGAATGAGGCGGAGGCGCTTCAGTGGCTTGATCGTCTACGTCCGGGCGCCGCCTGGGTGACCGCGCTCAGGGTTGCGGGCGGCGCACCATTAGCGGCCGTTGGGGCGTTGGACAGTCTCGAAACGAGTGAGGCTATGGGGCGAGACGTTAATGCACTGGGACGCGGTGAAGAGTCGCCGATCGACGTTGCCGCACGGTGGGCAAAACTGGACCCTGGATTCGTACTCAACTGGCTCGCACAACAGGTGAGGCTGGCGGCAATAGCGCACTCTGCGGGTCGAGACAGCGCTGACGGCGTGGTAATCGAAGATTCTGTGCTGCAACGCATGGACAGACGAAATCTGTTCTGCTATTTAGACATAATCAACCGGCTTCGGGGCCAGCCGGGCGGTTCTTACAATGTGCAGCTGACGCTCGAAGGACTGTTGATTGACTGGGCGGGCGGCCTGAGGGACTGCGGCCTGGAGCCACCAAATGACGGTATGGACTTGATGCTGGCCAGTCGCTGAATCGCGTCAACGCGCGCCGACTAGATCAAAAGGGCAAAAAATGAGCAAACCGGGACTGCTGACACTGACGATCAAAGACAAAAGCGCGCTGTACCTCGCGTACATGCCCTATGTCATTAATGGCGGCCTGTTCATACCGACGAGCAGTTCCTACAAACTTGGCGACGAGGTATTCATGCTGCTCAACCTGATGGGTGAAGAAGAGAAGATCCCTGTAGCGGGCACGGTCATCTGGATGACCCCAAAAGGCGCGCAGGGCAAGCGCACAGCGGGCATTGGCGTGCAATTCAGCGATCAGGACCAGGGCAACACGCAGAAGAAGATCGAGAACTACCTTGCTGGCGCTCTTGGCGGCGACAAGCCGACCCACACGATGTAGGAGCGGCTCAGGTCTGTTCGCTGTTGATACCACCCCGCAGAACGTACGCCTGAAAGCCGCGCTCGCTCAGGATGTAGGCACCGGCAGAGCTGCGCCGCCCGGTATCGCAACACACGACGTATTTTTGCTCCTGGTCCAGCGTTGATATTTTCAGGCGAATAAAATACAGAGGGATATTGATGGCGCCATCGAGGTGCTGATTCTCAAATTCGCTGGGCAGTCTCACATCCAGCCACTGACCGCCTGCCTTCACGATCTCCTCCGCTTCCTCGCGATTAAGCCATTCGAGCATGGGCTCATTCAGGAGTGTCTTGAAGTCTTCCTTGCCGAGGCGCATGACAGAGCCGTCGGTCTTCATCGTGACGGTCGCATTACGCTTGGCTTCGGAGATGAGCGCCTCTTCTCCGAACGTGTCGCCGACGTGAAGCGCCGCAAGCTTGATGCCTTCCTTGCTTAGCGGAGTCTCTCTCGTCACGAGTGCCGAACCGCGAATCAGCACGTAGAAATAATCGCCTTCGGCGCCCTGCTTGAGGATAACATCGCCGGCCTTATAGTTGATCTGCTGCATGCGCATGAAGATCGCCTGGATGTTCGCCGGTGGAATTTTGTGAAAGGCCTTGGCCTGCAACAACATCGTCATCCAGTCGTCGCTGCCCTGGTCGTCCTGGTCCTGCAAATCGGAAACCTCATAGGTACCGGTCTGGTCCCACGTGAGCATGACATCGAGCAGATCACTGTCAATTGACAGAAACTGCACGCGATCACGGGCGCGCGCTGAAACCCTGCGTGGATAAACGGGCGCAACAGGATTTCGGGCCAGTTCGCTTTTCCCTTCAACGGTGCCAACGACGTTGGCCTGATCGAACATCTCAAGGGTGCCTGAAATCACATAAATCGTGCGTTTCTCGGTATCGCCTTCCTTGAATAGTACCTGGCCTGGCGACAGCTCACGGATTTGCACCTTGCGGGCAAGCGCCGCAAGGTTATCGCGCTTCAAGCCGTCCAGCGGCGAGAATCGCCTCAGCAACTCAGTACTTATCTGCGCAGCTGCCATTTCTTGACCCGTTAGTGCTCAACATTCGCTCTTGGTATTGGTTCTTGCTTGTCAGCGCGTATTCTACCTTCAATTCAACGACTTCCGGTACCGATTAAGCATAGCAGCGTGAATCACCGCACAGTTTCCCCCGCAAGGCCGGGCGAGGTGTGACAGACCTCACAGGTCGGACCAACCACTGTGTGGCAAAAACCTGTCACCGTGGGCGCTCGCCAGGCTTTCGAGCGCGGCCAGGACATTGTCGTAGCCCCGTTCCCGGGCGTAGTTTAACGGCCCGCCACGAAATGGAGCGAATCCGGTCCCGAAGATTACGCCGGCATCGAGGAGATCCGCATCATGGACAACACCCCCATGGAGGCAGGCCACGGCCTCGTTGACCATCGGCAAAATGAGCCGATCCTGGATGTCCAAGGGCACAGAAACTTCGTTTGCTGCGGGTTTGACGGCTTTGCCGTTCTCCCAGCGATAGAATCCCTGGCCGGACTTCCTGCCCAGATACCCGTCATCGACCATCTTCACGAGATGTTCTGGCACTGGCCGGTTCATCGTCGCGCCCAGCACTTTTGACACATGCAGTGCGACGTCGAGTCCTACGCTGTCGACAAGCTCGACGGGTCCCATTGGCATCCCGAAGTCTTCAGCGGCTCTGTCGATCTCGACGAAGGGCACGCCATCTTCCGCCAGATGCATCGCTTCAGCCATGTAGGGAGCGAGAATTCTGTTGACCACAAATCCGGGGGAACTCGCGCACTCGAGGGGCAGTTTGCCGATGTCCCTGGTGAAGGCAAAACCGATATCCAGCGCTTCCTGGTCCGTGTCCTTGCACCGTATTACCTCAACCAAGGGCAGCATTGCGACGGGATTGAAAAAATGCAGGCCGATAAATCGCCTTGGTTCGGTGAGTACCGTACGCAAGTCTTCTAGGCGAATACTCGATGTGTTGCTGGCGAGCAGGGCGCCCGGCTTCATTTTTTCCTCAAGTGCCTTGTACAGCTCCTGCTTTGCGTCGAGGTCCTCGTAAATGGCTTCTATGACCAGATCCGCATCGCGTGCACCTTCACCATGGACGTCTGCGCGCAATCGTTGCGCTGTCGCCAGACGCTTCTCGTCGTCGCGTACACGCTTGTCAAACAACTTTTTCGCCCGCTCGATCGCCGGATCGATGTATTTCTGCTCACGATCCTGCAATGTCACGGTAAGGCCGCGCAACGCGCACCAGGCCGCAATGTCTCCGCCCATGACTCCGGCGCCAACGACATGAACATGCTTGATTTGCGTGTCGGTCTTGTTGCCTTGTCCTTTCAAGCGGGTCTGCAGGAAAAACACACGCACCAGGTTGCGCGACGTACTCGTACACATGAGATCCGCGAAGCTGCGCGCCTCGGCTTCATAACCGGTCTTTGCTGAAGCGCCTTGCGACGCCCAGTTATCGATCATGGCATAGGGAGCAGGGTAATGTTCCTGGCGAGCCTTGCCGCGCACCTGCTTCAACAGCATGTTGCGGATAAAAGGCCTGGCAATTTTCAGGTTCAGCAGCCGATCAACAAAGGGCGCCCTTTGCTTCGGACTCGCGGTGCGCATCAGTTCCAATGACGCCCGGCGCCACTCGTCTTCGTTACAGATTCTATCGACCAGGCCGATTTTGCGGCCCTTCGACGCCGTAATTGGATTACCGCTCAACATCAAGGGCATGCCGGCGCGGACGCCGCATATTTGTACTGCGCGAACCGTGCCGCCAAAACCCGGATGAAGCCCGAGTTTCACTTCGGGAAGCCCGAGTATCTTTTTCTCACTCGATATCGCGAGACGATAATCGCAGGCCATCACGAGCTCCAGGCCTCCACCGAGACAGACGCCGTTGATCACCGCGACAGTCGGGCACTGCAGGTTCTCGATCCGATCGAACAGCTGCTGTCCCTGTCGTACCAGGTCATAGGCCAGCTCTGGTGTGTCGATACTCACGAACTCCTTGATATCGGCTCCCATGACAAAGCTGCCCGGTTTTCCCGAGTACAGGATGAGCCCGGGCGGTGGGTTCGTCTCGAGTGGTGCGATAATGCTGTTCAGCTCCCGCAGGACCTCTGAAGAGAGTACGTTCGCGGTGGCGTCGGCCTTGTCGATGCAAAGCCAGACGATACCGTCATCATCAGTTGTCGTTTTCCAGTGTTGGGTCATCGGTATTTTGCTCACGTCAGGCAAGTTCGAAATCACAAACCAATGGCAGGTGGTCTGATAATTTGACATCGGGTACGTCGAACTCGGTCACCCTGATTCCATCCTGATAGAGAATAAAATCAAGTTCCTTGCGCGGCGCGCGGCTCGGATAGGTAGGGCGACTGTCGACGTTCGCGGAACGAAGCCCGGCCGCTTTCATAAACAGGTAGATCTCGTTCTCGCCCCAGAAAGTGTTGAAGTCACCAGCAACGACAACCGGTTTCCGGGTCTCCTGAATTAGGTCATAGAGGCGACGTAACTGCAGGTGTCGATGTCGGTATTTCAGCGACAAGTGAACAAGGAAGATCGCGTAGTCGTCCATCTCGAGTTCAATGATCAGGCGCTTGATGCCCGTGTCAAAGTAGTGGAACGTTTCGCCATGAACACGCGACGCCGCCATGAACGCATTTCCCTGCTTGCGCACGATCGGCAACAATTGGTTGAACGACTTCAGGCCATACTTCGTTTCGTAAGAGGAATTCATGCCGAGGTCGTCGGCCAACTTCTCGGCCTGGTTAACATTTCGACTGCGGATCGAGCCGGTATCGACCTCGATGAGACCCACAATATCGGGGTCTATTGACTTGATGAAGCGCGCTATGGCCGGCAATACGCTCTGGTTGCCAAGGACGTACCCGGCACCGGGCAAGGGCATGTGCATGCGCATGCTGGCGCCGCCACCGACAGCGTATCGAATGTTGTATAAAAGAAGCCGCATGCGGCGCTACGATACCGAAACCCCGGGAGCAAGGAAACCACCTGGAACAATCTGTAGCACCGATTTCGCGGGGGCGCTCCGAATTGGCTAAACTGGGGTCCTGGAGGACGACTAACGGAGTTTGCCGTGTCAGAAAACAATCCGATCCGGGTATTTGCTACCCACAGCTTTGAAGAGAGCGACGACTACCTGCGAGCCTTCGAGTTTCTCGAGAGTGTCGACCGTTTCTACTACATAAACGTCAGCAAGCCGGAGAACATCCCGACGACAGGGGGTCTGCAGGCGATCAAGGATGAGCTTATTCGCCAGATACAGGCATGCGAGGCGGTGTTTGTCTTGTCCAGCCTCCATGAACAAAAGCCAGACCTGGTCAAATTCATGATGGATGTAGCCCGCGCCAACAAAAAGAACATGATCGGTATCCGGCCATTCGGCGGCGTCGCCGAGATGCCGGAGGAGGTGGCGAATGGCGTACAGGAGGTCATTGAATGGAATGACCGCGAGATGGCCGACGCCCTGCGACGCCAGGCGCGCGGAGAAGATACTTCGCGATGGGAGGTACTTGATTTCCCCGGTTTCGATGCGGATGGGCCGATTGAATAGATATTAAAAACAATGTCTTATTGCTTTTAATTAAAGTGCTCTAGAAGATGCGGCCAGTCGTAATCGCTCATCGAGGCGCGTCCGGGCACCTGCCCGAACATACCCTGCCTGCAAAGGCACTTGCCTACGCGATGGGGGCCGACTACCTGGAGCAGGATGTCGTGGCCACCCGCGATGACGCGCTCGTTGTACTTCACGATATTTACCTTGATCGGGTCACCGACGTTGCGAGCCGTTACCCGGCTCGCAGCAGGGGTGACGGGCGCTACTACGTCAGGGACTTCGATCTTTCGGAACTGCGGCGTCTCAGGGTGCATGAGCGCACAAAAACTGATGGTTTGCCCGTGTACCCGGATCGCTTCAGCTCGTCGGAGGAAGTATTTCGAATTCAGACATTTGCGGAGGAACTCGAGTTCATACGCTCGCTGCAAGCCGCACATGGGCGTACCGTAGGCATATACCCGGAGATCAAGCGACCTGAATGGCACAGGCGCGAGGGCGCAGATATCACGCCGGAGTTTCTTCGGGTTCTCGCCGACTACGGCTATCGCGAGCACTCCGATCCTGTCTATGTGCAGTGTTTTGACGCGAAAGAGCTGCGCCGTATCAGGCATGAAATGGATTGCCGACTGAAGCTCGTGCAGCTAATCGGGGAGGACAGTTGGGGAGAAGCGTCTACCCACTTCGCCAATCTGCGTACCCAGAGGGGCCTCGACCGACTCGCGAGGACGGTCGATGGCATTGGGCCCTGGATCCAGCGGGCTTATCGCTTGAGACGCGGCGATGGACAGATTCGGGCCACCGGATTGGTGCAACGGGCACATGAGGCGGGGCTTGCGGTTCACCCTTATACATTCCGGGCCGATGAGCTTCCGGAGGGCTTCGGGTCGTTCGATGGATTATTGGCTTATTTTATCGACAAGCTGGCGATCGACGGCCTGTTCACGGATTTTCCTGATCGGGCACTTAAGTTTTTGCTAAGGATCCCCTGTTAGCCTGCCTCTATTCCAATGAATTTGCTTGGAACCCGACCAGTGGAAGGATTTATCTGATGAAGAAATCGTTGTTCCTTGAGGCGATACTGATGGCCTGCGCGCTTACCATATCGCCGATTGCTTTGTCAGATCTCCCATCAGGCGAGCGACTTGATCTCTCTGATTACCGGGGCAAAGTGGTTGTTCTGGATTTCTGGGCTTCCTGGTGCGTACCTTGTCGTCGGTCGTTTCCCTGGTTGAACGCCATGAACGATAAGTACGCACACGACGGCCTCGTCATCATCGGTGTCAATCTCGATCAGGAACCCGAGAGTGCGGCTGAATTTCTGCAGGAATACCCGGCCAGGTTTCAGATTAGCTACGATGCCAGCGGAACGCTCGCGAGGGAATTTAACGTGCAAGCCATGCCGAGTTCGTTTGTAATCGGTCGTGACGGCGAAACCGTGGCGCATCATCTCGGATTCAAAGTGCGGCGCCAAGCCGACTATGAAGCCGCGATTGTGGCTGCGCTGCAGCAGGAGACAAGCGAATGAAGCGGACAGCAGGACTTGCGGCAGTAACAACGCTGCTGTGCGCTGGATGCTCGGCAATGGGCATCGAGCCCTGGGAGCGAGATATCCTGGCGAAGGACGAAATGCAGCTGACAACGGACGAGATTGAAGCAGCAACGGATGATCATATTTACTTCAGTAAGGAAGCGTCCAGCGGCGGCCGAGGATTTGGCGGCGGCGGTTGTGGCTGCAATTGAGAGAGCGCCGATGAATCGAAAAGATAGTCGATCGATCTCTGCAACCTTGGCGGCAGCGACCTGTTCTCTGCTGGGCGCCGGTATACCGGCGCCTGTTGATGCCCAGGAAGAACCAGCCTGGGATTTCAACACATCATTGCTCTACTACGGTGAGGACGACGACCGGGTCAAGGACTACAGTGTCAGTGCTATCGCCCGGCGCATGTTCGTTGATGATCGTTTCCTGACGATTGGCCTTACCGTTGACGTGCTGACAGGCGCTACGCCGAGCGGCGCGATTAAGCAAGACGTACCACAGACCTTCACGCGTCCGTCCGGTGACGGCGCCTACACGGTTGCGGCTGGCGAGTTGCCGTTGGACGACACGTTCAAGGACACGCGTGCTGCATTCACGGTCGGTTGGCAACAGCCCGTAGGCGAGACGAGCCTGATCAATATTGGCGCGAGTGCCTCGCGCGAATACGATTACACCCACATCGGCCTCAACGCGAAATTCGCGCGCGATTTCAACCGCCGTAACACGACCGTGTCGGCCGGCATCGCTCTGTCGATGGACAATCTGGACCCGGTCGGCGGTGCGCCAACAGCCCTGACGCCCATGCGTGACGTCGGCGACAAGAGCAACCGACGCGGTGATGAAGACAAAGACGTGTTCGATATCGTGGTCGGAGTGACCCAGGTCCTTTCCCGTAATCTCGTAGTGCAGGCAAACTATTCCTACAGCAACTCGGATGGCTACCTCACGGATCCGTACAAGGTGTTGAGCCTCGTTGACGGCACGACGGGCGATACTCTTTCGCGGGTCCCGACGCCCGGAGTTGATGGACCGTCGCATCAGTTTCTCTTCGAAAACCGGCCCGATGATCGAACCAAGCACAGCCTTTACGGGCAGGCGAAGTACTACATGAACGGCAAGGTCCTCGATGCATCGTATCGATTCATGACGGATGACTGGGAGATAGACTCACACACGGTCGACCTTCGTTACCGCATCCCGTTCGGCGCGGATCGTTATTTCGAACCACATCTGCGTTTCTATACACAGACAGAGGCTGAGTTCTACAGGCTGAGCATTTCGGATTCGCAGCCGCTGCCGAGTTTTGCATCCGCTGACTATCGCCTTGGCGATTTCGACGCGATCACCCTCGGCATGAAATACGGATGGAAAACGCGAGACGACAACGAAATGAGCGTTCGCGTGGAGGGGTATCGACAGACGGGTAGTATTCCGGGAAGCCAGATCATCGGCAGCCAGGCCACGCGCGACAACTACCCTGATCTCAACGCAATCATTGTGCAGTTCGGTTATCGCTTCTAGTTACAGGGAAAAACCGCGAGACATTCGGCTCGACCTTGCCGAAGACGCCTGGCAGGGCCGATTTCGAGCGATGGGAAGTCCCTGCGAACTCGTTTGCGAAGCTCGAAAGCGCGCTGATGCCCTTGAGCTGTCCGCGCTTGTCGCGGCGGAGGCCTGGCGAATCGAGGATAAGTTCAGCCGTTACGTCGGCGGCAATATCATTGCCCGAATTAATTCGGCGGCTGGCCGCCCTGTAGAAGTTGACGAAGAAACGGCCGATCTCCTGGATTTCGCAGTAACACTGTACGACCTTAGTGAGCATCGCTTCGACATCACATCCGGTGTATTGAGGCGCGTATGGCGCTTCGACGGTGGCGATCAAATTCCGAGCCGTCAGAGCGTCGAGGACACGCTCACTTTGGTTGGATGGCACCGGGTCGACTGGCGGCGGCCGGTGCTTCAGATGCCGGGCGGAATGGAAATCGACCTGGGCGGCATTGGCAAGGAATATGCCGTCGACCGCTCCACGGCGCTACTGAGAGAGCAGGGCGGCAATCCGAGCCTTGTCAATTTTGGAGGCGATCTTGCGGCTACAGGGCCACCGATCCGCCGCCGATGCTGGAAAGTGGGTGTGGAAGGACACGAGCCCGAGGTGCCCCATCGCATCATCGAACTCAAACACGGGGCGCTTGCCACTAGCGGCGATGCGCGTCGTTTCCTGTTGAAAGATGGTGTTCGCTACAACCACATTCTCGATCCCACTACTGGGTGGCCTGTACCGGACGCCCCTCGATCGATTACGATAGCCGCAGATACATGTGTTCAGGCAGGCATGATCAGTACCTTGGCCATGCTCAAAGGCGCGCAAGCCGAGATCTTTTTAAACGCTCAGGAGGTCGTTTTCTGGTGCCATCGATAAGCATCGAAATCAGGGCTAAATACTAGAAATCTAATCAAAATAACTATATAAGATCATGTTAAATAAGCATTTAATCTCTTATCTCTTGTCTTGTTTATCCAATATTGAATCAAATTTGGAGCGGCCGCTCGTTGCATTATTGAGAACCCGGTCCTTTTATCAATACCGAATCCCAATAATCATAATGTGATGCTTGCTGATCTTTCCAACAATGTGATTGCGATGGCACTCGGTGCGTTTGTGTTCGGCTGGCTGCTCTCGTCCATCAGTTCCAGCCTTGGCGCCAGACACCGGGCCACGAAACGCGACGCGCGCGATGACCGCATCCGTTCGCTGGAGGCGGAACTGCGTGTTGCAAGAACCGACAACGAGTATTCGAGGGGCGACTGCGAAAAACTGGAAGAACAACTCAAGGAAACGGTGATCGGTCTTGAGCGTCGAGACAATGTCATCACAGAGCAACAAGCGAAGATCGAGACTATGGCCAATGACCTGAAGGAATCGGTCATCAAGACGCGGGAGTTGCGCACTGAATTGACCGATAGGGCAACGGAAAACGTTCACGCGGAGGCCAAGATTCGTGAGGTCGAGACGGAGTTGTCGGTCGTCCAGGCATCGCAGGACCTGCTCGCAACGGGGGTGCTTGACTACGAAGCGGCGTCGCTTAATGACGAGCCGGAGGGTTCCGGCGCGGATGATGAGCACCCCAAAACTGGTGAGGCCGTTACCTGATTGCTGCGACAGTCGTCACGATGACACACAAACGGCTCTCACCGATCTGCGCTTCTATATCTAATCGAGTTTCTCGAGTCGCTGACGGTCCCGGATGTGCTGTCCAACGAACAGTTTTCAAATCCGTTCGCTAACTAACGCGATCCGGCAACAACCGAAAAACCTGTATCGCGCCACGCGCTATACAGGACAAGGAAGTAAAACTGCATCAGCAGCGCGGAAATCCATTCAATGCGATTCTCGGCGAAATCGGCATCATCGAGCACCGCCTTCAGTACGAAATTCAAGACGCCCAACGCAAATGGCAGTGCACAGAGCCATAGCATGGCCGTTGCAATCCGTTGCAGTGACAGCTCTGCTGTGCGTTTTGCGTGTGCCAAGAAAACAATGGCGAGCGTCAATTGTGCGGTCGCTGATCCCAGGAAATAGAAATACACGCCGAAACGGCGCATGAAATCATAGAGTGGTGTCCTCGTGCCGAGCGTTGCCACGTACACCACCAGCGCAAGCGCACCAATACAACCCGATACAGTGATCGTGACGGCCGACATGCGTGACGGCGTCATATTGCGTATCCATCGTCCGGCAAGATACCAAACGACCATGAGTAAAACGGACTGTGGGAACATCACAGAACGAAAAACCAGGCTGCCCGGCATATTCCTTCCCGTCGCGCTGATGGATGTGCAGCCGTCGATGAATGGTATGCAGGAGGGCAGCACACCGTAGCTCACACCGAGCCTGTAGGCGAACGTTACGCCAAGTATCGGTGCAATTCCGGCGAATAGCGGCAAACTTCGAACAAGCATGCGACCAGCATAGCTCAAGGTAATCTGCTACACCTTACTGAAAAAACAAAAGGGGATTTGGGTGGAATATTTGGCTGGCTTGCCTGAGATTGACCAGCATTACACGTAAAGATAATTTCGCATTTCGTATCGGCTGCTCCTGGCGAGCAGTTCCAACTGGCGGAAATCGGCGCCATCGACAACCGGGGCTTCTGTGTCAATGCGCCGCTTTATCCGCAACAATTGTCCTTTGACGTCCCGCAAGGATGAGCTGATCAATTGGATGCAGTGGCTGTCCTTCGAGCTCGCGACATAGCACTTCATTTCAAAGTAGCGCGCAAACGTTTTCTCGTATTGTTGCAATAGACGATCGCTCGATTCGTCCCGCATCACATCGATAATGTAGTCCGTCGAAATGTGGCTGGAGACTGCAAGCATGTAATGTCGATGCTCAGTGAGAATTGCCTGGTTGTAGTCGAGCGTATTGTGAAAAATGCGAAACAAGCGTTCACGCTGATCGTCACGTAAATCATGCGATTGCAGGTAAGTAAACAGGGCACGTCGGTGAATCAGCTCCACTTCGGCATTTCGCAACGCGACTATTTGCCGCTTCTTGGCGCGCTGCTCCGCAACGGGTAACAGAAGATTTGCATGGCGTAATTCCCACTCACGATATTTCTGGTCATCGCCAAGTATCGTGCTTGCGATACGTGATTCACGCGGTGCAGGGGACTCGGTCGCGTTCTGCAACGCGTGCTCCGACGCGGTCATTAATTGTCGATGCCTGCTGGAATTGTAGCGGAGCAATTCACGCACCTCGCCGTGCGTCATAACATATGGTTCTGGCTCCAGCTTATGTGCAATTAGACCCCGTCTCAAGTGATGATAGGTCCATGCCTAAGGTCGTTTCCAAAGACATCGTCTTAAGCGGCTGATTCAGTGTCAAATTGCTCCAGGCCCTCTGCAAGGTAGTCCGCCAACAATGACGTACCAATGAGATAGTCTGCGGTATGATCGGTCCAGCTTTGCTCGGCATGCTGCAAAGCATCGGCCCATTCACTGATCAGGAAGTCACCCCGACCGACCCACATCAGCGCGACCAAAGACACCTGCTGGTCGGGCTCGAGGTCGTCTATCGTGGTCTTCAGCTCCTGATAATACGTGTCGTGACCGAAGTCGGCGACGACCTGGCTGGACCAGTATTCATCGGCGACCTCGGGTTCTTCCGGAAACGTCACATCATCTCTGGCGTGAAACTCGTGCGCCTTGTCGATGATGAATCGCACAGTATCCTTGTTGAGGTCAAATTCCGTCATCTTGTTCATCCCCTTACTTGCTTTCGGCCGCACAACTCTAGATTTGCTATGGGAATACAGATCAGCAATGCGGAGAAATACCTAGTTCAGGATCAAAGTGCAGGGCGCCTGGAGCTCAATCGTGCCTAGGGCGCTAGAATTTCTTTTCTTGTTTCCAGCAAGGTGGGGAGCAGCGCGGACTGTCCAGCACGGCTGATTGCGGCGTCAATGCTGTCCAACGCTTGCTGTCGCTGGCCAAGATCACGATAGAGCAGGGCCAGGTTGTTCGATGCCGAAAGATAATCGGGGTGCTGATCGACGATCGAGACAAACAATGGCAACGCATGTTGCAGGTCATTTTGTGCGTACAGCATGTTTGCCATGCCGAAGCGAGCCCCAATACTGCCGGGCCAACGTTCCAGTGCTGCCGCATAGGCGTCAAATGCCACCTGATGAGGGCTCGCCGATTCAAACGCTGCCATCGCATGAAGGTATTCATGTTCCGACACATTGGACGGGATATCAGCGGGCCGAAGCGCGACCATGCCCCAGTTGCCACCGCGCTGCCAGGCCTTGAGAAACGCCTGGCGTTTCATCAGTAACCGTGGATTGGGGCCGGAGCGCAGCACGAATACTTGTTCCACCGGCAAGTATCCCACCACGACTGCATAGTGCCAGCGTGACCGCCAGGCCAGCCGTAAGTCTTGCAGAATAAGTACGGCCCGACCTGCATCGAGATGTGCCAACAGATCGTCGGGTGTTGGTTGCACAAGGAGCGCAACTCGGCCTGCCTCACGAGTTGCAGCCAGCAATTCTACCTGCAAGGCCCCTTTGCGTTCCGGCAGGTAGACACGTTCGCGCAGCATTTCTACCGGTGCGTTGACCCCGGCTTGTGACAGCAACATTGACAGCGATGCCGGACCGCATTGATCGGTGGTTTGTGCGACAAACGGCACGTCCTGCAACTCGACGGACTCGCGATTATCCGTATGCCAATCCGGGACAGTGACACAGCCGGAGGCGCCCAGCGCCAGCAAAGTGAGGCTTGCCGTCAGGCAACGCACGGGCATGACGCGGCTCGTCAAAAACTCTTGAATATGTCGGTTACGTCGAGAAGCTCCAGCACGATCAATACAATCGCAACGATGCCGACCACCTCAACCACGCCGGTGCCACCGGCCGGCAGCTCGTCAAGGCGAGTCGCGAGGGTCATCAGTTCCGCGTCGGTTAACGCAGTGACACGCTCGGAAGCAATCTCCGGATCCACACCATAGCGAATGAGCGTGTTACGAACGTGATCCTCGGAAAGTAGTCGTTGAACCTCGTCGATACGCGACTCGCGCAGCTCCGATGCAAACGCCTCTTCAGTGGAAATAACGCCAGCTACAGCGGTACTCATCGTGGGAACCACAGTCATTGCCGCAGCCAGCAACACATACAGGGTTTTCGCAGCCAATTCTCGATACATCGGACGGCACTCCTCATAAGCAATGTCCTTATCCTAGTCGAAGAAGACCGTTCATTCGTGACCTTGGTCACAAATCGTCAAATGTTACAGGCGTGACCTGCGCCGTGGAGATGTACTATCGTTCAGCAAGGAAATCGCTAGTAGACTAGTCTCCGACACCGAGCCGCAGGCAGATTTTGTTGAGCAAAATTACACGTATTCCAACAGAGACGATTACCAACGTTGTCGCGGAAGACAAGACGTCACGTCAGGTCGGCGAACATTTTCGCCGTTTGCTCGATTCCGGTTACCGGCTTCGCGCGGATGGCCAGGCAAAAACAGATGCAGCCAACTTGCTTCGAATCGGCTATACGCCGAAATACGAGATCGAGCTATTCGATACGCGCTTTTTCTTGTGCAATCAGCGTGATGCTCACGGGCTCAAGGTACTGCCCGCGTACGTTCTCCCGGCGCCGCAGTGGCGCCGAGGAAAGCCTACGATTTACGCAAGGGTCTTTTACAAGGACTCCTCGTTGGTGTGGCGGTCCGCCTCTCATTACATCAACACGCCTGACGAGCGATGGCTTGGAAAAGGGGCAGTGCGGTTACGCGAAAAGCGCGGCGCCCAAGATTGGTTCAGTGCCGAGGAAACCACCAATCTTCCATTCGAGATGCAAGCGGCATTGGATGATGTCAGTCAGCGAGGACCGCGCAAGCAAAACGATCATAGAATTCTGTTGCAGGTCTTACGTAATGCGCCGCCAGATCGGGTATGGCCGTACCAGGATTTCGAAGCACCCCGCGCTCGCGCAATGTCCGTAAAGGCCAATCGGATCAACAACGATCGGAGTATTGCCTGGTTTACTGATGACGATGATCCCCGGTCGCTGCAAATCGAGCCTGGCTTCGAACCCGATTTCACTGCCGTTATCGACGTTTCCGCATCGCGCAGTTCTATGTACGGTGGCGAAATTCGAAAATATCGAATCGCATCGACGAACCAACGCATCCAATACCTGTTCGTTGCTGGCCCGCATCATGTCTGGCTCGTGAATCCCCAGGCATTCACGGTTGAACTTTCGAGCTTTGGCTTACGAACTGTCGACGTAGTTGCCGATGAAGAACTATCCATCCCGGGTTACGAGTTTTTTGATAATGCCGGTACCGGCGAAATAGATGGCCAGATTCCGCCCGAATTTGCCGGCCCGGCATGCCCGGTTGACCCGGATCGTGCGGATGCATCCCCGTGGAATGAGCGCTTGCCTGTCATACGGGCGTTTCGGCGCGCAATGCAACTCCCGAAGGTCTAGGGCCCAAGCTCCCTGTCCTTTGTGATCTGCTATCCTTTTCAGTACAACTCGGCAACGCGACCAACAATAAGAACTCAATCAGGAGAGTCCCGTGGCATTACACCTACCGCAACTTTGGTTACCAATTATCCTTGGTACATTCTTCGCGTGGATAGCCAGCGCGGTCATTCACGTGATCGTCAAATATCACAATTCTGACTATCAACGACTGACGAACGAAGACGAGGTCATGGACGCGATCCGAAACGCTTCACCGCCGCTTGGGATTCACAGCTTTCCATACTGTGTCGACATGAATGAAATGAAGGATGAAGCGGTTCAGCAGCGTTTCAACAAAGGGCCAGTCGGAATGGTGACCGTATTTCCCAGTGGATTGCCGAACATGGGCAAGTTAATGGTCCAACAAATAGGCTTCTTTCTTTTTGGCTGCGTCTTAATTGCCTACTGTGCAATGCTCGCGCTCGAACCAGGGGCAGAATATCTCGCTGTGTTTCGATTTGTTTCAACCGTCGGTTTTCTCACATTCGGTTGGGCCATTATTCCGTACAGCATCTGGTTTGGTCATTTGTGGTCCATGACGGCCAAGTATCTACTGGATGCATTGATATACGGTCTCGTGGTGGCTGGCACATTCGCGTGGTTGTGGCCTGAAGCCGGATGAACCAAGAGACGACTGGCCGAGTTCATTGGAGTTTCTGGATAATTGGTGCTGGGGCGCTGATCTGGAACGGGATGGGCGTCATGAATTTCATCATGCAGATGAACCCGGAGACGCTTGCTGACTATCCTGAACCGGCACGCGTGCTCGTTGAAGGACGACCCACATGGGCCACCGGAGGTTTTGCGATCGCCGTTTTCGGCGGCGCACTGGGTTGCCTTTTGCTACTTCTACGGCGGGGAGCAGCATTCTACGTGTTTGTCGCGTCGTTGCTTGGCGTGATCCTGGCAGCGGTCCATGCCTTTGCCATGGCCGGTCCGACGACAGTCGGGTCATCTCAGATCTGGGTTGGTACTCTGATGTCTCTTGTCGTGGCGGCATTTCTGATCTGGTACTCGAAGCGTGCCGAAGGCAAGGGTTGGATCCGCTAGGCCACGGAACTCGGTCTGGCGCATAGCAGTAACCACAGGTACGACAATCGGCTCTCTCAACGAGTGTAGGGCAACATCCATATCCGATTTAACATAATATACATTATACGCATATATGGGTGGACCTAGCTCTCCCGGCCTATCAGTGCATCCAAAGGAATCTCGAGGTTTTCATGCAGTGATCTGATCATTGCCAGGGAAAGCCCTCTCTTTTTGTTCATTACCTCAGATACTCGTGCACGCGATCCCAGGAACGGCTCAAGGTCCTTCCGATTCAAACCCATTTGCTCCATGCGATACTTGATGGCGTCTACAGGGTCTGGTGCATCGATGGAAAAATGTTCTCTCTCATAGGCGTCAACCAGCGTTGCCAGTACCTCCAGTTCGTCGCCTTCAGCGGTACCGTTCTGCGCCGACATTAGTGCCTCGATGCGTTTCAGAGCACTCTCGTGGTCGCTGGAATTGCGGATTGGTCGAATATTCATTCAAATATGCTCCGGATCAATACGATCATACTCAGAGTGCGTCCCGACGAATCGAATGTACAAAATTCGATAATCGTAATTGGCGTGCACGATGAGCCTGTATTTGTTGCCTCCAATATTGAAAACAACTCGGTTCCCTTTGATAAAGCTGGCGTGCCGGTATCTGCGTTTGATGTCCTCAGGGCTATCCCATGTGGCTTGTGACGCCTCCCGATACCAGTTCCGATGCGGAATTGTGAGGCAAAATGGGCGGTCGGTAAATCAGTATTACTAGCGACAATGCCGCTTCCCGCGGCAATCGTAACTTTTGACACATAATTAAGGACTTACATTGGGCACCACTTGGGCCTCGGCTCCTGTCTCGAGTTGCACACTGCTTACCGGCTGGTGGCCAACGCCTGTCCAGCGCCTAGAAATCGACCGAACCCGCGAGATCGATCCATACAGACAGATCGTTCTGGTTTCTGTTGTCAATGTGGTAGTTGCGGTTGTTGTTCCTTCTATCCCGGCGCACAAAATTCTGAATCTTATTGAGCCGGTTCGTAAACACCATCGTGTATTCATCGGAACCACGTGCCTCTGTCAGCATCTCTAACGTAGCGATGTCAGGGTTGCCACCGACGGTGCCGTCGCCGGAGAAAACGTAGAAATCGGCGTGAATCGCTTCAAAGAAAACCGGCTCGACATTTCTATCGCTGCCGTGATGCGGGATTTTGAGAATATCCGTAAAGAAAACCGTCGTGTCAGTCAGCAAACCGGCATCCGTCAGGCTATCGAGGATAAAGTCGCCTCGTGCATCGCCCGTCAGTAGCATGGAGGCACCGTTTTGCTCGGCGAGCACGACGAGGCTCGATAGATTGGCGGCAGACTTGTCGAGAAATTCTGCGATGAGGCTTCTCGCCGTCGCCGCCGATGCGGCCAGGATAGCGGGCAATCTGTTATCCCATTCCTGTTCGAGCGCACGCAGCTGGGCCGTCGACGGGCCCAACACCGTCAAGGTTGTATCTGGATCTAGGTCAATTGTCCGCCGGGCTTCTACCCTGTCGTTCGGAAACGGGCTGTTGACGGCCAGGCCGAGGCGGGTTGCGATGTCACGGAGATCGC
>Ga0224508_10000899_pt1 | contig 27438 bp, 38 predicted proteins | sample SF_Jan12_sed_USG_4_FD_170157 | JGI IMG/M metagenome (GOLD analysis project Ga0224508, IMG submission 170157) | Sediment microbial communities from San Francisco Bay, California, United States - SF_Jan12_sed_USGS_21 | ecosystem: Environmental > Aquatic > Marine > Sediment | place: USA... | reverse complement strand
ATCTGGAACCTATTCTGTTTCACTTACTGTAACTGATGATGATGGTGCAACTGATGACACAGATTCTCCAACTGATGCAATAATAGATCCTTCTCCAAATAACCCAGCAACCATAACAATAACCAGTCCTCCTTCAGGAGAAATTAGCGGAAAAATTACCATCACTGCAATAATCGACGGATTTGAAAGTGCAGTTGATAACGTATTGTTTGATATTTATAAAATTGTAGATGGAAATACTCAAACAACTCCATCCCACTCTGATTCCGATTCAAATGCCCCTTATAGTATAAGCATTCACACCAAAAACATGGAAAGTGGATTTTATTATGACATTATTGCCTCTGCCAACGATAACGGTGAGGATGTAGAATCTGATCCTGTGAGAGTATATCTACCAGCTAAAGGAGGTAGCGGTGGTGGACCTGATTGTACTGCAAAACCAAACCATCCAAAGTGTCAATAATAAAATAATTGAAAAATTTTTAGATTTTCTTTCCTAAGGATATTATGAGATCATTCGTATTGATCATGTTTTTTACAAGGGCATCCCGGATCTCGTATTTTGGGAGAAACACATGAACACTTTTTACAACACCCGTAATTCATATCCAAATAATATTTTCATATCTGGATATTATAGTAATTTGTTGTTCACTTGACTGAACAAATTTTAATAAAAAAGAAAAAAATTATTGTACCTGGATAGACCTTTTCTGAGAAACTGAGGTTGGTTTTGATTTTGGAAGTGTAATGTCCAATACTCCATCAGATAGTTTTGCCTTTACCTTTCCTGAAATTACCTTCTCAGACAAGGGCAATGTTCTGTAAAAGGAGACCTGACTACGTTCTTTTTTAAGATAGTTCTTTTTCTTTTCTTCAGATTCCTCTTTGTGTTCTGCTGATATCTCAAGTGAATTATCAGTAACTTTTAGTTTGATTTCGTTCTTCTTTACCCCAGGGGCATCCATCTTTACTCTAAATTGTTTGCCTTCATCAATTACATCACATGAGCTTTGAGGCATTGATGGGAATTGAATTGATGGAAATGATGAAAATGCTTTTTCCATATCTCTTCGGAGATTATCAAAAGACTTGTCAAAGTCCATCCAGCTTGATGTCAAAGAGGGTGTTATTCCAGTACTGCTCTTTTTAGTTTTTGATTTTACCATGTTTCTTCCCGGGACATGACACACTTAAATGGCAAACATAGTTCTCCAGATTGAATTTGAACAATAGGATTAAAATTATTAAAAATAGACAGGATTTAAAAATAAATTGCTAGTTCTACAGTTTCTTTTTTGGGCCATATTTGATCAAAGATTTACCATTTTTCAATTCTACAGTTAACGATTCAAAAGGAGAAGTGTATTTTACAATTTTCTTCTTAGTTGGTGAGATAATAAAACCAGAATTAACCAATAATCCAGCTTCTTTCATCTTTTCAATTTTTCGGTATGCAGTTGTTTGTGATACTTTTGAATCTTTGATTATATCTTTGATAATTTTTGAATCTTTTAAAACTTGATTTAACATTGCTGATACTTCTGGATCTCCAATTAATTTAATTTGGTCATTTTTAAGATCTGAATTAATAATGTAATTGGTTTTTAGGCTCGTTTTGGAGATTTCTTGAAGAAGTTTTCTGTTAATTATGTTTGAACCTTCCCCAAAATTTTCAAAGAGAATATCTTCAATTTGTTCCCATTTCGGAGCACTTTGCCTTATGGTAGTACCATATTTTTCCAATAATCTATCCTTAACGATTTTTACAGCGGGAAGGCCCATCTCTTTTTTAATTACTGAAATTAACGTATTTTCCCAAAGTTCTGAAGATTCTAAATCCATTTAACCTTGATTCTATAGTATTATGTTAATAATTTATCGGTTTTGGGAAATATGCTTTAAATTTAATACTTCAAATTCTCAATTTTGAAATTAAGTTATATTCTTTAATTACAAAACGTCAATTGTAGAATATGGTAAGTGTTGTATCACCCAACCTAAAAGCCAAAATTGATGTAAAAATTCTGATCGCTATTTTAGCTGGTGTAATTTTGTTTCAGATATACTTGAATTCACTAGAAAACGAAGAACATGAAGAAATTTCTATCATCACAGTTTCATTATCCAGCCAAATTATTACAGGCATTGCCGCATTGATAGTTGCTAGAAAATATAAAGGAACCCAAATATTTGGCAGATCTTTTCTTTCTTTAGCAGCAGCGTTTTTTTCAGTTGCTATTGGTGAAATAATTTACAACGTTTACTTGTTTGTATTTGGAATAGACCCTTATCCATCAATTGCCGATATCTTTTTTTTCTTATTGTATCCGTTTACTTTGGTCCATTTGTTAATTAACATTAATTTCTTCAAAGTAAAAACGGATTTCAAAAGTATCTCTTGGATAACTGTATTGACATTGTCAATTATTTTGTTATATGCCTACTTTGCCTATGATGCTATTGGGGCCTTCGACATTGATTTCTTTTATGGTTTAATTTTCATCTCTGGGGCTTCATTAATTACATCTGTAGGAATTTATGGCGCTATTACTGTGAGAAAAATTCCTCTTGGAAGATCTTGGATGCTGTTAGTTGGTGGAATTTTGCTTGGAACGATAGGTGATATTTGGTATCAATATCTCGAAATTTTAGGAGGATACGATACGGATCATATTGTCAACCTCTTTTGGTATACTAGTTATCTCGTAATAATTTATTCTCTTTACAAGCATTACAAAATAATCTAACGTGTAAATCTGTAACAAACAAAATTACCTTTTTTGTAAAATAAAGGAAATTTACCGGCTTATGTTTAATTTCCAAAATTGGGAATAGTCAATGACACAAGAATTACGCCTCAACCAAAGATCCCTAAATGATTTAATCAATTCAAATCTTACCGAAAATAAGTTAAATGAACTTTTTCCAAAAACTCGCCTTGCCGTGTGTGTTGAGAAAATCAAAAATGGAAAAAATTCAGAATCTCAACGTTGGGATTGTTTGATTATTCTTTCTGAATTATATGTAAAGTTGAAAGATAATCAATTTCCTGAATTTTCTCCTGAAAAAATTAATGAGATGATTTCTGAAATTGAATCAACCCTAAAATGGATGATCTATAACGAAAAAAATTGTGTAGTTCATCATGAAGTAGCTTACCAAGTTGCCGCTAGGAACATAATTAACCTAATTCCAGATATGGTTTATGCGGCTTTACACAGTGAAAGTGTAGTTTCTCGTCATGAATTTACAGAATGTTTAGGAGTGATGAAGGCCTTTGATGAACTTCAAGAAATTATTCCTTCCATACTACAAGATAATAATCAAGATGTGAGACAGACAGCCCAGTTTGCCAAAGATAGGATGGAGAGATACGTAAATGAAAAAGGCTGGTCTGCTTTGGAAATAGTGTAATTTTTTGTCGTCGTTTGCAGACTATTCGAGTAAAATCAAAAATACTTTTCAGCCTAAATCAAAAAAAAGTACGTTTTGGATAGGATTGATAATTGCCTTAATGGCAGCAGTTTTTGCAAGTACCATCAATGTTGTGGGAAAGACGCTTGTTGATCCTAGCTTGGGTTATGTAGAGGATGCAGTTCATCCTCTAAGTCTTGCCATATTTCTTGGTTTAATTTCTGGATTATTTTTTACTCCATTTGCAAAAGGTAAAACGTCTCCTAAAAAATTTGGAAAGAAAACTCTGTTTTTTGTTTTGATGCTAGGGGTAACTGATGTTTTAGCAATAACTACAAACTTTTTTGGATTAAATCATACAACGGCTGTTAATGCTACCATCCTAATTAACACAGAACTCCTTTTTGTGGTAATTATTGCCTTTACTGTTTTTCGGGAGAGAATCCAAAAAAGAGAAACTTTTCCTTTGGGTTTGATTGCTGCAGGCGCGATAATAATTCCAATAATTGTGGACATCTCAGAAAATGGAACCTTTGTCTCGGGATTTGTAGTTGGAGATATGATGATTATTCTTGCAGCCCTATTTTTTGCCCTTGATATTAGTATTGCAAGACATGTTTCTAATATCATTCCGGCCACCCGAATTTCTCAAATTTCCGCCTTTGCAGGAATTCCATTTGCTTTGTTATTGATGTTAATTTTTCAGATTCCTTTTGATATTCCATGGGATCAAATGCCATCTATAGTGTATATGGGAATCTTTGTTTCAGGATTATCATATTTCTTTTTTGTAATCGCTTTGAGGTTGATCGGTGCAATTAGAACTGTGTTAATTTATTCTACTACCACCGTATTTGGAATTGCATTTTCAGGATTTTTCCTAGGGGAAGAGATTACAGATTTAAACATTTTTTCAGTCGTTATTATTTTGGGAGGAATTTATCTTTTAAGAAAAAAATTTGCCAAACTAGAAGCTTGATCGCAAAATTGAATAGTATTTCATAATCAAACAGAATTTTTAATCATAAACCATTGGGAACCAACCAATGGAAAGAGCTAAAGATATTTTAAAAGATAAATGCGATCTTTAAGACAAAAAATATTACATTAAATCGTTAAATATCATTTCCATTTTTGGAAATGTGGTATGGCAATATTAACAGCCATTATTGTAGATGATGAACCAGGCATTGCTGAGCTGTTTTCAGGCTTGTTGGAACTGCAAAGGATAAAGATTGTGGGGATAGGTCAAAATGGATTGGATGCAATTCGTCTAGTAAATTCAACAAACCCTGACATAGTTTTTCTCGATATTAACATGCCAAAAATGAATGGAACTGAGGCATTAAAGGAAATTAAAAAAAATAGTCCTACAACCAAAATCATAATGATGACTGCAGATGAATTTACAGATAAGGAACAATTATCGCAGTTTGGAGCTGATGCGTTAATTTTCAAACCATTTGACATGCCACAAATAATCAGATTATGTGAAAAGATAGAACGATCAGAAAATTTGAGGTTCACACAAATAAAATGACAAAACGAATAACTATTATAATTGATGACAGTCTTGATAAAAAAAATACGATATAAACAAGCAAAATTGATTCAACAAAAAAGTAAATCAGTTAGTTATTCTGAAGTAGTAATGAATATTCTGAGAGAACGTCTAAAATAAAATTTTATTATTCCAAATAATAACTTCCTTTTAATATTTGGAATTAGGATTTGCTTAAAAGTAATTTAATTTTAACCCATTTGGGAAACCCTGTTAACTTTTTTCCTATTATATATTAAATATTCAAAAATATCATGCAATGTTGTTGTGGGGAAAATTTAGTATGCATGTATCATTACCTCGAAAATAACCCAGATTCAGGTAAGAAGAGAAACTAAATTCTAATGTGCTATTGTACAGAAATTAATTATTCTGGAAAAATTTTACTAAAACTAGAACCTAGTACGATGAATCACACAATGCACAACTTAGAACATTATCATCTTTAGACAATGGAACTGTTAATCCCTCTTTGGCGCAATTTGGGCATTTTGTATAATCACTCATTTTTTCACTAAAAATTTTCCCTAAGTACATGATTGATTGCTTTTGAATAACTACAAGAACCTTGATTTCTTTTAATTAATTTAGATTGAATTGATCTTATTTTTTTATCAACATCTTCGTCAATCATTAAACAAATTCTTTTTTCCATGTTTTTTTTTAAAAATTTTAAATTTAAACAACATGTAAATTTCCCAAACTTGGGAAAATATTGTGAAAAATTAATTTGTAATATAGTGAACAAACAATATTCTAAATACTAAAAAAAATATTTAATTTTGTGAAAACACAGGTTATAGATCCAGAACAAAGCGTTTCAGATTTTGTAAACAACGCTACAAATTTGAATGAATTTCAAAAAGACAAAGAACAATTTCCCAAAGAAACTCAAAATCAAAGAAATGTTGAAGAACCGGTTAGTCCCTTCAAAATCCGCCAATTAGAACAAAAACAACAGCTATTGGTGGGTTTGACAAACATTTTATTTAATAAACTTGAAGAAATGAATCCAAAAGAAGAAGATTCTCCAGACCAAGAAACAAAATCAGAAAAGAAATACGCTAAAATTGAATTTACGGATATTTCATGGTACAAAAAATTGGGCACTACTCTGTAAACAAATTTCTTTGAAGATTATAGGTAATAATAATTTAGATTTAAAAAAACAATCTAAATTCGCTCTATAATAGTTCTAGCAGAATTTTCCTCCATCAACCAAAAATTTTCCCTCTTTTCCATATATAAAAAAGGTTTTAGTGAAAGTGTCTTATTTAGAATTATTGAAGAAAAATCATGAAGATTTTATGCGTGGAAGATGATGTGGATATTGCAACCTTGATGGATAATATTCTTTCAGCAAACGGTCACCAGGTAACGACCTGTCACAACGGAGTAGATGCATTATCCCATATCAGGAAAAAAAAATTTAACCTAATTTTATTAGATTTGGAAATGCCTGATTTCTCGGGAAAAGAAGTAATCAACTCATTAGCCAAGGAAGATTTACTTGAAGAGAATAACATTGTAATTTTAACGGCAAGTGATTTAAATGAACAAGAAATTTTGAAATTTAAACAAAAAGGGATAAAGGAATTTTTCCAAAAACCTTTGAGTTTTGAAAAAATTCTTGATGTGGTAACAAAATTTGAATAAATTGATTCTCTATTAAAAAAATTAAGCAGTTAATTTTTGAATAGAAGAGCTTTGTTTTATGATTGATAGAGGTATTTCTAATCTTACAGAACTTTGTGTGTGATTCAGTTCAATGGTAATTTTTTTAAAAATAGGAGTATATCGTTTAACACTTCTTCTTTTTTTTGTAAATTCTGTTTTTTTTGGAATTAAAAAGCCATTTCGGATCAAATAACTTATTTTTCTATACCCTGAAGTTTTTGACAATTTACAAGTTTCAATAATTTCTGAGATTAAAAGGGCCTTTTCCAATGTAGATTCAATAATATTACGATATTCTTCATCTCCCAAAATTTCAATTATTAGGATTTTTAATTTTTTATCTTTAATTGTTACAGCAACGGAATTTCTATTCATTTTTAAGGAAATAATTTCCCTGAGACAAATTTCCTCAAAACTCAAGACATCTGTTTTTAGTAAATTTTTTAGAATTTCATTAATTTTTGAAAAATCTTGGATTGCTTGTTTTATAGATAACCCATGCTTTTGGAATAATTGCATTTTTAGTTTTTTTTCGTCACCGGAATCCAAATTTCTCTTGATAATTTCAGCTAGCGAATTTGAAATTAATTCATCCAGACCTGGCATGCTCTAAAATCACCAGAAGTGCTTTATAAAAATAAAATTTTATCAAATGTAGATGAATAAAACCGCCATTGTAATTGATGATGATTTTGATTCAGTAGAAATTTTTAGCGATCTTTTAGAGGAACACGACATAATGATTGTTGGTAAAGGATACAATGGAAAGCAGGCAATTGATCTTTATCAAGAAAAAAAACCAGATTTTATTTTCTTAGATTTGAATATGCCTGAAGGTTCTGGATTTCATGCAATTCGAAATATAAAAAAAATTGATAATTCCGCAAAAATAATTGCCGTTACAGCTAGAGACGATTTTCCTTCCAAAAAAAAATTACATGAGTTAAATGTTCAAGATATAATTATCAAACCAGTTGATATGGATAAGATCTTGAATATAATTTCAAATTAATTTTGTAAAATACACACATCAATTTTATAGGGAGTATTGAAAATGTTATACTAAAAGTAAGACAAATGTAAAGATCCATGGTTTTTGGAAAAATAATTAATGGTAATATGAGAAATTAGAAATGACAAAAGATAACAAGGAAAAATCAAGTAAAAATCCAAAATCAAAAATTTGTGACTGTTATGATTGTGCCCATATTGGACACAGGAATTGCGGATGTTGTCAATAGACAATTAAATTTTATTCTTCCAAAAAATAATTTTCAAAAATTTTGATTTAAAAAAATCAATTAACTAACAAGCTAAAATTCGTTTGGTGAATCTAAATACCATTATTAATTTTAAAGGATAATGTTACCTTCCAAAACTACTTGGATAGTATTTGGAATTTCAATTACAACTACATTGATAGTTTGGGTTGGCTTCCTAAATTATGCAAATCAAATACAAGAAGCTGAATTTAATTCTCAAAGCAAAACAATGACACAAGATATCCTTAATCGACTAGACCAATATGAACAACTTCTCAATGGAGCAAGAGGATTTTTGTCCTCAAAACAAGATATCACACCTCAGGATTGGAAAAATTTTATTGATCTGCAGATAATTTCTAGGTATTCCGATGTTCAAGGAATTGGTTTTACCAAACATGTTGTAGGTGAAGAGCAACTCAATAATTTAGTAACTCAAATGATTAGCTATGGAGTAGAGGATTTTTCTATAACCCCTGAAGGAAAAAGAAATGAGTACTATCCTGTAATTTTTATGGAGCCTTTGGACTCTAGAAATAAACGTGCCATTGGGTACGATACCTATTTTGAAGATTCTAGAAAGGAAGCCGTTAATCTTTCAATAAACTCTGGGAAGGCTACACTTTCGGGTAAAATTATTTTGGTACAGGAAACTGAAAAAGATGTACAAAACGGTTTTTTGTTGATGATGCCCGTATTTTCTACAGGGATTAGCCCTGATAATGAAAAGGATTCCTCATCAGTTTTAGGAATGATAAATGCAGTGTTTAGAATTAATGATTTTATAGACGGGCTTTTAGGTAAGGAAAAATTTGAATATATTCACCTGAGGATCTACGATGGATCGATAAATCCAGAGAGTCTTTTTTTTGATTCAAATGAGATTTTTGAATTTGAACACAAAAGAATAGATTTTACAGTTAAAGAAACCTTAGAAGTTGCAAATAGAAACTGGATTCTAGTTTTCGATGGGACATCCCCGCCACTAAACCCAGTGGAAGGATTTGTTTTAACTATTATTCCAATAGTCGGTTTTTCTTTGAGTGGTTTACTGTTTTACGTATTCTATCTGGCAAATAAAAATTTGCAACTTGCAAAAAATTCTATTAAAAGTAAAAAAATGGAAAATATTGGAAAATTAGCAGCTGCTTTGGCTCATGACCTTCGAAATCCTCTTTCAGTTGTTAGTGGTGCAATGTATCTTCTATCAAATCGATCTGAAAGTCTTGATGAAAAAAGTAGAAACTTAATTTCTAAAAGCAATTCTGCGGTGGAACGAATGAAGCATCAGATTAACGATGTTATGAATTATGTTCAAACAGGAAAGTTGGAAAAATCAGAGGTTTCTTTTAAAGAACTCATCAATATTCCTGGAGTCATCCCTGAAATTCCTAGCAATATCACACTGAACTTACCTCAAAACGACTTGTGGTTATATTGTGATAAAAGAAAAATCGAAGTTTTAATGGGCAATATGATTTTAAATTCAATAGAAGCCATAAGCGATAAAACCGGCACCATAACAATTAGAATAATGGAGGAGCAAAATAATGTAATTATCGAAGTTCAAGATTCTGGACCAGGAGTCCCCAAAGAAAACATGAAAAAAATTTTTGAGCCGTTGTTTACATCTAAACCAAAAGGAACCGGATTGGGACTGGCCAGCTGCGAACATATTGTAAATGCTCATAATGGCAAAATTGTTGTAACTAACAACCCTACCACATTTAGGATTATCATTCCCAAAAAATAATTTTAAACTAGATTTACCAGAATTTTTAATATCCCTTACCTAAAATGACTATCATGGAACATGATTTCCTATTTGCCAATCGGGAAATAGTGGACCTCACACATGATTATGCTGCAGAAACCATTTACTGGCCCACTGAAGATGGTTTTAAACTAGATGTAGATTTTGAGGGAATGACTGAAAAGGGATATTACTATTCTGCAAAAAAATTTTCTGCCCCAGAGCATGGGGGCACACATTTGGATGCTCCCATTCATTTTGCAAAGGATGGAAAAACAATTGATCAAATTCCTTTGAACAAGCTTATTGGACCAGCAGTCATAATTGATGTGTCCAAAGAGGCACTAAAAAATCAAGATTATCAAATTTCAATTCATGATTTTACCAATTGGGAATCTTCTTATGGGAAAATACCGAATGGCGCTATTATTTTATTGCATACGGGATTTGGAAAATATTGGCCGGATCGCCTCAAGTATCTTGGTACCGATAAAATGGGGAAGGAAGCTCTTAATGATTTACACTTTCCTGGATTGCATCCTGATGCAGCAAACTGGCTAGTTGAGAATCGAACAATAAATGCAATTGGTTTAGATACTCAAAGTATTGATTATGGTAAATCACAATTTTTTGAATCACATCGAATTCTTTGCACTAAGGATATACCTTTTTTTGAAAATGTTGCTAATTTAGATAAACTTCCAGCTGTTGGTGCGGTGATTATTGCATTGCCAATGAAGATAAAGGGGGGGAGCGGCGCGCCTTTACGTTTAGTTGCAATACTTTCCTAATTTTTGCCTCATCAAATAATTTCAAAAAGTCAAATAGCAAAAATGGACTCTAAAGAGGACTTTTCATGTTAATTCAAGATCATATCAATTTATGAACAAAGTTGTCTTAAAAAAAGAAAATTTTTTGTTTATTTCTTTAAAGTAGCCAATTTTTATTTTACAGATAGGAAAATAGCGATGTGAAAGTACTTTTAATTGATGATAATTCCGAAATTACCGAATTATTTGACACAACTTTGACTGCAAAAGGATATTCCGTTCAGGTTACAAATAATGGAAAAGAAGGTCTTGATCTAATAAAAAAGAAGGAATCAGATCTAGTTTTGTTGGATTTGGCAATGCCAGGATTTTCCGGAGAAGACATTTTAAAAGAATTACTTAAAGATGGACCGATAAATGATTACAATATCTATATTTTTACTGCTTCAGTGATATCTGATCAAGATATAGATAATTTTATCAAATTGGGCGCAGTAGGATGCCTTAGAAAACCGGTGAGGTTAGAGGATATTTTAAATGTTTTAGAAAAACATCAAGCACGAAATTAATAAATTTTGGGAGAATATTCAAATGAAATTAGTAATTGTTGAGAGGATACTTGAATGCAACTAGCAAAAAAACTGATTATTTCATTTATTTGCATGGGTGTACTGGTGGCGGTTTTCGGATATGTCTCGTTTTATTTTTCTGAACGTTCATTAGAAGAAAACATCAAAGAAAACTCTAATTTAAGATCTCAAGGAATCTTAAATGAAATAGACAAAAACATATTCCTTAGAATTATAGAATCTGAAGAATTTTCAAAAGATCCTCGGTTAAAAACTTCAATCCAAATTTCAAATGAAAAATATGATAAAATTAAAGATGTTGAAAAATACATTGATGAACAAGATTCAAAATGGACATCCGTTTCATTTGAAGAAAAGAATTCTTTAGTAGAAAACCTAATTGACCATGAAAATTCAAAGATTCTAAAGAGTAAAATTAATTTTTATGAGCAGAAATTTGGGGATCTAGTTTTTGCTGAAATTTTTACTACAAACAAGTATGGAGTAAATGTAGCCCAGTCAGATGTGACCTCTGATTTTAAGCAAAGTGATGAGGAATGGTGGCAAGTAGCAAAAAATGAGGGAATTCACCTAAATGATGTTAATTTTGATGAAAGTGCTGGAGTATATTCGATTGATATTTCCGTGAGAATTGATGATGACGATGGGAATTTTTTAGGAGTTATAAAATCGGTTATTAATTTAAATGATATTTTAGATACCATTCAAGAAGCAAAATCAAATTCCGAACATCCATCCATTCTTTTTGAATTAATAAATAACAATTATGAAGTAATTTATTCTACAGATACAGATTGGAAACTTTTTGAAGATGTAACCTCCAAAATATATTTTGAATCTTTAATGGAAGGTGAAAGCCATTTTGTAATAAAAGAAAATGAATTTACGAAAATCGGAGAACTGTATTCTTTTTCTCGTTCAAATGGATACAAGGATTATGATGGCTTTGGTTGGATTTTGATTTTGAAATACGATACACAAGATGTTTTAAGTTCAATAGTAACTCTAAACTTCATTCTTTCAGCAATAGCTGCATTGTTTATTGGCATAGTGGTGATTTTTGGACTAGTTTTTTCACGTTCTATTGCAATTCCGATTAGAGAAAAAAATGATTTGCTTAAGGTTTTAGATGAATTTGCATTGGTTTCAATTACTGATAAACATGGAAATATTATTCATGCTAACGAAAAATTTTGTAAGGTTTCAAAATATTCAAAGAATGAATTAATAGGCCAAAATCATAAAATTCTAAAATCAGATTATCATCCCCCCTCATTTTTTAAAAACTTGTGGGGTACAATATCTTCAGGAAAAATTTGGAGTAATGAAGTAAAAAATAAGGCAAAAGACGGGTCTCCTTATTGGGTTCATACCATTATCTCTCCAATTTTTGGAGCTAAAGGTAAAATTGAAAGATACATTTCAATAAGAACAGACATTACAAAAAATAAACAAAATGAAGAGACAATAAAATCCCAATACAAAAGGCTCAAAGATACAGAACAACAAAAAGGAGAATTTCTATCAATGATTACTCATGAATTAAGATCCCCTCTGACTCCAATTGTTGGCTGGTGTGATGCTCTAAAAAATCCTGCAATATTGGGAAATCTTAATGAAAAACAAAACAAGGCAGTAGACACAATTTTGAATAATTCCCTGAGACTTCAAAGGCTCATATCTGATTTGTTAGATGCTCAAAAATTAGAAATGGGTAAAATGAATTTTGATAAATCTGAATTTAGTGTTTCAAATTTAATGAATAAAATAGTAAATAATTTTGAATATGCCCTAAAGCCAAAAAATATTGTACTTGATAATTTAACAAAGGATAAAATAAATTTAAAAAGTGATGAAAAACGGATTGAGCAGGTACTTACAAATTTAATTAATAATGCTCTAGATTTTGTCCCAAACGAAACAGGTAAGATCGAGATAAATTGCAAAAATGAAGCCTCTGATGTTGTTTTCGAAGTTATCGACAATGGACCAGGAATAGAGAAGGAAAAACAAAAACTACTCTTCAAAAAATTTTATCAAGCTGATACTAGCTTAAGACGTGAACATGGCGGAACAGGTTTAGGATTGAATATTTGTAAGGGAATTGTTGAAGGATTAGGAGGACAAATCGATGTAAAAAGTGAAATTGGAAAAGGGACTAGTTTTTATTTTAGAATTCCCAAAAAATAATTTTAAATTTTTAACTAGCGATTGTGTTTACTAGATTATCAAATCTTATGGGTTTGTGCAAACACCCGTGAATGCCGGGTTTATTTAACAAACTTGTTTTTTGATTATTATCAAAGGGAAATCCTGAAAGTAGTACTATTTTCTGATCTTTTAGAATTTTTTCTCTTTCTAGTGATTCAATTACATCAATACCGCTTAAGTTAGGCATATGTAAATCTAAAAAAACAAAATCATACTTTTCATTTTTAATATGTTCTAACCCATCTCTTGAATCGTTTGTTGCAAAATAGCTATAGCCTAAGGACGTTATCAATTCTGAGAACAGATCTGTAATGTCTTGATTATCATCAATATGAAGTATCTTCATAAAATGAAATATTATTTCATATTATATTGGGAAATGGTTGTTCATCTTAAACAAATTTTATTTATGAATAAAATTTGGCTATAGGCTAATTCTTCCCTAAAAAATAATTTCAAACCAATTAATTTTAATCAAGTTTTAAAAAACCCTCTATGCTTGAAAAGTTTTTTTTCTGTCCTATCTCGGGCCTTCTTTTCTTTGTGCTCTTTTCTGAAATGCTCTAATCTGTGTTTTTCATGAATAAATTCTTGTCCACATTCGGTGCATTTTACAATAGTGTGATGATGTATCTTTCGAACATGTGTGACTAGATCCTCATGATTGGTGAATTTCTCATTACATTCTGTACAATCAATTTTTGTATTTCTAAACAGATTCATTTTATTAGATACACTGGAACCTTTGATTTGTGAAGCACATAGTTAGAAACACTTCCAAGCATTTCACCTGTGGCACCACCTTTTCCAGTGGTACTCATGACAATATGGTCAAATTTGCCATTTCTGGCAATCTTTATTGTTTCAATATTGGGAGCTCCTCGAACTAATCTTGTCTTAAACTTTGTATTTTTTCCTGCTCTTTTTGATGCTTTTTTCAGTACAATATCTCCATCTTCCTTGAGATGTTTTTCCATTTCTCTAGTTCTGGGACCCCCTTCGGGAACTTCTGGTATAACATGTATACAGGTAACTTCGCCATGTGTAAATCCAGCAAGCGTTAGAGCTCTATCTAATGCCTGAAGTGATTTTCTAGAGCCATCAACTGGAACTAGTATTTTTGCAAAATCTTTCATATTTTTCCTCAGATATTGGCATGTATTAGTGAATGATAAAATTTCAAAATTTGGAATCAACAAAAGAGTTTAAGTTTTGTTTTGTATTTCGCTTGTTATTCTTCTCAAAAATTAAATTCAAATTATAAAATTAAAATTGGACAGGGTGCATTTCTAAACACATTTTCAACTGTACTGTGATAATGTTGTTTTTCATAATGAGTAGTAGGTTTTGTTCTAGTCATAATTATTAGATCTACACTATGTCGTTCTGTAAATTCAAGAATTTTAGTGGATGCCAACCCATTTTTAACTATTTTAGAACCACATGAAACATTATTTTCTTTTGCAAATTTTTCTAATTGTACATGTTGTTTTTCTATGATTTTGCGTTCTTTTTCAAACTCTTTTTTGCTAGTTTTTGTTTTAAAAAATCCAAATGTGGATCTTTCTTCCAAACAGGTAAGAATAGTAATCTTTGCTTTAATTGAGGATGCCAGAGATATTGCTTTTCTAAATGCTTTCTCACTACCTGTTGCTCCATTATATGGAACTAAAATATGCTCAAAAGTTTTAGTCATTTCTTTTCTGCATCTATCATTAAAACAGGACAAGAGGTGTTTTCAACAATCTTTCTTGAAACACTTCCTAGAGTTAGAAGACCTTTGATCCCTTTGAGTTTTCTTCTTTTTGCCATTACAATCAGATCCATTTTCTGATTTTTTACAATCTTCAAAATTTCTTCGGCAGGTAATCCAGTTACTACTTTTAAATGAGATTTTATTTTATTTTTTTTACACATTTCTACTCGTTTAGTCATTTCTTTTTCCATGACTGTTTTCATTTCCTTTGTTATTATTGCAAACTCTCTTTTGATTTTAGTGACTTGTGATACATGGAGAGAAAATACTGGAGCATGTGGAAAATCCTCTATTACATGTAATAAAATTATTTCAGAAAAGTCTGGTTTTGCAATATGGATTGCATGTTTAAGTGCCAAATCTCCTGCAGGAGTACCTGCATGTGGAACAAGAATTTTTTGATACAATGTAATTATTGAATATGAGTATTATATAATGCCATATAGAAATTATCATTCAATGAAATCTTCAATTCTCGTCCTCTCCAAAAAATAATTTAAAAATCCCTCAGGGGGCATTGGTCATTAAAGGAAACATTAGAGAATTTTTACCCTTTCACTGAGAAGTAAATAAAAAATTGGAATCCAGTCAATGAAACTATCCAAAGATAGCGAGCAGGACTTGGATACCCAAATATTCTGTAGATTTAAGGTAAGTTAAGATCAAGTGTGTTCATTTTCTAATAACCTATTATACATTTAATTTCCCAAATTTGGAAATTTACATTTAAAACAAAGTTGACTAAAATGAACTACCATTTTACTAAATGAATCAAACTATTGTGCTAAATTGTGAAAGTACTCATCGTTGATGATAAGCAAGATATTACCTGTATGCTCTCAGAATTTCTAAAGGCAAAAGGGATTGAAAATATCGTTGCAAATGACCCAATAGTTGGATTGGATCTAATAAAAAAAGAAAATTTCGATGTCATTCTTTTAGATATTTCCATGCCTGAATTTAGTGGAATTGATATTATTCACACCCTAGAGAGAGAGAGAAGACTCAAAGATCAAAAAATAATTATTTTTTCTGCTGTTGCCTTTACTGATATGGAAATTCAAAATTTATTACACAAAGATGGAGTATGGGGATGTTTGAAAAAACCCATAGACCTAGGACGACTTTATGCAGCTATTACTAACAAAGAATTTCTCATCCTTCCCAAAAATTAATTTCAAAGCCGTCAAAGGGTTTTTTGTTCAAGATTCAACATTTCATTTTAAATTAAATTAGCAATATACATTTCTAGAAAATCATCACCAATTACTGGTTTTAGAAATTCATTATCAGAATTAAATGCACTTTTGGCCTCTTTTAACGAAGTTGGTAATTTCTTAATTGAAAGTCTTTTCATTTCCCTTTCAGATAATTTGTACGTATCAACATCTACAGGATCTGTAGGTTGAATTTTCTTTTTTATTCCATCAAGACCTGCAAGTAAAAGGGCAGTTTCAACTAGGTAAATATTAGAGGTAGGATCAGGTGGCCTGTATTCTATTCGCTTATTTTCTGGTCTTTTTTTATGATGAGCAGGAATCCTTACACTTACTGAGCGATTCATTTTTCCCCATGCAATATTAGTTGGAGCCTCAAAGCCTGGGACCAGCCGCTTGTATGATTGTGTGGTAGGATTGGTAATTGCACAAAGTGCTTTTGCATGATCTAAAAGACCTCCAATGTAATAATGAGCAATTTGACTTAATTCTGCATATTTATCTGAAGGATCATAAAATACGTTGTAATCTTTTTTGTTTTTTATTTTCCAGAGACTTTGATTAATGTGAACCGCGGAACCGTTATCGTTTGGCATAGGTTTTGGATTAAAACTTGCAACCACTCCACGCCTTGAGGCAACTTCACGTATGGTCTTCACACCGGTAACAAAACTGTCTGCCATCTTGAGAAGCCCCTGATATGACAAAACGATTTCACATTGTCCAGCAGTTGCTACTTCATGATGGTGAGCAATTGGTTTTGTTCCAAATTCTTTTAGAATATCACAAGCCTCATCCCGAAAATTTGTCAAAGTGTCTGATGGTGAATCTCGGTAATATCCTCTTTTTAGATTAATTACATTTTCTGTATTTTGAGAAACCCAAGGTGCCTCTTTTGAAATGATTTGAGATGACTTTGATTTACTATTTTTTGCAGATTGTGAATTTGATTGAATTTTATCGAAAACAAAAAATTCTAATTCAGCTGCCCAATATGTTTTGGAAAATCCATTTTTCTTTGCATACTGCTCTGCTTTTTGAGCAATGTATCTAGAATCTCTTGAAAAGCGTCCCTCTCCAAATCCTTTGTAGACATTTGCAAACATTCTTGCAGATTTTGATGAATAGTTTTGTCCATCGTTTGTATTTACATCAAAGAAATCTGGTAAGATTGCAAATGTTGCAGGATCAGGTGCAAGTAGAATATCTGATTTATCAATTTCAGTAAATCCAAGTATAGAGCTTCCATCTAAAGGAAATCCGTTTACAAAAGATTCTGCTGTTATCTCTCCTGCAGGAACGCTTAGTTGGTGAAGTAAACCAAAAGGATTACAAAATTGTAATCGTATCCATTTTACTCCTGATTTCTTAAGTAGAATTTCAATATTTTTAGCAGACGTATCGAGTTAACCTATAATGATCACCGAAAAGGTACAATATATCAATAAAGTTCTCATTATCAAAAATGATAGTAAATTAAATGAAAACTTTATTCTTTTTAAAGAGACTTTGTATTTTGGTTCAAGACTTAGAAAAAATTTCCAAGGGCCGCGAGGGGACTTGCCAAGTTAGTTCAAGGCCCATTTCAAAAAATATTTTCAAAATCCCTTAAGTGGAATCTACTAAAATGGGGACAAAAATGGACACAATTAGGAGTTAAAATTATTCAGGATCCAACAAATCAGAATCAAACACAACGGAATTTTTTGGATCTGTGGCATAAATTACGTGGTGATGGTTTTGGATTAGTTCTGAAAGCCACTTTGAATGGAGTTTTTTTTCTATTTCTGGAACATTATAGACACATAAAAATGAGCAATCAAATTTAGAAAAATTTGAATGAAATAAACGTTCTATTGCTAGTTCTGCTTCAATGCCTTCTCTTGTGGTAATATCTGGGATTGTCGTTCCCATGAATCTATAGGGAGGGTTTGAATCCTTGGTTAATGTTTTTAATAATTCATTAAATCCTTTAACCAAGCCTTCAGGATGCTCTGAAATATTTTCAATCCGATAAATATGTAACAAGTTTTCTTTTAGATATTTCTGCACGTTAATGTCCTGTGACTCCATTTCATCTTTTATTATTTCTGGATCCTCATGTGTCAAAATGATAGAATGTTCCCCTTTCTTTAGCCCCTTTTCAATAAAATTGTATTTAACCAGATCACCATACTCAGGTGAATCATAAAGTAACACCAGGTGACTTTTTTGATCCAATTCCTCGATAAATTTCAGTGGAGCGTACTTAGAATTAAATTTCATATTGATTCCTCTTTTAGATATTCAAGTTTCATTTCTTCAACAAAGTTTTTTATCTTGTAATAATCTTCCAAAAACTTTTTTCCTTTTTCTGTAACTAAAAATGGCGGAATTTGGATCAATTTTTTATTTTCTAATTCTTTCAAATATCTTGATAGTTTGTCATAGGACATATTACAATGGTGTTGGACTCTAGTTGGTCTTACCTCTCCCGAAAGTGATTCCTCATTAATGGCTGAAATAATATCATAATACAAATCTAATTTACTTCTTCTTACCTCAATAGTCACAGTATGGTTAATTCATCATCATAAATAAAACTCACCATGATGAGTACCATGATGAGTAACACCTTATTTATAAAAAAAAAAAATATTCATATGTTAATAAATTCTTTTGAAAAATCATTATTAGAAAAATTCGTAGGTTCTAACATTATAAGGAGTATTTAGAAATGCCAAGAAGAATAACAATTATGATCGATGATGATTTGGACAAAAAATTGAGGTTATTTCAGGCAAAAGAAATCCAACGAACAAATAGTTCGGTAAGCTTTTCATCCGTACTAAACGAAAAAATACGAAAAAGTTTCAAATAGGATTACTCGAAACTTGTTCTTCCCAAAAAATAATTTAAAAAATTTGCGGCTGGATTTATCCCAATTCTAAAGGAGAAAATTTAACGATGGATGATTTAGAGAGAATATGTGAAAAAATATTGAACATTGATCAAAAAATCCGTTTTGTGGAAATTGCTATTAATGATAAAATATTTAGGAAATTACGCCCAGGGCTTAAAAGTAATTTAACTCCTGAATAGATTGAATCTTCTATTGACGATTCACTCGCTAGATGGACAACTCGTAATAAACTATCCAATAAAATTGGAATGCCTTTGTATGCGTTGGCTGAATATGAAAAGGTAAAACGTATTACTGTACCAGTGATTGATGGTGGAATAATGTTAGTAACTTTAGATTCGACAGCTTCTCATGACGGAATAATCAAAAAAATAATTGAAATTAAAGAAATGATAAATTGAAATTTTCATACCGTCCAAAAAATAATTTCAAATTAAGAGAAGGAAAATGGTTTGGAATCTAATATTATTCATCTGAATCTTGATCCTCTACCTTTTCAAAAGTCATATCGGCTCTCTGACATGACTCACATTTTTCCATTAGACCAAATTCATTCCTGTACTCACCTTTTCCATCACATCTAAGACAGGTCAATATTTTCTTATTTACTAAAGTGAACATTAAGTTTTTTTTTGGTAATAAACAGAAAGATGAGGGCCCTCGAGGGGAATCGAACTCCTGTCCGAGGATCCACAATCCTCTATACTAACCACTGTACTACGAGGGCCACGAAAATCAAAAATATTGTATCCAGTAATAATCTTTGATTCTAGTCACGATGAAAATCAGCATGTATATTTATTATCAACCAATTTAATTTCTAGATATGAGATTTTGGTGGGTAGCCATGGCGATTTCAGTTGCATTAACATATGCTGGTGCAAATTATTTAATGCCCTGGCATTAGGCATCAACCTTGGAAAAATTTTTACTGTTATCAGCGATCGCTTTAAATTTGTTGCACAAGGCAGTTGTTCAACTTGAAGAAGAGCTTTATCACTAATCGATTACGATCTGGGAAAAAATCCCTAGAGGATGCTATCCAAAGAAAGATTGAAACTGTTGAAGGGGAAAAATTTTCCTGGATTGACCTGCAAAATCCAGATAGGTCTGATGTGGAAGAATTAGCCAAAAAATACCATTTCAATGCCTTAAACATAGAGGATTGTATGACCAAATTTGAACTCCCAAAATTAGATAGATACGAGAATCATTTTTTTGTAATTCTCCATTTTCCTCCAATCTCCCCAAAAGCAGGAATTGCAAAAAATAGTCAGCTTTCAATATTTTTAGGAAGAGATTTTCTAGTAACTGTTCATCAAGGAGATTTGAAGCCATTAGTAGATTTAGTGGAGTTGTGCAAAACAAATTCTGATCAGCAGAGAAAAGAAAGGCTTTTGGGAAAGTCATCGGGACTGTTACTTCATGAGATAATAGATTTACTTGTAGATGATCTATTACACACATCGCGAAGAATAATTGCGAATTTGGATGAAATGGAAGATGGAGTTTTTGATGAAACAAAATCAGTGGCAAGAAGTATTGCACTTCTCAGAAGAGAAATTAACAAGCTTAGAAGGATTGCAAATCCATTAAAACGATTTGTTTTAGAAATGGCAACCAATGTTAAACGATTCTCAGATGATGGGGAAGACCTTGGATTGTTCTTTGATGATGTAATTGATCACATTGACAAGGTAATTGAAACCTTGGAGGAATCAAGAGAAACTATGGAAATTTACAAGGATACGGACTTTGTGTTAAGTACTGAAAAAACCAATAAGGTCCTTGCAGTATTGACAATAATTTTTACATTGGCTATTCCTTCAACTGTGATCGGAACCTTTTATGGAATGAATATCAATTTACCTGGAGCTAATGCTGATTGGATGATTTTGGGTCCTCATACTTCATTTATAATTATAATTTTAGCCTCTGCAATACCTGTGGTTTTGATGTTTTCATATTTTAGAAAGCTAGGTTGGATTAATGGTTGAAAAGGAGATTAATTAAATATTAGATGCATGGAATGAAGATATGGGAAAAATAAGAGTTAGAAGTGGAAGAGGAACTGGAACTGTTGAAGTAGATGATACTGGGAAAAAATGGTCCGGAGACGAATATAAAAAACTTCAAGCAGAAAAGAAGAAAAAGACCGCAAATAGAATGGTTCACACAGGAAGAGGTACAGGTTCCAAGAGACTTGGGGATATACCTGATCCAAAAGCAAGGCCATCAACAGAAGGTATGACTAGAGTCACAGGAAGAGGAACCAGTTCTAGAAAAAGCAAGAATAAAGGTTCTTAAAATTTTTAAATTTTCTCTTTTTGTTTTTAAAAAAATGCATTTTTACAATTCATTTTAATAAAATTTTAAATTTCAGACTTTGATATCAGGATTTTCAGATTTGAGTTTTTCCCAATCTGCAAGAAAATTTTTGAGGCCTATTTCTGTAAGAGGGTGTTTGAGCATTTTATCTAAAACTGCAGGTGGTAAGGTTACAACATCTGCTCCGATCTTGGCTGCTTCAATTACATGTAGAGGATGTCTAATACTTGCAACAAGAATTTGAGTTTCAAAATTATAATTTGAAAAAATTGTTTTAATTTCTTTGATCAATTGCATTCCATCTTGCCCAATATCGTCTAACCTGCCAATAAAGGGGCTAACATATTTTGCTCCAGCTTTTGCAGCTAGTACTGCTTGGTTTGATGAGAAAATCAAAGTTACATTTACCGGAATGTTTTCTGCAGTAAGCGCTTTACACGCCTTTAGTCCATCGGGAGTCATTGGAACTTTTACCACAACGTTATCGCCATAGTTGCGTAGGTTTCTACCTTCATCCATCATTCCAGAATATTCAGTACTTAAAACTTCTAGACTTACATCACCATGAATAATTTTTGTAATTTCAGCCATAGCATCCTTTGGATTCCCTCTTTCCTTTGACATCAAGGATGGATTAGTGGTAATACCATCTAACAATCCCATGTCATTGAACTTTCGAATAGATTCTAAATTGGCAGTATCAAGAAATATTTTCATAGTTTTTTACTCCTTATCTCCTTGACTTGTTTTACCATATTAAAAGATGTTATTCCATGCTTTTCTAAAAGTAGTGGGATTTCATTGTCGCGTGCAGATTCTCCAAACATGTCTTGGGCACCTATTCGTTTTATTGGAACTGGATATCTCTCCGAAACAGTTTCTGCAACAGCAGAGCCAAGTCCACCAAAAATATTGTGCTCCTCTGAGGTCACAATGCAACCAGTTTCTCTTGCGGCTTTTTCCAAAAGATTTTCATCTATCGGCTTTATAGAAAACAAATCTAAAACTCTGCAAGAAATTCCTTCTTGCTGCAATGTTTCAGCTGCTTCTTGTGCCATTCGAACGGTAATACCACATGCGGCAATGGTACAATCAGAACCATCTCTAAGGGTGATACCTTGGCCAACTTGAAATTCTTGAGAATCAGAATGAACTATGGGTGTTTTTGACCTAGCCATTCTCATATAAAATGGCCCATATTCATTTGCCATTAATTTGACTAGTTTTGATACCGTAACTGTATCAGCAGGAATGAAAACACGGAAATTTGGAATTGCTCTCATTATAGCAATATCCTCAATTTGTTGATGGGACCCGCCATCAGGTCCAACAGATAAACCTCCATGTGATACTACTAATTTTACATTAAGACCTTTTTTTCCAGGTGGAGAAGGATATGCTATTCCGTTTCTAATTTGGTCAACTGCTCTTCCAGGTAAAAATATTGCATAAGTACTTGCAAATGAAATTTTACCAGATACTGCCAATCCTGCAGAAACTGAAACCAAATTTCCTTCAGCTATTCCAACATTAAAGAATCTATTTGGAAATTCTTTTCCAAAGGCAGAGGTTTTTAGAGAGTCAGTTGTATCAGCTCCCAGAACAACTACTCTTGGATTTTCTTTACCTATCTCTACCAGGGTCTTTGCATACTCTGTTCTCATATCACCCATAATTGGAGGTTTCAAAGAAGACCTTCCTCCTGAGCGATCTTTGTTATCTGATCTTTCTTTTCTCCGACAACGTGAAGTCCAATCCACTTGTTGACAAGATCTGATTCTCCCAATTGATGAGCCTTTTCTATCAAAAGTTTTCGTCTTGCTCGCAGTGTTTGATTTCTAAAATCTCGAATTGTTTCTCGAATATCGGGTTGTCCAATAATTGCACTGCCCCCCACAAACGCTCTTGCACCATCCTCAAAACAAGACCCAATGTTCTCTAGGTTTACCCCGCCATCAGCCTCAATATATCCAGTAAATTTGTGTTCATTTAAAATGGAATTTAGTTTATTCATTTTTTCATGTGTTTCTGGAATGTATTTCTGACCAGACTTTCCAGGAAATACCGACATTACAATGAGCTGATCAAGTGAAGCTAAGAATTTGTAAGACCATTCAGGAAGATCAGTATCTGGATTTATGGCCAATCCCACTCCAACTTGGTTTTGTTTTAACCAATCATGAATTTCTCCAAAACTTGATTCATCACAAACTTCAGTGTGTACTGTAATAATGTCGCTTCCAGCTTCAGCATAATCCCTGATATGTTTCTCTGGTTCGGAAATCATCAGGTGAGAATCAAAGGGAATTACGGTTAAAGATCTTAGTTCTTTAATTTTATTAAAATCAAAAGTTTTTGTTGGAACAAAATGTCCATCCATGACATCAAGATGAATATAGTCTGCTCTTCCACTAACGCATCGTTTAACTTCATTTGCTAAATTTGTCATGTCTCCTGCAATTATTGAAGGAGCAATCATAAATTGCGAGTCAAGTTCTAAATTTATCAACGGAACAATATCCTTATCAGGCGCTTTTCCATGCCATTGAGGATTATCTTCCATATGTTCAATCGATTTTCCTTTAACAGTCCTAGAAATAATTATTGTTGGAACGCCCTTTGTATCTTTAGCTTTTGATACAGCTGAATCAATTTGTTCGATTCTATGACCATCAATTTCAATTACATTCCAACCAAAAGATCTCCATTTATCACCAGTCTTCCATCTTGATGCATCCTTCCACATTTCTGAAATGTCATTACCTGTTAATTCTTCATCAAGTGGCATCACTTTTTCCGTGTACGAATCTTGCTGGATAAAATTCCGGTCTAAAAATGCCGTCAAGTTATCTAATTTGTATTTTGATGCAGTCATTGCCGCTTCCCAAATTTGTCCTTCGTCTGATTCGCCATCACCAATTATTGTATAGACATGATGATCTTTTTTGTCAATTTTGGCAGCAAGTGCAATTCCAATTGAATATGATAATCCTGTTCCAAGAGAACCTCCACAAAATTCTACTCCAGGGCATTTTAAATCAGGATGACCTTGTAGTTTGCTACCAAATTCCCTTAAAGTTTCCATTTCCGATTCCGGAAAATAACCAGCTACTGCCATGTTTGAAAACAATCCTGGTGCTGCGTGTCCCTTTGAGAGGACTAGTCGATCTCGGTCTTCCCATGAAGGGTTTTTGGGGTCAAATTTCAGATTTTTATAAAATAAACATCCCAAAATTTCAGCCATAGAAAAGGAACCGCCTGGATGACCAGATCCGGCAATACTAGTAGATTTTATTACAAGTTTTCTTGCCCGCAAAATATTCTTCTTTATGTGATAATAATTTAGACCCATTAGTCACTCAATTTCTTTAGAATTTGAATAAAAATCTATTTTTTGTAAAATTTTAATCTGATTGAGTATAGAGAATATTGTGGACATTAAAGAAAATATCCCCATTGTAGTATACGATGATCAGTGTTATCTTTGCACAAAGTTTGCTTCAATTGTTAATTTCCTAGCCAGGGGAAAAATCACAATCATAGGTCATTATTCCAATCAAGGAGAAGAAATTAGGAATCAAATACTGGATGAATCTGCCTTGGAGATGTTTTGGGTAATAGATGAAAAAATCGCATATGGTGGTAGAGCTGCTTTAATTCCCTTAATTCAATCAATTATTAAATCAAAAAAGAAAAGAACTAACAAAATGAAGTTATACACTATTTGCGAACAAGAATGTAAAACAGTAAAATCTGTTTTTATTAGATCTGCTAGTTTGTTCTCAAATAGTAAAAAAATAGTGTTAAAGTAAATCTAAATAATACTTGAAAACTTAGTTTTTCGTAATGAAGATAAAAATAGAAACCACCAACCCATCAAGGAAAAAAACCGAGATGTTATGTGGGTTTGTATTGGAAAATTCTGAAAAGATACTGGGAATAAATAATATCAGTTCTAAAATAACCTCTTCCATAAGACAATCACTAAAAGACATGAAAGGAGAAAGTGGTAAAATTATTGTTGTGCCCACTAATAATAAAACTCAAGCAAAAAGAATTCTTTTGGCAGGGATTGGAAAAAAAGAAAAAATAACCAATGATACAATCAGATTCGTTTCAGGGAAAATTGCTCAGAAAGCAAGTGAATTAAAATTAAAAGAGTTTTCAATAATTTTACCCCCAAGTTACTTAATTGAGTCTATTTCAGCTGCCTCACAAATAACTGAAGGGTGTAAAATGGCATTATACAAATTTGAAAAATTTAAATCAAAAAAAGAACAATCTTCTCCAGATATTTCCATTTTTGTATCCAAATCAAATAAGATTTCCAAAGCTATTAAAAACTCAGAAATTGTTTCAGAGGGAGTTATTTTTACAAAGAGTATTGCAAACTTGCCACCAAATGAATGCAATCCTACAACATTGGCAACTTTAGCAAAAGGTATTGCAAAAAAGAACAAAATTAAATGTACAGTTTTCTCAAAAAACGAACTAAAGAAAAAAGGATTTGGTGGAATTACTGCAGTGGGTCAAGGAAGTAAAAATGAACCTAAACTAATAATATTAGAACATCAAGGCGGGTCTCGTAATGAAAAACCAATTGTTTTGGTTGGTAAAGCAGTGACTTTTGATACCGGTGGAATTTCCTTAAAGCCTGGTGAAAAAATGGATGAGATGAAATTTGACAAGTGCGGTGGATGTACGGTTTTAGGAATCATGAAGGCAGTATCAGAATTAAAATTACCAATAAACGTTGTTGGAATAGTTCCCTCTGTTGAAAACATGCCAGGAGGTGATTCATACAGACCTGGGGACATAATAAAATTATACAATGGAAAAACTGCTGAAATACTAAATACAGACGCTGAGGGAAGATTGATCTTAGCAGACGCCTTGGCTTTTGGAGAGAAAAAGTATTCACCAAAGACAATAATTGATTTTGCAACATTAACAGGAGCATGTATTGTTGCATTAGGAACTAACGTAGCTGCAATTATTTCAAACAATGAACGGCTAACACAAAAAATTAAGGATTCTTCAAGAAGAACCACCGAAGAAGTCTGGGAGCTTCCTCTTAATGAGGACTACATGAATATGATAAAATCTGATGTAGCAGATATGAAAAATATTGGAATTGGAAGAGCTGCAGGTACAATCACAGCTGCGGCATTTTTGAGAAATGCCATTGAAGAAACACCATGGATTCATATAGATATCGCAGGAGTAGCATGGACACAAGTTGCAACAAAATTTAAACCATACAATCCCAAAGGAGCAACCGGTTTTGGAGTCAGATTGATTTTAGACTATCTTCAAAAAATGTAGATTTTAGTTTAGAATAATTATCAGTTTTGAAAATTAATTCACATATTATTATAGAAAAAATCATTTAATCTGTTATGGTCGAAGGTAAAACGTGTGATTGTAATGATGTACATCATACAGGTCATGATTTTATACATTACAAACATGTTGGCGATCAATGCATTCATCCAGATGGCCATATTCATAAAATTGGTGAAAAATGATGACAGTTGAGAATGCAAAAATGAGATTAAATGATCTAATCATGGAAAGGGAAGAATTAACAAAATTAATTGGAAAGGAAATGAAGTATGAAATTTCGGATTCTGCAAAAACTAGCGTTATTGCAACAGTTGATTTTTTAACTGATGAGGTCGCAACCCTTAAAGAAATTTTAAAGGAATTAGACTAGTAGCCTCTACTGTTTCTGTCTGGTTTGTCAATGTTAGGGTTCCTAAAACCATGTTTTTCCATCATGTGATTTAAAAATAAAATATCATTGGAAAATTCTTGTCCACAAACACTACAATTTGCCATTTGAAACAATAACAAAAATTCATTATTAATAGATTGATTAAATTAAAAATGCCAGCACTGTTACTTCCCAAGAGCTCTCGCATCTTAGTAACACAACAGCGACATTAGGTTTGACTTCCAAGTTCGGAATGGGATTGGGTCGCACCCTAA
>Ga0224508_10000898_pt1 | contig 27449 bp, 21 predicted proteins | sample SF_Jan12_sed_USG_4_FD_170157 | JGI IMG/M metagenome (GOLD analysis project Ga0224508, IMG submission 170157) | Sediment microbial communities from San Francisco Bay, California, United States - SF_Jan12_sed_USGS_21 | ecosystem: Environmental > Aquatic > Marine > Sediment | place: USA... | reverse complement strand
TTCAGACGGCATGCAAGATGACTCGATAAATCTTTCAATAACCATAACGCCAAGAGAAGAGATTGCAGGTACCTCATATCTTGACCAGTATGTGCATGACAAGGTAATCTATGATGCTGATGATGACGGATTTGCGCAAATAGTAACAGGACTTGACATGGAGGGAAACGACATCGTCATAGTAAATGGACATGACCTCTATCCTCTTGATAACCTCGCAATAGAGGGAACAGGAAGCATATCACTCGAAAAAACCAGACGTGTGTTATCATCATTTACCCAGTATGACACTACAATTGATCAAGTCTTTGATCCAAATGAGGTAACTGACATTTCAAACAAGTATCTGCTGGATACTGAAGACGGCATATTGCCGATTCCACTAACTACAGGGCTTGATGCCTTGTCCCCATTTACAATATCAATCACTGCTGGTAATGGTTCCATAGAACATACAAACGAGTTTGATCATATCTGGTACGACTTTTCAATTGATTATTCCTATCATCTAAACATGGATGACTCCAACATGCTAAACATGCAAAGAGATCCTGCAAACATGAAGGTGCTGAAATATTTCTATGATGAGAACTTTGGTGTATTGGAATCACTATTCATTAATGGCGTACCCTATGAGAAACTGCCTGAATGTTTTGGGGTAAAGTCAAGCGGTGCATGTTACATTTCAGTGCCACAGGACCAACAGCTAACAGAACTGGAAATTATCGGGGTCAACATGTGGGGAGGAGAATCAAAAATTACGTTATCTGAGATTACTCCTGAGCAGCTAAACCCCATATCTCCTAACCCAATTAATTCCATATTCAATTTGACACTATTTGACTTTGTGTCGATTCTTTTGGTATTGATGATTGTAACGTACATTCTGTATAGAACAATAAGATGGTATTTCAGAACAATAAATGAGTAGAACATTTTTCGTTCTTTTATAGAATTCATTTCTAGTTATTTGTGACAAAAAAAGAGATCATATTGCAACACAGAACATATCTTGGTGCAGATCAGATCACACAGTACACTCAGCACAGAATCAACATTCCTGATGAAATCATAAAAAAACTAGATTGGAATCAAGAAGAACAAATCGTTTTGAATGTAAATAACAAAAAGAAAACTCTAACATTGGAACTTAAGACCGACAACATTTGATAATAATGATGACGATAACATGGAGATGAAAATCATCTTATTTGTTGTTCCGGTGACAGCTCCAACGAGAACACTTTGCTGTAATGATATTTAGATCATGCTATGAATTTGTACGATTTTATTATATGTGAAACTGGCAACTGATAGGCATTATTGCAAGATACAACAACAAAGACTAGCTCTGCCTCATATTACTACTACAAGTGTTATAGGTGCAACATCATTCTTTACACACAGGCAATTGCATTTTTGCATGACAAAACAACAAATCATTCCTGTGTCAAGATCAAAACAACAACATAAGCAAAAAAACAATTATTGTTTTACTGCCTTTTATGTAAATCAAACATGATTTTCTGTGAAATATCTGATCGTGTTTGTAATAATGATTAGTTTGATAATGATTATTCCAAATTCTTATGCGTTAACATCATCGTCTCCTCCTGGTGCAGACTATAACGAGCAAGTCTCATGGCAGCAAGGACACATGTGGCATCTTGGAAAGAATCTCTCAGTTGGGGATTCATACACATACAAGATTTGTGATCCTGATGCAATACAGACTTCTGCTGCAAACTATCACTATTTTACTCAAGGAAATGAGAACCACAATTCCAGTGTCTGTTATATGATAAAGATGGACTTTGTAAACCTGCTAAACTCTGATGAAAACCAGATTAACCGTGATGTCTGGGTAGTACAATCTGCAATTAGTGATACTGCAACAAATAGAGGTGACATTAGATATTCTGTGTTTCATGTTGATGCGCAAACATTTGAGGTAAGATCAGCAGATACCATACATCCTGACACTATAAAATACACTGACTCGCTGCAAAAAACCCTGTTTTCACTTTTCAAGTATACTGCACCTGAACTACAACTATTGCAAATTGGAACGGAATGGGGAGAGGTAACTGAGGCATTGCGTGAAAGAGGAGCAAACCCACACATGACGGTACTTGACAATAACCAGGAATATTCTGTGACTCAAAACAGCATACGTCTGATTGACAAGCAGAACATTCCAATTACAATAAACATCATAGATGCATTCAAGGTAGGATATGAGATTGATATTTTTGATCCTTTCATCATATCTGATGATAAGAAAAAGAAGATTACAGAAGGCAATAACAATGTAACAAATTATTTTTTGATATCCTCTGATTTACCATTTCCATTATCTGCTGTTTCTTACAGTCTAGTGCATATAGTGCAGCCACAAAAGCAATTCGAGTTTGAGCTAGTTACATTTCTTGCAAACAACAAGAATGTCGACATTGGAATAAAACCTATTTTTGAGGAACCAAAAGATATTATCGTTTCTGACTTGCCAACCGAGACAGGTACAATTGCATTAACATTTCTAGCTGATGATGACGTTGCCGTAGATGACGATGTGGTTCTAGCTGATGATGACGTTGCCGTAGATGACGATGTGGTTCTAGCTGATGATGACGTTGCTAATCCTACTCAACCTGATGATGCGGATTATTCTAAGATTGCAGGACTCGTAGTGTTGTTGGTTGTAATGATTACAGTTTTTGTAGTCTTTAAGAAATTCAAGGAATCCGGATTTAAGACTGGACTCAAAAAGACACTAAAGAAAAAACAACAACACACAGCGAAAGAGATTGTTCAATTTGATGATAAACTGCACATTAACATCATGACTCTGACTGATGAAAACTAGGCTTTGAACAATCCTCCCTTTTATACAAATGACATATAATATCTCAGATGAGCACCAGAAATATTGATTTGGTAACATTTGAAAATGACTCTGTACTTAATCAAAAGTCAATCTCACTTCCCATTGGCAAGGTCTCAATAAGACAGACTGCCATACTGTTCTCAGGGATACTGATGACGTTTCTTGTCTTTATGACCACTGATAACCTAATAATGTCTGGTTTGATATTTGCAGTATTTTTGGGACTAGGATTGATTGGATCCAGAGTGATGGCTGCAGACCAGATGATAAAGAATCACCTGATGCTTTTGGCAAAGGGAACCTCACTTGATGTCAAGTATGAATACATGGAAAAGAAAAAGAAAAAACAACAGTTACAGGCAGGCAATAATGCAACACAAAATTCAAAACAAGAAGAAGAATTGCAAAAAAACAATAATGGACTAGTAAACAAGGCTCTCTCAGAGATACAGTCATTATTATTTAAGAAAAAAGACACCAGGCTAAATGAACAATCTGAAAATGGCAGACTGCAAGAAAATGATACACAAAACCCTTCAGAGACCAACAGATTCTCAGGTGAAATAGAACTCACTGATCAAAACATTCTCAATATCTCACTTTGCAAAAAAACAAAACAAAACCAAAATGATGATGATGGCAGCAACCCTGTAAAAAAAATGATTATGGGTCTCTCAAAAAAACAGACTTTTACTGAATCCCCCAAAGAAAATCTCACAGAACATGTTATCATAACACTTGACGGAAAGAAACTAGAGCAAGCCCAATATGCAATAAAATCCGATGATATAATTTCACTTGTCTTGGAGAAAAGCCCTGATGTAATTTATCAAGTCACTGCAACTGCAGATGATCGTGACGATCAGGTAAAAACAATTTAAGAGTTGAACACTATCCTTTCTCCTTTTAAACAAACCAGAATAATTATTCAATGATTAGAAAAAAGGACGGTGAGCTGAAGGAGGGTGAATCCATTGGTGGCTTTTTCATAAAGCTGGTAGTAGCCCTGGTAGCAGTAATCATCGTTGCAACCATTGTACCTGATGTACTTGGTGTGAACGTACAGGAACTCTGTATCGAGGATGCAACCATTCTTGGTGATATCACTGCAAACCACTGTGGTGATGCTTCTGTGTTCCTTACTGATGCAGTAAAGACCATAATTGGAGACGGTTATAGTTTCTTGCTTGTGGGAATTGCACTTGCATTCATCGGCATTGGTGCATACAAGGGTGTCACCTACAAGGTTCTACCTTCTGTATTGCCACTAGGCTCTGCAGGAACAAAAAGTACAGCCGCAGAATAAGAAAACAACGAAATGAACAACAAAACAGACTGCAAGAAAAAACATCAGAGAGTTCTTCTAGTCTTGTTTTACTCGTTTTTGTTTTCTCCCCTCTTTTTTTATTTATTATTTTTTGACAGGCCCGAATTGCATTTCTGGATAATTGTGATGCCATTGTATTGTTTCTGGATTATCATGATGTCACTTGACATGAAAATTACTTTATCCGTCAAGCAGTTGATTTTACAACATGAGGCAAATCCAATATTTAGAACACTGTACGCAAAGTACAGAACATCAGTTGCAGTAATGATTCAGCTACTAATAGAGTCAACATTCATTTTTGTTTTGCCATCTCTGATGTTTCCAAGGGACTTTGGAGTGAAATTGTTTTTTGACTATCAATCAAGTGCAATCTTTGCAGGAATTGTCGGTGTCTTTCATGGACTAGCATGGTACAATAACAGAAAAAACATCAAAGAAATTCTAGAGAATCTAAAACATCCGTGATTCCACCATCAGTATGATCTGATTTTAAAATATTTTCTTGATTTTCTTTTCATAATGGTGCCATGTTACAAACTCTCCAACATTGATACAAGTTCTACAATAAGATAGGATAGTTCTGCTGATATGAATTATCATGATACAATTACATAGAAGAAATAATTTTTTTAAAAATGAATCCAACTAATTATTGCCTTTTATACAAATGATTCATCATGAATCGTGAAATTAAATCCATTTAGAAACAAGCAATCCCTCAAGAAAAATTCTAGAAAAAACAATCCAAATAAACTACAGGCATCATCAAAGAAAAAATCATCTCCACACAAGTTTACATTCAGTTATAGTATAATTCCTACAAATTTTATCAATTTATCAGAAGAGGCCCAAATCCAAAAATTGGGGCAGTTCTTTGATATTCTCAATATCATTGATGATAGAATAAAAATCACAATGTCAAGAAGGATGGTGCCAATTACAGTTGAAGGGCAGATTCAAAACATGCCTGTAATGCAGGTACATCTTGAATCACATGTGCCAATTGCTGATACCCTGGAGCAAAACAGGCTAGAGTATATTTCAGGTGTTACCCCTCCCAATTTTCAGATAAAAAAAGAGCATTTCTCCATGATGGAACTTGTTGAGATAATTCCAGATGACACAAACAACAACAATGATGATGATTATGAAACTAATGCTGGGGAGAAAATATTCTCAAGGACATTTACACTTGATGAAATCCCTGCAACTTTACCTTATGCATGGATTACCAGAATCTTTGATATATGCTCCCAGATACAAATGTGGTATAATCCCCTTGACAAAGATGAGGCAATTACCAGAATGGTCAGATTCAAAAATATCATTTATGATGATGCAAAATCCAACAGAGTAACATCAGAGTTATTCAAGAGGGCAGACGATGCTGAAAATTCTTTGAGAAAAGACACAACCCGACTCTATGAGGTAATAGTAAACTGCACTGTAGTTGGAGAGGACAGAAAATCCCTCAAGGAAAACTGCAAGACATTCAAGAAACATCTCAAGAGATATGGCGGACATTTTAGCGCAGTTTCTGCAAAGCAGGCATCAATGCTGTGCGAAGGATTTGGAAAAAAAATTACCTTTGACCGTGGGTCTTGTGCAATTCTGTACTCGTTTGCATCAGCTGATATGCTTGAGATTCCTGATGGTATCCCGTTGGGAATTAACATGGACTCAAAAGGCCCGATAATATTTAACATTGGCAAGCGCACCAACTATAACATTGCAATTATTGGCAAGTCAGGTTCAGGAAAGTCATTTACCGTCAAGATTCTGTTGAATCGTTTGCTGAAAAAATTTCCAGAGTCTTATGTTTATGTGATTGATCCAATGGGCGAATATTCCAAGATTGCTGACTTTTTTGAAATGGATGTCTTGTATCTCAAAGATGAAAAAGATCAGCTGGGTTTGGATCCGTTTGTTTTACTTGATCCGCTTGATGCAGCAGACATTCTAGCTGAAATCACAAACGCACCTGATGATGTAAAGAGGCAATTCCAGACATACTGTGGAAAGGCCAAGACCTTTGAGGAGTTCTTTGAGATGATTCCAAAAAAATACAAGGACAGCCTTATCAATCTGAAGAAAGGCCCGCTCTCAAGAATCATCCTAGGCGAGCCAAAACTCAACTCTCAGAAAAAAGTAATAATGTCAATGGAGGGGGCAACAGGTTCTGAGACTGAGCAGATGATTTTGCTGTTACTGTTAAACAAGATATTCAAAATTTGTAATGACTTACCTGCAAGAACCAGAAAGATTGTCCTAATTGACGAAGCCTGGATGTTATTGCGAATGAAGAATGCCGCAAAGTATGTCAACATGATTGTTCGCATGGGAAGAAAACTAAACATAACATTTGGATTCATCTCCCAAAGACTGGAGGATATCTCAAAGGAAGATGATTCAGGAATTGGAAAAATAATTGATAACATGGAGACCAAAATCATTCTTGGTCTAGAAGAGCAAGCAGCTGAAACTGCAAGAACTGTCCTGAGACTATCGGATTCTGAGGCAAACAAAATCAGGGCATTCAACGCAGGACATGCGTTATTTCTCACAAAGAATCACAGGATTCATGCAAAGTTTATGCCGACTTTACAGGAAAGAGAGATGTTTGATACAAGGCCACTGGAATAACTTGGAAAAATTCATGTTCAAATAAAAAGAGATAATTTGAATTCAATATTCCTAGAATGAATCAAAAGAAATGATTTCGAGTATGACAATTGAGGAAAGAAAACAATTAGGAATTAACAAATCTACGTTGTGGTATATCAAGAAGAATTTGTCTGAGATAAAAACTCCAAAGATTTATGAGAAAATTCTTCTAAAAATTCAATAGAATCAATCAAGTTTTGAATATATTTTTAATAAAATGTATGTAAGGCAGAGCATTGAACCCATTCATTAAATCCCTATGAGAGAATTAGTCATACAAATTTTATTCTAAAGTTGTTAAAACGTAACACAATAGTTACAAAAGATTTTATTTATTCTTCATGAATATAAGAAATTTCTTTCAAATTTTGAAAACAGTCTAAAATTAAGAATTTCTTTGTCAGAATATCAAGTTAGGAAATTACAGGAAATTTTAGAAAAATTTGGATATACGATATAATTAACATAATTATTGAAATCCATTTCTAAAGGACTACTTATCTATTAAAATATTATTTTTGTATTATGGCTTTTCAAGAACCAATAGATCCTTTTGTTAAGAAATTACAAGTCCTAATTGATGATTTAAAGCAAGATATCAATTATAAGGGATTTGAAGAGATTTTAATAAAAATTGATGAAGAATTTCCGTTTGTAGATTTATCTGAATTTTTAGAGATGTACGTTGATGGTGAATATTCCAAAGTACTAATAGAAAAATTTCATCTTTACGGCTTTACTGATTACTACAAACTTTTACAAATTTTAAAATTAAATAAAAAACGAAGATCAATTCGAAAAGATTCGACATCAAGAAAAATAAATTTTACAGATAGTAAATTAGTAAAACGATATGAAACATTACATAAAATATTAACAAAGTTTCAAAAGTCCATTAAAAATAAAATAAACTTTAATGTATTGAGAGCTGTTATAATTTTGCAATTATATTTAAATGAACAAAACTTTACGAATAAAAATAAAATTCTTGAATCGATACAAGATACAATAAAAGATTTTGAACATTTAATTTTAGCTCCACATACACCGCTCTCAACTATAGAATATGATGAAATTGAAAAATTAGTAGATACAATATTGTTAGAATTAGAAAATAATTCATTCTTAGAAACAGATGATTTAGATAATTTTAGACTTGAGGCCCATCAACTACTTATTTCTGAATATATTTTTAATAACATACAAAATAAAAAAGAGGGAATAACATATCAAGAATTAATTATTTCAATTAAACATAAACTTCCAATATTATTACAAATTCCTCCCGCATTAATTATAATTACATTACAGGATTTCATAAATCAAAATGAAATAATTAGAAAGGAGGGATATTGGAAATTTAAACCATTTTTTGATCAATACTTTACATCTGAAAATTATGAAAAAATGAATTCTGAAAACACAGATTCATTTAGAAAAAATAGAAAATTTTTTGGGAGAAAAATTACCCCTGAGGAATTTATCCGAGAATTATTTGAACTTCAAAGGGGAAATTTTGAGGACCACGATGATCAAGTAACCCGAATTGCAGGCATGGTTTTGACAAACTCAAACATGATGAGCCATCCTCCAAATGATCTTAAGGAATTTGATTTTGTGGTAGATCTATCCAGATATGAATTTACAAAAAAACAGCAACAAATTATTAGCAATCTCAACTTGGAAATAAAATCAAATATCATTTATGTGAAAGTTATGATAAATGATGAAATCAAAGTTGATGAAATTTCTGATTTAATTCTCAAACTAAAAAAAAGAGAACGAAACGAACAAGGCTTTATCATTTCATTTGTACCTCCAAAAAAAATCATTTCACAGATATTAGAGAAAAATAAAACAATTCAAATAATTTCTGAAAATGAATTAAGCGAATGGTGTAAAATCACGCCAGTTATACCATCAAGAAGAGGCGCAGTTGCTGTAATACGCCAAGGGGATAATCGTGGAAGTATTGTGAAAATTAAGTCAATCAATTACGAATCTGGAAGAGCAGATATTACATTATTGCCAAAAATGAATGAAAGTACTCAATACATTGGATCTCTGGAAGAACTCACCATACCTGTAAATATGAAAAAATTTGTAGAATATTCTGATATTTATTTTCAATTTCTTGCAAAATTACGACAAATTTCAAAAACAGAGATTTTTAGAAAAATAGTTTCAGAAGGGTCATCAGAAACATCAGAATTAAACAAAATATTTGAAAAAAAAATTATTTCAGATGAAGAAATAGAATACAGATTTAATGTAAATTCAAAATGTAGAATTGATTTTACAAAACATCTTGACAATGATTCATTGAAATATAGAACAGATGATTTATTTTCATGTACTTGTTTTCAGTGGAATCAGAAAAGTAAAACAAACGGATTATGTGAGCATTTAATTTTTGTCTTAAACGAGTCAATTAAAGAAATATTTTCATTAGAGAATAAAGTATCACAGAAAAAAATTGTACAGTATTTACAATTAATGGAGCAAAAAATGGATTTATTTCTAAAGAGACTTCGATTTTCAAGTAGTGACGGATCTATTATGGCAGAATGTCCAAATTGTAGGCAAATTGCACATAGTCTTAAAGGAGTAGAAGAAAGATTTGGATATCGTCAGATGAATAAAGACGATAAATTCTCCCTTAGACGGCAATCTAGATGTAAAAAGTGCCGATAAATAATTTACAATAAGAATGATCAAAAATATTTTATGCTTACCCGAGTGTATGGATTTATGAGTAATGAAAATTCTGAAGATGCTCTAAAAATTAATGAATATGTAGAAAAGAATCCTTCTTGTAAAATTTCCAAAACAATTTCCATTATCTTACAAGGTAAAAAAATAGATTTGCAAACGTTTCGTCTTCCATTAGATTTGACATACTATAATATCAAAAATGGAAGATTTGCAGCAGAGTATATTGATCTCATAAAAAAGGAGGGTCATGAGTTAAACCCAAAAAATCCAGATGATTCAAAAAAAATTCAATCATTATTGTTTGAACTAGATCCTAAACAAAGTAGAATTTTAGAAAAAGATCTACAACAACATGGGCAAAAAGATCCTGGAATTATGACTTATGATGGGTTTGTCATCAATGGGAACAGAAGACGTTCAGTGCTTGAAGAATTAGGTTCACTAGGGCATTCTGAATTCAAATTTATTGAAGTTTCCAGATTGCCGCCAAATGTTTCATCACAAGACCTATGGAAAGTAGAAGCAGGAATACAGTTATCTCGCAATGTTCAATTAGATTATGGCCCCATCAATGAATTACTAAAATTCAAAGAAGGAATAGATTCGGGATTAATGCCTAGAGAAATAGCAAATGCACTCTATGGAGGATTTAAAGAAAATGATATTTTAGAAAAATTAGAACAACTACAATTAATTATTGAATATCTAAACTTCATTGGGGAACCAGGTGTTTTTAATAGAGCAAAGAGGATTCATGAGCATTTTATTGATTTACAAAATGTTCTAAAAGGATTGAAAAAATATGGTGCAGAACTAGATGAAATTATAAGTGTAAAAAGAATAGGATTTCAATTAATCCATGATGGAGTTCCTCAGAGAGAAATTAGAAAAATTAAAGATATTCTTTCAAATGACAAATCAAAGAAAGAATTTTTGAAAGCACGAGAGTATAGTAGGCCAGAAGAACAAAATAAGAAAAAAGAGAAAAGAATATTGGCAGAGTTAAATGATGAATTTACAGAAGCACGAATAATTTTTAACAACTGTTTGGATTCAACAAAAGCGTTATCAGAATCCCAACAACCAGAAAAATTACTTAGACGAGCATTGACAAATTTAGAAAGTATAGATTTTGATTCAAATCTATTACAGAAACCAGGGATCACATCATTAATTTCAGAGATTGAATCAATAATTAAAAGAATAAAAAAGTAATTTAATTTCATGAAACATTAACTATTAAAATATAGTAAAATTAATTCCTGAAATTAACTTGAAGTTAAAGGGAGTTTCAAACCCGTTTCAGATTTTGGCTTTTCTTTCATTTCTTTTTTGAAAGCACTAATTCGTTTGTTAGCATATTTTTGATATAGGGGGTTTTTTTCCATTCCAATGTATCTACGGTTTAATTTTATTGCAGCTATTGCAGTGGTTCCACTTCCCATAAATGGATCTAAAACAACATCTTCATCTTTGGTAAACAATTTGATAAACCATTCAGGTAAGACTACTGGAAAAGCAGCACTATGATTGACATTTTGGCATTGAGTAGCCATGTGAAGTACATTTGTAGGATAAACCATGTCCTTTCCATGCCAATTAGAGACATTTTTACCAAATCCACTCATCACTCTTGATGCATCTCGACTTTTGTCAGTATCGGATAGATTTTTGAGCCTAGAGTCAGCCCATTTGCCCATTGGTACCATTACAGATTTTTGATACATTTTGAATTTTTTCTGTTTAGTAAAATGAAGACATCTTTCCCATGAATCTCTAAATCGATTTGGCCATTTTCCTGGAAATGAATTTTTTTTATGCCAGATATATTCTTCAGTCCATAACCAACCTTGTTTTCTCATCTCTAAAATCAATTCTATGACGTAAGTTCCTCGTTCACTATTTCTCGATCTTTCTTTAATGTTTAAAATAAAAGAACCTCTAGGTTTTAGAACACGTTTTAGTTGTTTTGAAATTGGTAAAAACCATTCAACATAATTTTTTGCCGAAATACTTTCGTATGTATTTCCTCTCCTATCAGCATAAGGTGGAGAAGTAATGATAAGATCAATTGAACGAGAATCTAAGTTAGATAATTTGCTTAAACAATCACTACGATAAATTACATTATGACGTTGTCTTGGTTCTATCAAGGTATTCATTTTTTCTCAAGATCATCTCTTATAGGTTTTTTCAATCAATCATCACCTAATTTTCTAATATGATAATTTTCAGTAGTAACAGAAAATAATTTTTTTATGAAAATTTTTTCAAAAGGATTTTGAATTTTTTGAATTTTCAAATCACTGCCTTTTGTTTCAACATCAACGTTTGATACAAAATAAATCCAATATTTTTCTTTTAATTCTGAAGCAATTCTTTTTTCATTTTCAGACCAATGGAAATCTAAATCTTTACCAGAAGAACCTTTGACTTCAATGAATCTATCATAATCCCCATCAGTAGATTCATGGTTAAAGGATACGACATCAAACCCAGCATTGGCATGTTTTATGCTGATACGCTGAACTCTATCAGATTCAAACATGCATTCAAGATTTTTAAGCCTAGTTTTCTCATATGTTACAACAATATCTTCAGCAACATCACCTATTTTCTTCATTAATCTTAATTGATCATCAATTTGTTTTTGAGTAATTTTTACTTGATGAGTAATTTTTTTACTGGAAATTTTGTCATTATACTTAGAGTTAAGAACAACTCTATCTCCAGATAATGTGAGCAATTCACACTCATACAAAAGAGATAATAGTTCTTTTTCATGAAATAAATCATATACTTGATCAGATGGAGCCCATATTTCATCTTGAGTTTTTACAAATCTAGAAAGGCCATCATTAATAGATTGAGACAGAGAGCCATGAAGAAAACACTGTTCTCGAAAAAGTTTTTTTGATTCAGAGTTCAAATTGGAACTTTTTTCATATTCATCAAAAATATTGTTTCCCAATGGGGTGATTTCAATTAGATCATTTTCAAATTTTAAAATACCAACATCTTTACAAAATTTTCCAAGTTCATCAAAATCAGGATACAATGCTTCTTCTACAGCAGAATTGTTGAACGTTTTTGCAACATAAGTGATTATTGGTTTACTATCTTTATCATTTTCAAATTTTTTTATTATTCCTAAAAGTTGAGGAATTTGTTTTAATTTAATTGTCATATTACAAACTTTTTAGATCACGCAAGTGTTTAACCAATGAATCATAATCTTGGTTAAATTCATCCTTAGTTTCATTGATTACATCAAAATTAACATTTTGAAGAAATGGATCATCAAGTGCATTTGTCATATCTTCCCATTTCTCCCACAATCTTTGATGAATTTGTTCATCAACAGTATCCCTGCCAATAACAAGATGATAGTTTACAGTAACATCTTGAGGCATTCCAACTCTATGAATTCTATCAACTGATTGCATAAACTGAGCACCATTAAAATTTCTGTCTAGATAGATTGCATTTCTACAAACAGATTCCTCTTTTGCATTTTTGTGCAGTGAAACAGATTCACCAAGAGAGGCAGGTGTTGCTATCAGTACCTTAGCGTCAGGGTCGTTTTTGAATTTGTTTATCAAGTCATCCCTATTTGGTTGATCATCGGGATCTCGAGAAACATCACCATAAATCAAAATGGGATCAAATTCTTTTAGAACATCTTCAGCATAGATGTGCATATTTAGTAAAAAAGAACTCCAAATCAAGACCTTTTCTCCTTTGTTGACAAGATCTCTTGTTAAGGATGCAACCTTTCGTATTTTACTAGGAATTTCAAGGTCAGAGTAGTTTGCAATCTTTTCAGAAATAGACAGACTTTTCAAATCATTGTTATCAATAGAATCAACATCAAAACCAAGTTGAGCACTCACCATTTCCCTTGGAGAATGAAATAAGGGACTATTAACATTAAATTCATGTGACATTTCAAATAACAATGACGGATTAGAAGCAGATTGAAGTAATCGAATCATTTTTGCGATTCTAAATCTTTGTAATCTAGATTGTTCTTCCAAAGAATCTATTTCTTCAAGAGTTTTAGTAGCAATTACATCATAGATTTGTCGTTGATGTTCTCCTAGATCCACCTTGATTGGAATAAAGTTGGGTTCAGGGAGATGAAGATCACCTTTCATAACTCTTGTAAATAGAGAATGCAATACTTCACGATGTTCATTACTTAATCCCCGTTTTTTTACATAGTCATTATACCTACTTTGATTTCCCAAAGGAAAATCATGAGGCCAGAGAAATGTTATCTGATTCCATAAATCTTGGGAATTGTTAGGCATTGGAGTTCCTGAAAGAATAATTCTTCTAGTTGCAAATTGAGCAAGAAACAAAGCAGCATTTGCCCATGCTCCAAGATTGGGATTTTTAATTCTGTGAGATTCATCAACAATAAGTACTGTTTTGTATTTTTTGAGAAAGTTCATCAATTCCATTCGTTTTGAATTGGATGTTTGATAATGGAGTAAAAACAAATCATAGCTATCTCCAATATTTTCTAAAATTTCTGCAATATCTCCTTTAATTCGTAATGTTCTAGCTGATTTCTCAAAGCATCCAACAAATTCTTCTTCCCAAGGTACGAATGAAGCGATAGGGCCAATAACCATAATTTTTTCAACTATTCCATCTTCTAACCATTTTGAAATGGCGGCATAAGTCATTGTTGTTTTTCCACTACCAGGTACAGAGAAATTGGCACCATTGTTTACAGCTAACAAATGTTCAACAGATTGTTTTTGAAAATCTAATAATTTTCTTTTAAAATTTTTGCCGAGCATGGGATTGTATTCATCTTTATCCTTGACGGCACTCCCTTTATCCAAGGCTTCTTGAAATAATTCGTTTTCTTGTTGTTGTTCTGAAAGATTTTTTTCAACATTATCACTAATTGTGAGAATACCAAGTTTTGGATTATCTTTAAAATAATTTTTCATATATTGTGCAGTTTTGAAAAATTTTACAGTGTTACTTGTTTTAGGATAAGCGAATGAAACTTTATGTTCATTTTGGTGAATTTTTTTAAAATCCCCACTAAGTGCAGTGTCCATTAAATCATAATCAATTTCATAATCACCTGTAATATCATACTCTAAAATTAAACTTCCAGTATCATCTACTACAAGAGAAGTCATTACGAACCTAATTTTGTTTTGAGTTTTTCAGAATGTCGAAGAATTTGTTGGATTATTTCAATGCATTGTTTGCTAGTTAATTCCTTATTGTCATAATCAATTCCGTCCAAATATTCTAGGGCATTTCCCAATAATCTTGGAAGATCATGCTCATTTTTCTTGACATTTAGCGCTTCAATAGCATTAGTCCACATTGTTGTAATCTCACTTGATTTAGAATCCTCTTCATCAGATTCTGATTCTTCAAATTCATTGTCTATTGTATTAGATACATGTTCATCAAGTGTTTTTTCAGGGGTTGTAATAACAGAGTCAGGAGATATCGGTTTTGATTTTTCTGCAATTTTTTTAATCCAATCCAATGCTTTATCGGATTCAAATTTTAGCATTTCACGGATTTTTCGTATTTCTAAATGAGAACGACCATCACGAATCAGTGCCCATATAGCACGTTTTAGGGATTTTCTAAGTCTAGGATCATCTACTCTATCATAATAAAATTCAAGAATATTTTGGGCATTAATAAAATGCTCAACCTTCCCTTTAACCTCACTATATTTTTGAGGAATTCCATTAAAATTCAAATATTCTTCAATGAGTTCTAATCTTTTGAGTTTTTTTGAAATCTCCTTATCATCTTTAAAACCATATAGAGTATCGGCAATTTCATTTGAGGATAAACCAGCTTCAGTTCCTTCTTTTAATTTTAATAATTCATTAATTGGACCGTATCTTACAATTTCATCTTTTCCTAATTGAATACCAGCTTCTAATTTCCAAAGATCATTTTTATCAACAGTTGAAGGGAGTCTAGCAACTTTCATCATATTAAATTTAGAGTCTTCTCTAGATAGATTCTGTAAAATAGATAACCGTCTATTGCCATCAATTATAAATCCATCATGTGTCATGATTCCAGGATTCCATTGACCACGTTGTTTAATGTCAATGGTGGTTCGGTTAGTTTCTATGGCATCTAAATTAAGAAGAAGAGTTTGGATTTTTTTTGCATCATCTTTATTTGTCGGATCAAATACTCGCCCACCATTTTTTCGAACTAATTCTAAATATTCGGATTTGAATCTTCCATTTTTAATGTTAAAGTAAAGATATTCTAGAGGAATAGAGTATACGTACAGCAGTTCTTTCTTTCCTTTAAGTAGTACTGGAACTCGCTCAGAAGTCAAACATTTGTCTTTATTTTTATCAATGTATTCTTGTAATGCAATTTTATTCTCAGGATTATCCAATATGTAATTCATACATTTTGAATAATTAAGAGTATTGTAAATTTCTAGCAAATAATTTAGACATTTGTTGGGTCAAGAAACTATTGAAATCCTCACCAAGTATGGAAGATTTTTTTAACGGCTTGATCGGAAAATTTAAGAAAATTCCAGACATTAACATATATGATAAAAAGAAAACAGAAAAAAAATTTGTTTTACCCTTATTTTCAGGTCTAGGTTGGGAATTTGAGGGTAAAAATCCCTCTGTAATGGATGTAAATGAAATCTCAAAAAATATAGCAGATTGTGCCTTTGAGATGTATGGCATTACAAAATTTATTCTCAAAATAGTCCCCTTGATGAAAATATAGGTGATAAAAAGTGGATAATCCCTGTTACAACTTTTGCATTTAACAAAGGAATTACATGGACAGTGGTTACAAATTTTAAAAAAATATGATTATTTTCAATTAGGAGTTCCTGTCCAATCTTTATACCCATACCATCCTTTTTCTCTATACACATAGCTAGGATTATGGGGAATATTTTTTGGTCTAATAGAATTATTCCATTCCCCGTATTCTTTGAAATTTTTAAATTTTAAATTCCTAACATACACCTTTGCTTCCTCAAATGATAAATACTCTCTTTCATTAACACCAAACCAATCATAAATATCAAAAAGCAGCATACCAATTTTTTCAAAATATTTGTAGGGTTTTGCAGGAATGTTTTTTGGTTTTTTACCAGATTTTGCATATTCTGTCCAATCAGATGAAGATTCAAAATTCAGTGTAGACACAAATTTTTTCTGTTCTTCATAAGAAAGATAGTCACGATCAAATGCTCCAAACCAATTATCCCAATCCACCCATTGTTTTTGATAGATAACATTAGGTTTTGCAGGGATGTTTTTTGGTTTTTTACCAGAAACACAGTACTCTTTCCATTCAGAATGATAATCGAATAACAAGTCAGATACAAATTTCTTGGCCTCTTCAAATGAAAGATATTCCCTATCATGAACACCAAACCAATCATCATAATCCTTCCAATCACTAGAATACACATTTTTTGGATTTGAAGGTACATTTGCAGGTAATTTCCCAGATTTACAAAATAATTTCCATTCTTTTTCACTGTCCATGACTAAATCTGAGACAAATTTCTTTGATTCATTAAATGAGAGATATTTCCTGACAGTGATTCCTAACCAATCATTCCATCCTTTCCATTCAAAGGAATAGTCTTTTTTTGGATTTAGTGGGATGTTGTCAGGCTTTTTACCGGAAATACAATATTTTTTCCAATCTTTCTCATTTGCTAAATTTAGATTTTGAATAAATTTTCGGGATTCATCAAATGGTGAATATTTAGAAAGTTTCTCATTAGATTTTTTAAGAGATTGATAAATTTTTCCCAATTCATCAATATCCAAATGTAAAACAGACTTTTCTTTATGTTTTAAAACTAATTTGGAAAATTCTGAATCAAGATTAGTAGAATTTTTCAAGACTATATTTTCAATAACTTCTTTTTCTTCATTTGTTAATTCTCGTTTTAAATTAGATATGATTGACATTTCAACAAATAATTGATGTACTTCAGAGAAATCAAATCTTCCAACATAAAGTCCCTCTTTTCCACGAGATTTTGTTAATCTTTTTAATAATTTTATGGCTTGATCTAACCTATCCATTTTCATATAAGCAAAAATTTTCAAATGGCTTGCATAAATTCCAGTCTGTTTATCTAATAATGGAATTATTTCAGAATATTTTCCTAATTTACATAATGCTTTTGCCTTTTCCATATTTTCCATAGAAAAGTTTGAACTATCCATTCCTTCATCTAATTTTTTTTGTATAATTCTATCACATAGAATAATTACTTTATCATATTGACCAATGTGAAAATATGGAAGTAATTTATTCAAACAAGTTGTGCTATGTAACAACAATTCATCAGAAAAATCATTTTCATGATATTCATCAGATTTGAATTTATTTTGGATATGTTTCTTGAAAAAAGTATCAGGGTCTTCGGAAATTGAAAGTGACGAATATACATCTGGAGGTACACGATAATACCACATCAATTTTCCATTTTCAAATCCAATTTCCATAACATGTTGTTTCCAACTGAATCTATAACTTCGAATTAATCCATGAGTTCTACTATAAGGATATCCTGAAAAATCAGATTCAATTTTATCTTTAAAATTCATTCTTCCACCTAATTTTCATTAATTTATTCATCTAAAATTTTAGCATCACAAATACTCTGATAGGAGCAAAACATGCACGCTTGAGTACTGGGGGTAGGCACAAAATTCTCCTTTAGAATCTCTTTTGTCATGGCCTCTATTGGCTCTAAAGCCTCTTGTAACGATTCAGCAGTTACAGGATATTTTACCATCTTGTCTTTTTCAACATAAAATAATGATGCTTTAACCGGCAACTCTCCTTTTATTTTCTCAACTGCTTTTGCGTAAATGTTTAGTTGAGGATCAGTTTTTGCTTTGTTTTTTGATTTGACAAAAGAGCCAGATTTAAAATCAACAATCTCAAATTTACCCTTAGGATTTTTTTCCAGCCTATCTATTCTTCCAGTAAAAGTTATCTCGCCAATTTTTACTTCAAATGGCAATTCAGTTTCAACTAGAGTGTTTTCTGTAGAATCTTCCCATTTTAGATATGCATCAATCATTTTGTCTGCTCTAGTCATTGCTTTGTTTTCATCTGTTTGATTTTGATAGGAGCGAAAAATCCATTTTTCTTTTAGTTTCTCAACACCTTTTTCTTTAGTTAGACTTTCTCCTTTTGCTTTTTCATTTGCCATCTCTTCTGTTACTGCATGAATTACAGTTCCAAGATCTAATGCAACACTAGAAGGTTGAGGAACACGAAGAATCTTTTGAAATTTGAATTTTAATGGACAATCATCGTATGCCTTAATACTACTAGGAGACAGAGTAAATTTTTCTTTGTTAATCAAGGATTGTTTTTTACCCATAATATCGGATGATAAATCTAAATCATTTACATTAATTTTTAAAACAGACATAGGATCAAAGTCATCAAAGTTTCCAAACTTTTCATAATGTTTGATTCGAGATAATTCTATGATTCTATGTATTGCAGTTGTAAGATGTTGTTGATTAATTGCACTTGTTGCCTCTCTTTGTAAATCAGATTTTTCTCTTTCAATTACATCTTCAGATTCAATATTGAAATTTTCAGATTCATCAAACTTTATGTTTTCAATCAAGGGATTATTTTCATAATCCAACTCACGAAGAAACTGAGAGGGATGTTTCTCATTGACATTTCCTGCATATCTTTTTGGGTATAGTAGAAACAACATGTTCATGGCTCTAGTCATAGACACGTAAAACAGGCGTCTTTCTTCATCAATGTGAAGGGCTTCTGAATCAACAGTCCTATCAACTCCTTTCATCAATTCAGCAGGCATGGTAAAGGGTAATTCTCTCCAATGGCCAGGAAATCGTCCATCAGCCAAATCAGTTACAAATACAATAGGGAATTCCTTACCTTTACTTTTGTGCATTGTTAAAACATTGACAGTATTTTCCAATACTGTATCTTCAATTTCAATCTCAAAATTTCCAATGATAGACAAGTGTTCTAAAAAGTCAAATATTAGATTTGTAGGATGTATGTCTTGAAATTCTTGGGCAATCTCATAAAACTTATTTAGTAACAAAATATTCTTTTTATCAAAAGACTTTTCTGAATTTACTGACTTTTTATACAAATCAGAAATGTTAAACATTATTTTGTAGACTAGTTCACTTATTGTTGCATGGTTTGTTGTATCAATAACCTTGTCAATCTGTTCGATTAGTTCAGAGATTTCAGATTTTTGTGTTACATCAAAGTCATTGACATTTCTAATTGTATCTAAAACAAAATCCTGTTCCCCTTCATAGACATGTCTTGCTCTTTTATGAGCAGAATTAGTCAATATAGCAATATTTTGCTCAGATATTCCATGACTTTTGAGTAGTCGATAAATTTCTGCACCAGAAGTAGTAGGGGAATTTGCAATTTTTAGATATGAAACAAGATCTAAAATGGTTGGACTAGTAAAGATATTAGTTTCACCAACAAACGTAGCAGGAATTCCAAATGAACGTAATGTCTTTGTAAACTTTTGACCTTCTGCTTTTCTTCGAGATAAAATTGCAATGTCCCTATAAGTTACAGGAGATGTACTTCCATCTCTTCTCTTCAGTGGTTTATCAAGTAATGTTCGTATTGTCTTTGCAACAAATTCAACTTCACCTCGGTCAGTAAGAGTAGTAATTACACGTACGGGCTCATCATCTTCTTCTTCAGAGAAAAGAGATTTTGATTCTCTTTCTTTAATTGGTTCTAAGAGTTGATTTGCAAGTTTTACGATATTTTTGGTACTACGATAATTCCTACTTAATTCAATTCGTTTTAAATCCGAAAAACTAGTCTGAAAATCCTTAAAGATTCCAAAAAATGCACCTTGGAATCTCATTATACATTGATCATCATCACCTACGACAGTTACGTTCTTTCCAGTACCTAGAATTTTGACTAGTTTTAACTGAGAGAAATTATTGTCTTGGAATTCATCTACTAAAAGATACTTGAATTTATCAAGATAATGTTGTAGTACTACAGGATCTTTTTCCAATAGAGTAATGGCTTTGGTCACCATATCATCAAAATCAATTAGATTTTTTCCTTCTCTGTATTTTTCATATTCATCATAGACTTTGTTGAATTCATTTAATCTGTGAAAGAATTTCAATTGTTTTTTTACTTCTAAATCATCCTGATCTGATTGGTTCAATTGTTCTAAATTCTTGTTAATGTATTTTTCAAGTTCTTCAGGCGAAATCATTTCTTCTTTGAAAGAACTTATAGCTTCAAGGATTGCGGTATAGATTCGAACTTGATTATTTCCAATATCAAGATAGTCAGAATTGAAATTGAATCTATCAGTGTTCCTTATACACCAAACAAGTTGTGATGTTTTTTTGAAAATTTTAGTTGATTTTCCTAACCCTGATTCTACAAAATTATCTTCTAGTACTTCTTTTGCAAAAGAATGAAAGGTGTTAATTTTAGAATCTAAAATACCAAATTTTTCCAGTCTTTGCTTCATTTCTCCTGCTGCTTTTTCAGTAAAAGTCATACAAAGAATAGAGGGTTGAGGAACACCTGAGGCTACAAGATTTTTTACCTTTTCAACTAGAACAAAAGTTTTCCCACTGCCGGGTCCTGCAATTAGTTGTAATGGACCATCAATGTGAGATGCTGCTTCTTGTTGTTGAGGATTAAGTTGAACCACAGACGATCACTCATAAAGTCATACAAAAGGATTCTAGATGATTTCACGAATTAAGATTCTTCAGATGAACAATAAATACAGTTTCTTTCCTTGCAATGGAAACCAAGAATAATGATGAATGAGCCCCAACTTACAAGGCATTAAACAAAGAAAGTGATTGAAGGATTTCAAATGTCTTGTCAGAAATATCCTGATATTATGTTAAATAAAGTATTGATCAAAATAATTCTAAACTAGTTTTAATTTTTCATGAATTATTTTTGCTCGATCTTCCATACCTAAAGCAACTACCTTTACTCCTGCAGATCTTAATCTAGATACAAAGGGTTTGTCAACGGTCACTACAACTACATCTTTGTTATTTTGAGCATAATTTAGAATATTTTTGTCTGCTCTATCCTCTTTTGTTGGACCTAACTCTTCAGTAACAGTGACTACGTCCCATCCATTATCAGACAAAATATCCTTCAAATCCTCCATTGGAACATCAAGGATGATTTTTGTCATTTTAGCATTCCAAAATGTTCAAAAATTTCTTTAAATTCTTCCAAGCGTTTTTTTGGACAACCCCATTTTCTTTCTCCATCTCTATTGTGAGCTTTGTTAACTGGAATTCCATAGACTTCTTTTGCATGAGCGATCCATCCGTTTTTTGGAGAATATCCATATTTTTCCTTGGTGTATTCTTGAATCTCTTTGTTATAGACCATTTACAAGAATGTTTTTTTGTATGTGATGTATTAATTTTTCAATAACTATCAAAAAAGCAATCAAAATTTTGGATTAGTGGATAGAACAAAAGACACAGAGAATGGGAAAACTTCAGAAAGAATGGTCTTTTTTGAAGACATGTACGGAGTGAGAAAAATACTTCTTGATGCAGATAAAACTATTATTTCAAACCTAGTGGTGATCAGGAAAAAATTGATTCCAAAATATGACCATCCAAAAAAGAGACACCATGAGACCAATTCCATCCTGTTTGTACTAGTACTTTAAACCATGATTGTCAGTTACTGTTGGAACCCAAATTTTAAATCGCTAACGGCACGCAGACGGTATGTTCAGTCTTGTTATTTTAGTTTTAGACTTTAAGTTAACTTCGTTAACCAAGTTAATCCTGTTAATTTTTGTAAACCTGTTTAACTATTCCAGTTTGTTTGAATTAAAGGTCTTATCTTCAATTTAGTTCTAGGTAACTTGAATCTTGAATTAAGACAAAACACTATCTAGATCTTAAGAGATTCAAACATAGTATTCGATCTTACGCTGAATTTAAGAAAAATTTCTGAATTTTTCAAGAGTACTGATCAGGATACTTTTTGGTATGCTATCTAGGGGACGTTAAATGGAGCGCTGTTATAGTATCCCATGCATGTCGTGCTTCAAATCAAATTTGAACCAATCATCACAAATTTTTCCCCTTTTAAGCAAATAATTCATTATTTTTCGTGAAAATTAATTTCCGTTCATCACATGAGGGATTTGTCTTTTCAATTCCATTGATGATTGGAATTGCGTTTATCATATTTGCTGCACTGATTGGTATATCACAAGGTTTTGTTGAGGTCGGGGGTTTGCTTGTACCTGAACTGATCACTGACATGCCGACTTTCTTTGACTATGATGATGTGACAGGCGATATGATACTTGATGTGGATGGCAATCCAGCACCAAATGAGAGAATTGATCTTTATTGGTTACTAGTGTCAATCTCAGTAATTATTTTGGTTGCAGTTGCAATGGTAGCAGTACTGGGGTATGTATTTGAGATAATACGATGGATTCATCCTGGCACTGCCATTGGAATCATAAAAAAGATTGTCTTGTTTTTGATTGTATTTTTGGTGTTTCCATTTGTCTGGGATATTTACGCGATAATCATTGAGAATTTTTCACTATTTTTATTGGATCCATTTGGAACAGGAGACGATCCCTCAAACAGAACTCTGGAGTTGTGGCGAGCCATGGGAAGCGTAATACCCGTTGACATCTTTGATCTTGATGCATGGGCCTCGGCATTTACGGATCCTGGCACATTTGCTCAAGGGATGATGAAGGATGTTTTTCTGGCACTGTTTAAGGGATTTGCAGTAATGTTCATGACTGCAATGATGTTTATCATTTCTACAATACGGATTTTGCTGACAATAATCATTGCAATGTCAATTCCATTATTACTTACACTAAGTCTGATTCCAATGTTCAGATCAGTCAAGGACATGTTGTTTAAGAACTTGATAGGACTGAGTATTGCACCTGTCTTTTCAGCACTTGTGTTGACTACTGGTTTGGCATATCTTGACTCTACAACACTTCCTGCAATGCAGGATTGGTTTGCATCACTTGCAGTAGGTTTTCTTGCAGTATTCTTTCCTGTAATGCTTGCACCAATGCTAGGCAACATTGTGACTCAGGTCGGACAGATGATGTCCACTGCAATTATGGCAGGTAGCATGGTGGGAGGAATGGTGGGACAAGGTGCACTTGGTGGGGTTGCAAAGTCTTTGGGTAGTACAGCAGATGGTGCTGCCGCAATGGCTGGTATGGGTGGGGCCGCAGGTCTTGGGAGGCTTGGAATGGGTGGAAACTCTGGAATGAAACCACCCGTATCTTCACAGGATCTAGGAATGGCAGGAATGGGTTCTGCATCTCCTTCAATGAATCACATGTCAAATGGAAATACCCCGATGGCTTTTGGAAATGATGCATTAGCAAATACACCAGGAGCAATTGAGCATACGCCAATGTCATTTGGAGAGAAATTCAAAACAGGAATGAAAGGAGCAATTTACGGCGGAGGTACTGGTCTCGCAGCAGGAAGTCTAAAGGCAGCAGGTCATGCAATGCATGTAGACCAGGCAGTAAACCCAATGGTCCATGACATCCAAAATGCTGGAATGAACAAGGCATTTGAAGCAGGACAGATAAGCAGTGCAAACCATTCTCTCAATGACATTTCAAAATCCATGACAGCAATGGAATCACCACAAATCAATGTGGAAACAACACAAGCCATAATGCCTGAGACTGGAGAATCAGCCAGGTTGATGACAAATCCTGGAGATACAATCAATAGCATGGTGAGTCTTGACAGAGTTCATAATAGATTTGGTACTTTGGAGGGACAGCAAGAGTATTTGAATGCACAAAGAAATAATGTTCCATACTTTGAATCTCTAAAGCCCGAGATACAGAATCAGATAGATCAAAGACTAGTGGGGCAGTTAGAGAAGCATCCATTCAGTGCTGAAAAGATTGTTGATGCTGCCAGAGGAACAAGAGAAAGAACTTTTCAAAATAGACTCTAAAAAAATTATTTATTTTTTTATTCTTTTTCCCATTTTTTCATAGTTTTTTTGTATTCTTTGGGATCATATGATCTGCCAATATTGGCTCTAAGAACATTCAATGGAGTTTTTACTATCCCGGGCATAAACTCACATGCAAACAAGTATTCTTGATCTGTAAGATATCTTCCAAGAACGCTAACCCATGCTTCAGATCCTGTTGTATAGAGATATGCATTCTCTTGTTTTTCAGGAAAAAATGTTCCTTTGACAATTTCTTTAGTCAACATTACATCGTATAATGTTGGAAGTGCATACAATGTTGGTTGTCCTTTATTGTCATTTTGTAAAATAGAGGGCAATCCGTATCTAAACTGAATCTTTTCTTTTTCAATAATTATTCCAATATTTGTAATATTTTCTGTTTCATATTTTATCTGAATATCTCTAGTTCTAGAATTTTCTAATTGGAAGAAATAATCATTTAATGTAACCCATGCATTTCTTTCCTCGTCGTACCAACAATCATTCCATATGTACTCATCCGGAATACTCTGAGGTATGTTTGGATGTCTGAAATATTCCATTTTCTTGGAATATTTTATTGCCTTTGTAAGTTCTGTAATGTTTGATTTTGCCTTTGATATTTTTTCTATTACTTGTAGTCTTTCTAATTGCTTTCCTGTGGTTTCATCAAAACTATTTTCTAGTTGTTCCAATGCTTTTTGCTTTTCTTTTAGCATTTTTTCTAAAAATGGAACCTGGACTCCCTCACGGAATTTTTGATTCTTTGGTGAAAGCATCAATTAGAATAACCTCTATTTACATAAAAAGACTTTAGGTTTTTTATTGCTTGTTTCATGTATATGTTAGGGGTCTATGATATATAACTATTAGGGGCCTAGTTTATATGGTGTTTGCAAATACTGATAACAATTGATTCAAAAAAGAAAAACAAAACTCCAGAGTACGGTAAATAGAACCATAGAGGGAATCACATATTACAAAAATCGAGTGAACATACCTTCAGAATTTTTAGATGAACTGCAATGGGCAAAAGGTGATGAGTTGCAGATTTCAATCAGAAATCACAAGTTGATAATTGAAAAAGTGTAACTTTTCCCATTTATGTTTCTGAATCATTTAATTGTGTTTGATATGCACTATTTTTGAAATGGTTTGTAAGGGATTATGCCCCAGGTACAAGGCAAAAAAGCCCTTTGGAGTTAATGGCAGGTATGAAAACGGTCAAAAAAGGTGCTCAATTTGTGCTATTTTCATAAACTGGGACGGCAAACACTGTCCTTGCTGTGGCTATGTTTTGAGAACAAAGCCCAAAGGTACACAAACAAGGCAAAAACTAATGATCTCACAACAAGTAAAAAGAATCTAAAAAAATTATCTCATTTGGCAATGAACCTGTTATTCTAGTCTCTGCATTTGTCACATACTGCTTCAAAGGCATCCTCATCAAATACAAGCGAAACTCCTGATGAATGACATTTGTGACATAATCCTATCATGGATTTCAATTATCCAAAATTAGATTAAAATTGTTTTATAAAAAATTAGTTCGATCAGAGTCAAATTTAGTTTTAAGTAAATTATTGATTTTACATTATCATGCAAGAAGAATATATCCTGGTATCAAAATCCCAATTATTGCAGCTAAAAGAGGACTATGAGGAGTACAGAAAATTACTCAAGCAAATAACGTATGAGATAAAAATTCACAAATAAATAAAAAAAGAAAAAAAGTTATCTGTCAACATCGTGAGTTGACAAGACAACGGGTTTTTGTTTTAAGATGTCATCAAAACTAGTCTCTATACTTTCTCCGGTTTTTTCTAATTTCTCCAATCTCTTTAGCATGTCTTGCAGTACGGTGTGATCTGATTCTGTTGTTTTTGCTAAAAGTTTCTCATCTAGTATGAATCCGCAGCTGGAGCATCTGTGTGAGTCAGGAGTGTTTTGTTCTGCACATCTGGGACATGCCTTGAGTTTTACGGTTGTCTCATTTTCATCTTTGGATTTTATTCCATGCAGTTCTAACAGTGCATCCTCGACGTCCTTGCCAGACAAATGAACATACCTTGCAGGCATCCTTGATCCTTTGGACCAGTTGCCAAATACGCAAAGGGTCTGGTCTGAGAGTTTTTTTGCAAGCATCGTAAGCTGAGTATGTCGAATCAGATAGTTCCACACTCTTTTCTTGATTTTGGCATCGTTTGCACAGCGTTTCAGTATCTTTCTGAGGTATCGATATGATGCTCTTTTTTGATTTGACGTGTGAGAGTACCACAGGTACGCCTTTGGCTCATCTCTTTGAGGGTGCTTTGCAAGCCATTCAAGTAAAGGCTTGAAGGAGTAGACAAGCGGAACTCGCTTTTTTCCAGTCTTTCCAACTGTGCTGACAAGGATGTAGTTGTCTTTGAACTCTATTCCGCCCACACGAAGATTCAACAGCTCTCCTGGCCTGAATGCACCTTCAAACATCACCCAAAGCATTGCTCTTTCTTTTTCATTTCTTGTCTTAGATATGATGCCGTAAAGCTCCTTTGGAGTGAGAAGATCCTCTGGAAGTATCTCAATTTCATCGTCACCTCTGTTTCTGAATCTGCTAGGTTTAATCCATGAGACCTCTTTTACGTATCCTTCCTCTCTGTTTCCAATCTCTCCAGTCTTTGCATGGTGGACCAGTCGTAGTAAGGCAAGCGCATATGCACACTTGCTTTCCCCGCTGTACAGTCTTCCTTTGTTTGTCTTTGTGTTCAGTATTGCAAAAAGAATCTTTTCGCAATCTGTCTTGCTTGCATCTGC